>Ga0182030_10004512_pt1 | contig 29664 bp, 22 predicted proteins | sample 812S3MmetaG_FD_121299 | JGI IMG/M metagenome (GOLD analysis project Ga0182030, IMG submission 121299) | Permafrost microbial communities from Stordalen Mire, Sweden - 812S3M metaG (Illumina Assembly) | ecosystem: Environmental > Terrestrial > Soil > Wetlands > Permafrost | place: Sweden...
TCCAGCAACAATCTCTGGACCGTATTCAACCGGATCCAGGAGAACCTGCTTGGCGGTGGTTTGATTCGCCACACCGAATCAGGTCGGTTGTCGCGCACCCGCCGCATAACCTCCATACGCGAGGACGTCCGGCTGAACGGCCGGCTTTGGGATCTGGCGGAGGAGGTGCTGGCCAGCTGAGCGGACCAAACGGGAGGGAGCGTCTCCGGGCGCTCTCTCCCACTCGTCGGTGTCGCAGGCCAGAATCCGTGCGCCGCTGAACCGGAGGTACCGCTCATACGGAGGAGCTTGACCATGAGATCTGAGAAGGCTGGGCCCTGCATGCGGGAAGCCCGGTGAGTGATGACGCGAAAGCTTGCTGAGTTTCGGAGCGTTTTGGGGGTAGATGCAGGATAGCCTGGCGGCTGCTCTCTGGTACAAATGTCCCTCACGATGATCGATAGCACACAACTCAAGACCTGGGTCTTGCGCGACACGAAAGACCGCTTCACGGCGGTCGCGCGACATCAGGGATTGTCGGATTCGGCTCTCCTGAAACGCTTGGTCGAGCTCATGTTGCAAACCGCTGGCGCGGGACAGGTGGTCACCGTGCCCGCCGCCGGTCGACCTGCACGGGACACGCGGCTAACCGTGCGCCTGCACCCGGCCGATCAGTCGCTATTGCGAGAGCGGGCTGCGGCTCGCGGCATTCCGGCGTCGACATATGTCTCCGTGCTCACACGGGCACATCTGAGGTCATTGGCACCGCTTCCCAAGGAAGAGCTCCTGGCGCTTAAGCGAACGCTGGCGGAGCTTGGGTCCATCGGCCGTAACCTCAACCAGATCGCCCACGCCGCCAATCGTGGGGAGCGTGCGGCAGGGCCAAATCGGGAGGAGCTACGAGCGATTCTGAGGGTCTGTGAGGGCCTTCGAGACCATGTGAGGAACTTACTGGCCGCGAACCTGAAATCCTGGGAGCAAGGCTATGGCGGGCCCACAACATAGCGACCCGCTGTTTGACCTGGCCAGCTACGCCCGCAAGGGTCCGGGTCGTCGCGATCATTTGTCTCTCGGTGAGATCGCCCAGATATCGCGGACCGTCCGACGGGTACCGGAGGTAATGGTGAAGGTCCTGAGCCGGGGTGGCCAGGACCTGAAGGCCGTGGGCCGGCATATCGACTACCTCCGCGATCGGAACGATGGAGAGCTGGAGGTAGAAACGGATGATGGCAGAACGCTTTCGGGACAAGGTGTCACCAAGGATCTCATAGAGGATTGGGATCTCGAACTGGAGGCCCGTCGGAGGCAGTCGGATCTCAGCGCTCGGCAGGGCGGCTCGCAAAAACTCGTCCACAAGCTCCTGTTCTCGATGCCAGCCGGAACCCCACCGGGGAAGGTTCTCGACGCCGTGAAAAACCTTGCTCGGGAAGAGTTTGGCCTGAAGTACCGATACGCGATGGTCCTTCACACCGATGAACCCCATCCACACGTGCACATGGTGTTGAAGGCTGTGAGTGAGCAAGGGGCGCGCCTACACATCCGAAAACAGAACCTGCGTCATTGGCGGGAGGAATTCGCAAGACATCTGCGGGCACTGAGTGTCGAAGCCAATGCGACAGCGCGTGCCGTCCGGGGAGAGACTCGACAGACGAAACTCGACGGCATCTATCGTGCGATCCGCCGTGGTGAATCGACTCACCTTCGCGCCCGTACTGAATCAGTCGCCGCGGAACTGCTAAAGGGTGGACTCCAGCGTGAGACTGGCACGCGCAAACTGACCGAGACCCGGAGGCAGGTGGAACGAGGATGGCACGCGGCCGGCAAAATACTGAAGGCACAAGGTCAAACCGAACTGGCGACACAAATCCAACGATTTGTGAATCAAATTCCCCCGCCGCTCACCGAGCGGGAGATTATTGCGAATGCACTGATAACCAAAAAATGGAAAGCACCGGCGCGCACCGAAAAATTTACCGAGAGGACTAGATGACTACGGAAGGATTGGCTTTTCGGTCGTGACGAATGCGTCTAGCGTCCCCCCGACCGGCAGCCGCCCTGACCATCCGCACTGGTATCACGCACGCCTAGTCCGTGTCGGTCCAGTCCGGCAATGTGCCTCCGAACTCCCGCACAATCTGGCGATTGAAGTCATCGCGTTCCCGAATCTTTGATCGTACGAAATCGACCGCCTCGTTCGCGGACAAGATCCGGATACCGAATCGTTGGGCGAGTGCGCCCCGATTCCCCAGGATGCCGCCCGGCTGCGATCTCGACCCGCCGTCGTTCGTGACCAGGATCGCTGCATAGTGAATCGTATCGGCCACGATCCGTACATCGTTCCGCTGATTCTGGCCCTGTGCACCACGCGGAAATAACACCGACTCGATCGCCCTAAATCGCGCGCTATCGTCGGTTTCCGGTGGTGTCATCGTAAAGATGTGTTGATTGACCTTCTGCGTCCGTCTCACATCGCCGCCCGCGAGCGCTTCCTCGCGTGCCGTTCCCGCCATGTTGATCAGGATGACGCCATCGGCTCTGTACTTCTCGAGCTGATTCACCGCGGGAAGGTTCTGGCGGGAATTGATCAGGTTGGTATCGATATGAAGGATGGGGATGTAGAGCATCCGCCGCTTGAGGGTGATCGCCATGGGGCGAGTATAATTGACCCATGAAGACAAGGGCCTCTGAGCGGAAATTTTATGCGGGAATTTAAGACGCGCGCCGAAATCAGCGCCTGGCTCAACCAGGAGCTTCACAATCACAAGGGATGCGAGGAGGCACGTGCAAGCGTGCAATACGAAATGCTGGTCCCGGACGAGGATGGCTGCAACTGGTCGCGCGACCTCTTCATCAATTACGGACGCAATGATAGCGTGCTTGTCAACCAACACCTGCGCCCTATATTCGAAGAGGCGCGCCGCCGCTTTAACGTCCGCGAACCTTAAACAGGGGTGAGCCATGGTTGGCGCGGTACCTAGAAATTTTCACGAAGCCGGTCGCTCTGAGATTCTGGCGGATTTTCTTCTTTCCGGTTGGGGCACGGTGACACCAGTACGGCGCCAGGACGATTTCGGTGTGGATCTATACTGCACGCTTAATAGGGACGTCGGCCAACGGTCGATCGTGACCGAATATTATTCAGTGCAGGTCAAGAGCAACGATGAGCCCTGGGAATTCAAAACGCGAGATGAGATCAAGTGGCTCTTTGATCATCCGACGCCGCTCTTTCTCGCCTGCGTTGATCGCACCACGACGGTTCTCTCAATCTATCAGACGATCCCCCGCTTTCTCGCAAGTTTCTACGAGACACCGGCACGTCTTAGGCTGACTCCCTCCAACGACGATGAAGGCCGCCCTGCACAATGGGTCAATGGGGAGGATTTCCCACTGTCGGCGCCCATCATCCGCGTTTCGCTCGAAGAATTGCGAGACGCGGGACGCCTCAATGCACTTCGATCCGTTCTGCAACACTGGGTGGCGACCGACGCGTACAACGGAGCATTGAGAAGGGTGCATATCCTTAGGTTTCGGATGCCCGATCGATATCGAGTAAACCAGATTCCAACAGCGGCGGCCTTGGTTGAACAGGGCAGAATCAAACTTGCCGAGGATCAATTGGCGCCGGCCATCCGTACACTAGTGGAGGTGGTCGACTGCGTGGGGCATCAGCTGCACCACGACAAGGACCGCGAGTTGGCGTTGCTCGCTGCCATTCTACTCCGACGGTTACGCGCTAAACGGACGACGGCGCTTCAAGGAGACCCTAAGTGGTCCCAGGACGTGTCATCGGGGCTGGAGCTCGACGTGTCCTACCTCCTCAATGACGTGGTGAATAATGGCGGACTTCCTGGCTACGTCTATGAAGGTTTGGATCTCGTTCTTGCCCAGATCCGAGCGCTCGAACTCGTTGAGGGGTACGAGTCGTGAAGCTGTCATGAGGTTGCTGGACATCGTCACCTGCGCTCGACCGGTTCTGTTTGCGAACGACAGTCCAGAGTTCCCGTTCTCCGTGGGCGGAACGGCGTTCATCGTGAAGTTTCAGGGTCGCAACTTCGTGATCACGGCAAGGCATGTTTTGAATCTGAGAAGTTTTGCCGCGAGCCAGTTTTCTATTCAGTATCGACCGGATGGCCGTGATTTTCTCCCCCTGGGCGCTCTGCATCTAGCGCGCGGTGCAAATGAGGACGACACCGATCAATATGACGTTGCCGTGCGCGAAATCGACGATGCCGCCGTGAGGGAGGAGCTCTTCGGCCCGTACCGGGCTTATTCGCTGCTGCAGATGGATCGCCTTACGATCTTCAGTGCGCGCGGCGCCTACATTTATCGCGGCTATCCCACCGCCATGCGCGAGGTCGACTTCATAAACCACCATGTCGAGCAGGGCGCGGTGACGACGAGGGCAGAGTATGTGGGCCGGACGCGGTATGAAGCCATCCACGAGCTACGACTACTGGATCTGGGACCGTTGCCGACCATTGACGGCCTGAGCGGCTCCCCCGTGTTCCAAGTTCATAATGAAGAAAGCAGCAAGTACAGCCGAGAATCATTCGCTGGCATGCTCCTTAGAGGTTCGATCGAATCAGGCCGAATGTTTCTCATTGAGCACCGTCGAATCATCGAGGTGCTGCTTCAGGTCTCCCAGGGCACACGGCCGTAACCAAAGAGTCGGCAGAGAGGCGAGGTCGGTATTCGCATGCGACGGTAATCGCAGATTACGGCAATGCTGCGTATAAACTTACCCAGAAACGGCGCATCAGCCGCGGCCGTAGGTTCCACTTGGGACAAAGCATCACGGCACAGTTCACCGCCGATCCCGCGGTCTACTTCGCAGCGCTTCGTGCAGCAGATGCAGGAGACCTGTCCCCCTCGAGTGGCGCATCTCGGCGGCTTTACAGTGACCGATTTCCTCCGCCGCATCTTATCGCTGGCGTGCTACCGGCGATATCCTAATCTCCCAACGTGGCGCCCAACTCGCTGAGAAAATTCACCGTTTCCTCGGTTAACCACCCTCACCACAGACCGAGAAGGAGCGACTAGCTGTCGCGTTGCTCGAACGCGCGAATCGCGCAGGCATGAACCAGCTGCCACGCGGTAGATCGGCATCCGGGTGTGGAAAGCAGACTACGTAATATTCGATCTACCCAGCAGCCAACCTCCGCTTGAGGTCAATCATCCGGTCATCTTTCAGAAGGGACGCATCTGCCTGCTGGAGCCGATCGAGAATGCCCTCCATTCCGTATGGCCACTTCGAAATTTCTGCTGGGAGAATCGCCGATAACAACGCCAGTACTTGCTTCGGGTGGGTTTTCATGAGGACGCTGTCTTCTTCTTGGAGGTTGGCTAGTATCAAATGTTGATCGGAAACTCTCGCAACGAGATCTGTCACGATGTCGGCTATGCGAGGAAAGAGATTCGCGTTAGAAAGCGCGAGATCGCAGAGTCGAGCAGAGGTTTGCGGGGTCTTGGCGCGCTGATGCCGCGGCCAGACCTCCCTCAGAAATTCAGGAAGCAGATTGGCCCACGCTAGACTGCGCTCGTCCGTGCCTTTGGTCCATTGCTCTAGGTGCCATAACGCCTGCGCACGGAAGGTATCTCCGCCCTTTAGTAGCATGTCGCGCAATTCAGCGTCAGAAACCAATCGGGGCGTTCCCATTGCTTCGAACCTCTGCCATCCGTCGAGTAGCATTGCGGCGAGGAAGCCAACGTGCTCGTGCCGTGTTATAGCCCCACTCTCGATGAGAACCTTCATGTGGGACTTCAGCTTTTCGTACAGAGGTTTGGCTGGGAGAGTTGCGCCCCAAAAGTACCCGGCCCAGACAGCACCACGGTCAGAGGCATCTGACTCGAGCGGGGCGATGAGATGCTGCTCGGTCCATAAAGGTACGCGAGCGGCAAACCAGTTGAGGTTGTGCGCCAATATGGCCAATGCGTGCTGGCGTGCAGGAGCCTGAAGGGACAGTAAGTTCTCCACTGTGCGTAGCCACGACAGGGGAACTTCTTCGTTTGCTTTCAAGCCGGTCACGCGAGAATCGTGCATCAGCACTTCGGCCAACTTGCCAACCGGAGAGTTGAGTGCCTCCGTAACCCACTCAGGATCGTGATCTTGTTTTCGTTCTACAGCTGAGCGGCCAGCCGACGGGGTCACCCTGAGGGCGGCGATTACACTTGCCCAAAGAGCTTCCAACGCCTGCGGGCAATGAATCGCGAGTGTCGCGCTTGCGGTCTGGAGCCACGCGGAAACTGCGTAAGACAAGTCTCCAACAATGCCTGCGGGTAGATGTGCGACCCGGCGCGCTATCGCGCAGGCAAGACGTGGTTTGTCCTTGGCCCGGACTTGTGGGGCCAGGAAAGTTGTCCATGCCCATACCGGATGTTCGTGGTGGTGTTTGGCTGAGTAGACGAGTGCACGGAGTGCACGAATTGGTTTGGCTTCTACCAGTCCCGCAAACGGATCGTCTTGTACGAACCCCCCGCGACTTCTGCCGCTGAGTTCCAGTGCGCGTGAGAGCAGGTCGGAGAGCGGACTAGAGATCAACTCATCAAACGCAGTCTCCGTGCGGACGTAACCGGCCTGGCTCTCCATTGAGCGCGCCGCACTTTCAGCGTATGCGGGCTGCCACGTTGGCGCGAGCGCGCGGAGTTTGGTGCTCTCGGCATCGAAGTTGAACGTAAACTGACACGCGTGACTTTGGAGCCAATGTATGCGATTGAGCGAGAACCATGCGCCTCGCTGCGCGCTGTCAGAGTCAGTCGCAGCGGCTGGCGGACCCGCCAGCAACCGGGTCTCAATTATTTTGACGCTCTCTTGCGGCATTGCAGACCAGCGCTTCTCGAGCCCAAGCAACAAGTCTCGCTGATCCATCCCGCCCCAGAAGACCGAATCGGGTAAGCCAGACAATAGTCTTCCCGCCTCGGCATCGGATAGGACTCCGTCGTGCGTGCAAGTCCAAATTCGCAGTCGCGCAAACACTGCGTCATGGTCGGGCCATGACTCGTACTCGCGCCGCGCATCTGCGGTACTCAGCTGGGCAAGCCGCGCGAACAGATCTGCGTAGAACAGGACGCATTTGGAAAGCTCAAACTCGCGCTGAGATGAGGCTCCTTCAAGACCAGCATCCGCTTGTATCGGCGCGATGTGGCTCAATGCGTAGCCGCCAGTCTCCAATTCTAGCGCGATCGCATGCTCGACGTTTCGACGAAACTCGCGCGTTACAGCCGGAATCATTGAGTCAGGAATCTCTACATCAATGTCGAGGTGCGGATACTCCACATCCAGGACGAGCATATCCCCCAGCGCGGCGTTCTCCGACCGCGGTGGCTTTGGCGAGCCGCTAAAGGGGCGCTTAACTGCCAAGTACGCGCGGTGTACAAAAGCAAGCTGGCGCGCCACTGTCGGATTCCAGCCATCGATTGCGATCTGGGCCCTGAGCTCGAACCACGGGTCGTTGGCCTCGTCGTGCTTGGTTGCCCAAGCCTCCGAGATGAGTTGCCATGCTCTTCGAATTTCGCGTGTGCTCGGATTTTCACTGCGGCGCAACTGGAATCGAATCAATCGCTGAATGTCCGGATGAAGTCCGCGTCTTCCTGTCGCCCACCATACCGCTGCAGCCTGATTTGCGACCTTGCTGATCCAGATACCGATGTGGCGTAGTCGATCCGGTAAAATTGGAACGTTGACCGCCCAATGCCCGCTAAGTGCCGGCATGCCGTTGGGGCCTGGGTCTCGCTGATCAAGGCGCGTGAGTAGGAGGGGTTCCTTTGCTCCGTCCGGAATGGCTCGGCGCGCGCGGAAGTCGTCGACATCGACCGGCGCAGGGCGCTGATCTGAATCAAGGCCATACAGTTCGAAGGGGTCGATGATTGGACGGTCAACCACGTCCTCCAAGCGTTTTGGCGTTGAATAGCGCACAGCTGGGTCGAACACGCATAGCCAGTCAGCGGGCGGTGAAGGTTCGGCGGTCGCGAACTTCCTAGCACCCTCGATCGTCTCTACGAGATGCACAACTTGCCCGCGCTCATGAGGCAACAGGGCTTCAGGTCCGCCATGCGCAATCCTAATTAGGTTGCTTTGCCAAGCTTCTGGGTCATTGGCACGGATGGCCCAGGCTGCGAGGGTGTCCCAAAGAGCCTGGTGATGCTCAGCCGGATCGTAAGGGATGGGCTCAACGCCCCTGTGTCGCCAGCGGGAATCGGCGTCCCCGCTTGTGCCTGCTTGAAACGCATAAAGGCTGCCGCGCGACCCGGCATCGCGATTCAGCGCCTCGAGTAGGTACTGTACAGGAGGGTCGTCCGCCGTGTAGCCCACAAACACTACAACGTATTTCTCAAGAAGGTTGGCGATAAATTTCGTCGCCCAGCCATCGGACACGTAGGCGTGGCCGAACTCGGAACTCGAAAGAACGAAGCCGTCAGCAGTTGCACCGCTGTAGTCGGTGGTCACTTTTCCATGCAAATGCGTGACCCCGACTAGATCGTCATGTCTCCCAGGGTCAGGGATGTGGGGTGGTGAGAAGGAATTCAGCCCAGGCTCCGCGGCCTCGAAGAGAAGATCAAAGTTCGTTGTCACCAGCCGCACCTTTCCGTCGGGACCCGTCGCGAGTTGCAACAGCGTGCGGTGCGCAGAAAGGTCAGCCGATGTGCTTGGCTTTAGCGCTCTGGCGACGGCCTCATGAATGTCACGAACCTTAAACTCGCGTTCAAGCAATCCAAATATCCGATCCGCCGGCACAAGTCCGCTGATTCCAGTGTCGACCTCGACTCGTTTCGCGGCATCGAAGAGTTTTCTAGTGGGCGTTTCTCCGTCCGCCTCCAGGGAATCGAGTACCTGCCTCGCTAGGCCGAAGAAGTCTGCCAATCCGGCTCGCGCCCGTGAGACCCCGGCCCCACAGAAAAAAATAACGCGGCCTTCATCTCGTGCGGCCAGAAGTTGGTCTGGAATCGAGGGCCCGCCAGCTAGGAAGCGCACCGCAGGTTTCTCCCCTTCCTTCGAGACGACGACTTTCTAGTGCGGCGTAAATTGTGCATTTGAAGGGGCCATATGGGACTACCGCACACTGTCCCAGGCCAACTCAGCGCACCGTGGTATTTGGGAGTAGTAGTGCCTGGTCGAGCTGGGGTAACTTTGCGTTCCGAGTATATTAGAATACAGTACCTTTGGATGGTTTCTATTACCTTTTGTTGGTGTCATGGCATGAAAGTAAAGCACCTGTGAACGAAGACCAGATCCTGACCATTAAGGAAGTCGCTGCAATCCTGAAGCTTGCGGAAAAGACGGTCTATTCGATGGCGCAAGACGGTGAGCTGCCTGCGTTCAAGGTGCGCGGTCAGTGGAGGATGCGACGCACTGATTTCGATAATTGGATCGCAAAGCAGGCCGGTGTCGGGACGGCCGGGAGCGATGCCGGGTGACCAGTTGGCCTTCACCTAGTGCAATGCGGACGACGTGCTCCTTGACCCACAGGTTTGTTTCCAAGGGCGTGACTCAGGGCGAACAAATAACGAGGCGCACTATGCGTATTCGGATGGCGAACCGCGATGAAGTGCTGGCGGGTCTAACCGGCAATTCGGACACATCGAGACCTGGGCTGCGCACAGCCGTCACGCTGGCGACATCGAGAAAGAGCAATAAGGCGACCCTTCAACCATGAGTCTCAAAGAAAACTGCACTCCTCGCCCCTCCGTGTTTGCGGCAGACCGTCGCGCGACGGTGCTGAGCCTGGATACCTTCTTGAAGGGCCAAGTGCACGGCAAAGAGTTCTTTGAGGAGAACTTCTTTACAGCCGGCATGACTACTTTGGTGGATCGTGCGCTTCGACACCTCGCTGGCGAGAGATCCGGGTCGTCAGTGTTTAGTCTCTCGCAAGCGATGGGCGGCGGTAAGACCCATAGCATGATCGGTCTCGGACTCCTTGCCAAAGATCCAGAATTGCGCAAGCGCGTAATGGGCACTTCGGACCCGGTGCCTCGCCTGGGTCGATGCAAGGTTATCGGCTTCAATGGCCGAAGCACCGACGCTGATGGTGGCATCTGGGGATCGTTAGCGGAGCAACTTGGCAAAGGCGATGAGTTTGCGACCTACGTGTCCCCGTTGTTGCGTGCTCCAGGTCCGGAGGCGTGGAAGCAGCTGCTAGGTGGATCGCCAACCCTCATATTTCTCGACGAACTACCTCCCTATCTGGAGTACGCAGTGGCGGTCGCCGTTGGCAACGGCAACCTTGGAATCGTAACGACGGCCGCGTTAGCCAACCTGTTCGTGGCGGTCGCCGACATGGACAACGTGTGCGTCGTACTTTCGGATCTGGCGGGCACCAATTACTCGATCGGACAGGATAGCCTGCAGGCTGCGTTCAACCGTGCGATCCAGGGCATTAGCACGGAATCCCGCCGCATCGCAGTACCAATCACTCCGGTAAACCCCAATGGCGATGAGCTCTATCAGATTCTTCGCAAGCGCCTATTTGAGAAAGTCGGTGATGCCACCGAAACGGAACGCATCGCGGCCGCCTACCGAGACGCATTGAAAGAGGCCGTCGCAATGAATCTGACGACGTCCTCGCCGACCGCACTGCACTCCCGCGTAACGGATTCGTACCCGTTCCACCCGGATCTTCGGGAGTTGGTGGGCAAGTTCAAGGAGAACGAGGGATTTCAGCAAACGCGCGGCGTGATTCGATTAATGCAGATGGTAGTGTCGAACCTATGGTCGAGCAGTCGCGCGGCGAGCTCGGATCTGATCCACCCGTACGACATCGACCTAAACGTCGACGAACTCGCCTCGGAGATTCGAGCCATTAACTCGTCGCTAAGCGAGGCGATCGCGCACGATATCGCGCACGACGGTGACGCGGAGGTCGAAGAAATCGACCGTGCGAATAAGAACACCGACGCATCGGACGCCGCTAGGCTTATTCTGGTCGCGTCCCTGTCAACGACGCCGGGAGCGATCCACGGTCTTCGGGAATATCAGCTTGTCGATGCATTGCAGCGCCCTGGGCGAGACTTGTCGACCTTCCGAACGAACGTGCTCGACAAGCTTGCTACGCGCGCCTGGTATCTGCACAACTCTCCCGATGGGCGTCTCTTCTTCAAGAACCAGCAAAATCTTGCCGCCAAGCTTCGATCGACTGCGCTCTCATTGCACCCAGAGACGGTCGATCGCATGCTCCGTGAGCATCTCGATGCCTATTTTGCGGCCCAGCTTCGCGACTGCTATCAGATCGTAAAGGTACTACCACCGCTGGATGACGTACACGTTGACCAGGAAAAGACCACGCTTGTCATCGTCCGACCGGGTGGACAAGCAAATCAATTGCCAATATCAACAGATTGGCAGGCGTGGTGGGCCCAGCAGCAATATAAAAATCGTGTACTTTTCTTAACGGGTACTCGGGACACGTTCCAAAAGGTCGTCGATTGCGCCCGGCAAGCACGCGCGCTGCAGAGTATTGAGGATGAGCTAAAGGGTGAAAATACGCCGACCGACGACCCCCAATGGCGTGCGCTCGATCAGCTGCGTGACAGAGTCGGTTTGCAGTTCACGTCTGCTTTGAAAGAAGCATTTGACCAGATAGTTTACCCGTCGATAGATTCGGCCCTACGTGCGTCGGGTATCGATCTCGCGTTTGCCGGAAACAATAATGGGGAGGCGACCATTCGACAGACTCTCGAGGGCGCACAGAAATTCACGCGCAAAGTGGACGAGGAAAGCTTTCGCACCAAGGCCGAGGCACGGCTCTTCGGCTCTGCCGATACTAAGGCGGTGCTATGGTCAGACTTCAAGCGCAATGCCGCTGTTAATACGTTGTGGCCGCTACACAAGCTCTCGGCGCTCGACGACCTCAAGGCAGATTGTCTGCGGCGCGGTCTGTGGCGGGAAGAGGGAAATCACATTCGGCGTGGCCCGTTCCCGCCACCGCGACCGGACGTCGCGATCCGCGAGCTGTCGGTGGATCAAGAGGGGGACGGGATCGCATATCTGAAGATAGAGCCACTGCACGCACCAACGGTGGTGTTCGAAACTGGCAGTGCTGATCCCACTAGGGCCTCGACACCCGTGCCCACCCCGACTAGGTTTGAAGCCAAGGGGCTGAAGTATCGTTTTCTCGCGTTTGATCCAGCGTCAACTGTCGACAGTGAAATCCGTGAATGGACGGCTAGGCTTCGGGTCAAACATCAGATCCACGATCGCGGAAACTATCGTGAAGTAGAGCTACTCGCGCTGCCGAAAGCCGCTGGCACGCAAATTCGTTACACGACAGATGCGACCTCTCCGGAAAGCCGCGGATACGCGACTTACGACGGGTCGATTCGGGTTCCCGAGAAATGCCGGGTTGTGCGCGCGATGGCCGTTCATGAGGACCTAGCGCTAAGTTCCGAAATTGTCGCGGTGCAGATCCCGCAGGCCGGCGCTGGCCAAAAGCCACCTATTGACCTTAAGGCGCCAGCGCGCTGGACCAAACAGACAAAACTCGACGACACGGCCGCCGTTTGGGATTTTGTTGATCGGCTGGCTAAGAGCCCACAAGTTCTGGCTCTTGACGTCGGCATTACAGCCGAGAGCCCTAATGGCAATGAGCATGTGGACTACTCCGGCGCGGAAGAAGAGGGCTACACCGCCGCGGCATTGACTCGAAGTGCGAACACTCTCCAGGAACTCGTAGGCGCTGGAAGTCTTCGAATGCTCGTGGGTGGCCTGCGCTTTCCCTCAGGACAGGCCCTACTAGACTGGCTTAAGGCAATCAATCAGACATTTGATGCCGCCGGCGTGGATCAGAAGTAAATGGCGCGTCAAGTCGGCACATCAGCCCGGAAGGTTGTCGGCCTCGGATTCATTCCTGCGGAAGCCCGTCACGGCTTTCTGGTGGAGATTCCCAAGGGCGCAGGACTCGACGATCTGATTCGGATCACGGAACACCGCGGGAACGAGCTGAGCACACTTGATGACCGTGCGGCCGGTGCTACATCGCCGAACGACCCGGCCCTGCGCGTCATCATCGACAGGAACCGCTGGCAGGAGCTGGCGCCGGCTTTTTGGGAAGATGCGAACCGCCGGTTGCGGTCAAATGGCTTACCAGCAGCCAAATATCATAAAAATCCAACGAGAGCGGTGCCGATTCACCCTTCGCTTGGTAAGGAGTTGTGCGTTCTATGTTGGTCCGTGGAGGAAGCTTCCACCGACGACATACCCAATGCCTTGCGTAACTGGGAGGCACTGGCGCCCGAGGAACGTTGGTGGTTATACACGATGACGGTGGCGACAACCGGCCAGGCGTTGCAGAAAGGTATCGGATGGCGCAAGGCTTTACGCGCAGCAATTGCGGACAATCCGTTTATAAAGGGCGAGGGTATGTCACCTCGCGCTCGACGGGAGCTAATCGGCCACTCCCAATTCGCCCTTGAGCTGTGAAAGTTAGAAGGTGATGCAAAGTTTCATCGAAACGCAGTTCCCTATTGCGCGCCTCTCTGCCGAGTCCTACAAGGAGCGGAAGGCGACAAATTCGCAAACCTTAACTGGGCTAGGTCGGTGGTGGGGGCGTAAGCCATTAATTCTTGTCCGCGCCGCGATCCTGGGAATGCTCATGCCGGCTTCGGACAATTCGAAACTTGATCGAACTGTATTTCTCAAGATCCTCACCATGGACGACGATGGAGCGTGGCAGAGGAATAGTAAGAAGAAAGGAAGTCGTTCGGCGTTTGACGCTCTGCCGTACGCTGAGCGTTTAGCGGCTTGTGAGCGGCCCGAAAATATCGGCGGACCTACACCCGCTGCCTGGTTAGAAATTAATGCCCACCTGGGTACGTCGGCCACCTGCCTTGCGGAACTGGTTCAGCAACTTGGCGAGCGCTTATACGGACATACGCCGCGTGTGGGTGACAGTTTTTGCGGCGGCGGCTCAATTCCTTTCGAGGCTGCTCGCATCGGTTGCGATGCCTATGGCTCTGATCTGAATCCCGTAGCCGGATTACTCACGTGGGCTAGCCTCAACATACTGGGTGGCGGCAAAGACGTACAGGAACAAATCAAAAGGGCCCAAGAAGCAGTATTTGCAGCGGCTGAACGACAAATCGCGGAGTGGGGAATCGAAAGAAACGATCGGGGAGAACGCGCGGAGGCCTTTTTATATTGTGCCGAGGTGAAACCAGAAGGATGTGAATACTTTATTCCCTTAGCCCCCAGCTGGTTGGTTGGCGAGTCGATGAATTCGATCGTCCGATGGCACCGGGTGGCGGGTGCCGAACGGCTGCAGCCTGAAATCCTGATCGGATCGACCGATGAAGTGAAGCTGTACAAGGAGAAGAAGGGAGCCACTATCGTCGATAGCCGCGTGATTGATCCCTTCGACCCCAATCGATCTTGGTCTGTGGAGGCATTACGTGGTTCAGATGGACTCCGCCGTTGGACTAATGAGGATGTTGTGCCCCGCCCGGGTGATGTGTTTCAGGAACGCCTCTACTGCATCCGCTGGGTTGATGGAGATGGCAATCGGCGATACGCAGTTCCCGATGCAGCAGACCTTGAACGCGAGGCAACGACGTTTGAACTTCTACTCGAGCGCTTTTCCGAATGGCAGCGCGAAGGATTTATTCCGTCCATACCGATGCCTGAGGGTGGAGAAAAGACCGAGGAACCGATCCGAACACGCGGGTGGACTTATTGGCACCACCTGTTTACGCCGCGGCAACTGTTGGTGAATGGGTTGGTGGCAAAAATCGCAAGTGAATCAGCTCAGACAAGAAGCGAAGTTGCGGCATTCCTTCTAGGCATCGGGCGTCTCGCAAACTGGAACGCAAGGCTTTGCAGGTGGCATGTTCGTGGGATTGCGATCGATAAAGGGGAGGATGTATTTAGTAATCAGGCCCTGAATCCACTTTTTAATTATTCATGCCGACCACTGTCCGCACTTAAATTTGCCTGGCAGCTCTTTAATAGAATTAGCGATATCGCTGTCAAGGGTCGATCGTCAATTGAGGTGGTCGACGCCCGTGACTTGGACCAATGTTGCGATATTTGGATTACTGATCCCCCCTACGCAGATGCGGTCAACTACCATGAGCTTGGGGATTTTTTCTTGGCTTGGTATGAAAAGCAGCTTGCCAAAGGATTTCCGAGCTGGACACCTGATGCTCGATCGGAGCTCGCGGTGCGCGGGGACGGTGAAGATTTTCGTCGTTCCATGGTTGAGATCTATCAGAATCTTGCGGAACACATGCCGGACAACGGCATGCAGATGGTCATGTTCACCCACCAAGACCCGTCTGTTTGGGCGGATCTTGGCATGATCCTTTGGGCGGCCGGTCTTAAAGCTACTGCGGCATGGACGATTAGCACCGAAACAGAAGCTGCCGGCATAAAAAAAGGTAATTACGTGCAAGGGACCGTGTGCCTCGTTCTTCGAAAGCGCACAAGCGACGAGCCCGGATTCTTGGATGAAGTTTATCCGCTCGTGGAAGACGAGGTGAAGAGACAGATTGCCTCGATGCAGGCTCTGGATGAGGGCGGGGAGCCAAATTTTAACGACGCGGACTATCAACTCGCGGCCTATGCCGCGGCGCTCAAGGTGCTAACCAGATACGCGACTCTAGATGGCCGGAACGTCGAGGATGAGGTCTTTGCGTCTCGCGAGAAAGGCCAAAAGAGTGATTTCCAGGGGGTTATCGAGCGCGCACTCGGTATCGCGTGCGATGTGCTGATTCCGCAGGGGCTTGGGGCGGTATGGCGGGATCTCACACTAACGGAGCGGTACTACCTCCGGGCACTCGATATTGAGAGTCGCGGGGAGCGACGAAATGGCATGTACGAGGAGCTAGCCAGGGGGTTTGGAGTAACCGATATCAAGCCTCTCCTCAAGACTGACAAAGCGAATGGCGCGCGCATGTATACCGCGAGCAGTCTTGGCAAAAGCCATCTAGCACCCGTGGGAGGACAATCTGCCGACAACAGTTTGGTGACTCGGAAGGGTCGGTCGGGATCGGGGCCGCATCCCTTCGCCGTGTCTCCGCTTCGGCACGTCCTCTTTGCGGTAAAGGAAACAAGCGCCGGCGAGGGGAATCCTGAGCCCGGTCGCCAATATCTTCGGGATTCGTTCGGGCAGAACTACTGGACGCTTAGAGAGCGATTCGTGGCTCTGCTGGAATGGATTGTAATGGTGGGGAATGCCGCTGGAATGGATGACTGGCGAGTGGATGCCGAGTCGGCACGTATTCTTGCCGGTCGTCTGCGCAACGATCACGCCTGATGTTGATACGTCACTCCAGTCGTCGGTCCCGGCTCGATCAGACAGTCTTGAATGCGAGGCTTGAAGCGGCCGTCAGCTACGACCGCATCGCAGGGTATTTCCGCTCAAGCCTATTTGAGGTCGCCGGTGAGGCACTTAACCGGGTCACTGGAGTCATCCGAATCATTTGCAATTCGGACCTAGACGCGCAAGACGTGGTTACAGCGGCGGCGGCGCAGGCGGCGTTGAGACGAAGTTGGTGTGCGGGGCGGCCGGAAGATGCCCCGAGTACCGCATTACCGCGTTACCGCGCGTTGTATGAGGCATTGTCGAACAAGCGAGTCGAAGTGCGCGTGCTGCCAGATTCGGCATTCGGCTTGATCCACGGAAAGGCCGGCGTCATACGTCGCGCTGATGGGTCCGCGACCGCGTTTCTGGGTAGCGTTAATGAGAGCGCGACGGCGTGGAAAACGAATTACGAATTGCTCTGGGAGGACTCCGCCCCGGAAACCGTCGCTTGGGTGCAGGATGAGTTTGATGCCTTGTGGAACGACCCACGGGCTGTTGATCTTGCCTGTTGCCCATTCATCCCGCAGGACCTCACGAGGATCATTCACCGGCAAGTTATTGAACCCGACCGTGTACATGGAATGCCTGAGGTGCTCGCGGTTGCGGCGGCTGCGGCGGTCGAGACTCCAGTGTACCGTCGCGATCAGGGTCTCTGGCCGCACCAGAAGTACTTTGCCAGCCTTGCGTTAGAGCGACATCGTTTGGGGGGCGCGCGGCTCGTACTCGCCGATCAAGTGGGACTTGGCAAGACTGTGCAGCTCGCGATGGCCGCTTTGCTAATGGCCCTGGACGATCCTTCCGGTGGCCCAATCCTCGTGTTGGCCCCGAAGCCGCTGCTGCAACAATGGCAAGACGAGTTGATGGAGTTGCTGGATCTTCCGTCCGCGCGCTGGAATGGTCGCGCATGGGTCGATGAGCAGGATCTAGAGTATCCGTCGGACGGGGTGAAGTGTTTGAGCCGTTGCCCACGGCGCATCGGCTTGGTCTCCCAGGGGCTTGTGGTGCGTGGGCAGGCCGACGTTGTGGCGCAGCTCTTGAGCCATCACTACACCTGCGTGATCGTAGATGAGGCCCATCGCGCCCGGCGGCGAAAGGTACCGAAGGTTGAAGCGGGTCCCGATGAAATCGATGAAACAACCGAACCCAACAAGCTGATGTCGTTCTTGCGAGAGGTGGGCCCGCGGACCAAGAGCATGCTGCTGGCTACAGCTACGCCAGTTCAGCTGCATCCGGTCGAGGCCTGGGATTTGTTGAGCGTACTGTCCTCAGGGAATGATGGCGTTCTGGGCGGCTGGACGCATACGAGTCCTTGGTATCAGGCGAGCCGTTGTTTGGCGATCGCAACCGGTGATACCGAGGTGCCGACGGAGAACATAAATGCCGGCTGGGAGTTCGTACGCGACCCCCTGCCGTCGAAGCACGAACATGAGGCCTGCGACCGGATCCGTAGGGCGTTAAACGCGCCGGATTCCCGGTGGCAATTCACACCAGAAAGCCTAGGAACGCTATCGCCTGCGTTACAGCGAGTGCAGCTGAAGAACAGCCTGCTCCCGGGCTACGGGCAGCGGCTAAACCCCCTGTTGCGTTGCATTGTGCGTCGAACGCGGAGCTATCTGGAGGAAACGATTAATCCGGGGACGGGGACGTATTTTCTTCCCAGAGTCGCGGTCAAGCTGTTCGGGGAGGGAGACGACGACGCGCTGGTCTTAGGCGGCTATCTCAGAGACGCCTACACCGAGGCCGAGAACTTCTCGCAGCTGCTGCAAAGGCGCGTGCGCGGCGCCGGTTTCTTTAAGACGCTGCTGCTCCGCCGCTTAGGTAGTTCGATGGAAGCCGGTCGCCGGACCATCAGCAGGCTACTCGAGGGCGATGCCGAGCCTCTTGACGAGGATGACGAGGAAGTTGAGGACGAGTTTCCGGTTGGACCTGGACGCCCGCCGGTTGCAGCGAACTCCTTCAAGGACTTTACCGACGCTGAGCGCGATTCGCTGCGTCGCTGCCTCGGGTTGCTGAAAGAGGGGGGTAATAAAGATCCCAAGTTGGACGCAGTTGTCAGCTACCTTCTCTCTGGGAGCGGTCCAACAGCCGAGCGGTGGTTCGACCGCGGTTGCGTATTGTTCTCCCAGTATTACGACACGGTTCGGTGGATCGGCGAAGAACTCGTTCAGCGCCCAGAGTTTCAGGGAATAGAGGTTGGACTCTATGCGGGGTCTAACCGTTCTGGGACTTGGATTAACGGTCGATTCCAGCGCTGTGATCGAAACGACCTGAAGAAACGAGTACGAACCGGCGACCTTAAGCTGCTCCTGGGCACGGATGCGGCATCCGAAGGACTGAACCTACAGCGGCTCGGCACGTTGATCAACATCGACTTACCTTGGAATCCGACGCGGCTCGAACAGAGAAAGGGACGGATTCAACGCATCGGACAGATCCGGAGCGAGATCTGGATTGCAAACCTGCGTTATCGTGGTTCTGTTGAGGACCGTGTCCACCAAGTACTCGCGGCGAGACTCGCTTCCATCCATGAGCTGTTCGGACAGATACCTGACACCTTGGAAGATGTCTGGGTTCATGTTGCGCTGAATGACGAGCAGCTGGCGCGGCAGTTGATTGATCGCACCGCTGCCACGCGAAATCCGTTCGACGCAAAGTACAGTACAGTCGTCGATGCCGAATGGGAAACGTGCAGCTCCGTACTCAACGCATATTCGGTGAAAGAGTTGCTCTCACGAGGGTGGTGATCGGGACAACTAGGCCGCCCGAGCGTCCTGGAACTCGGAGCGCAGCCGGCTACCATTGGATAACCAAGTCTGGCCGTCTGAACCTTCAGTGACGCGTGGACCCTAAATGGACCCTAGGCTGTTGCGAATGTGGACCCTAACGGTTGTGTGGTTGTCGCAAAGGCCATTTTCAAATGGTCGGGGTGACAGGATTTGAACCTGCGACTCCTACGTCCCGAACTTACTATCCCCGGATGCCGCAGATCCGATGTGATCTCGTCCGACATCGTGGTATTTTCTGATCTCGAGAAAGAGAACCGATTGATGGTGTCGCGATCCAGATTTTGATCCAGGGACGTCCACCTACAGCCACCCTTTTTGGGGGATATCCGTGGGGGCATTTCTGGTTTGTGAGCAGAGTAACTATATTACAATCAAGTAGTTAGGAGATCAGTTTGGTGGGTACACGGCCCACCATTTACCGTAAAGCGCACAAAAATCCCTCATAAATCAACGACTGTAGGGACAGAGCGTGGCGAGGGCGCGAATCGAACCTACGGCGCGTCCATTATTTGTTGGTTTAAGTCGGCCGCCGCCCTGCGCGATAGAATGACGCATGGACCACGATACTCTGGACCGCCTTCGCCAAGCCCACCCCGCATGGCGGATCCTCGTTGCGGACCACGCACCCTTGGTCCTAAGTTTCCTGACCCTCACTTTCATACAGCCCAATCGTCGCGCGATCCCGGCCCCGGAAATCGCTGCACACCTCGACGCTTATCTCGACCATCTGCGTGAGACTTATCCTGAACGCTACCCGCGTTCCGCACGCGACTATCTCGAAGACTGGGCTGCACCGAATCGCGCGTATCTGCGCAAGTACTATCCGAAGTCCGGGCCTGACGCCGAGTTCGACCTCACCCCCGCCACCGAGAAAGCCATTCAGTGGCTACAGACGCTGGCACCACAGCAATTCATCGGAACCGAGTCACGTCTCCTGACGCTCTTTCAACTACTGCGCGACCTGGCCGCGGGGGCCCAGGATGATCCAAGCGCCCGTATCCGCGACCTTACGCGAAGGCGAGACGACATCGAGCGTGAAATCGAGCGCGTGCGTGAAGGCCGCGCCGGCCCACTCGATGCCACCCAAGTCAAGGAACGCTATGCGCAGGTCGCCGACACCGCGCGCCGCTTGCTCGCCGACTTTCGGCAGGTTGAAGAGAACTTCCGCGTGCTTGACTCGCAGACACGGGAGCGCATCGCGACCAGCACTCAGCCAAAAGGTGCGCTCTTGGAAGAAATCTTCGGTGAGACCGACCACATTCATCGCTCAGACCAGGGCAAGAGCTTCGATGCCTTCTGGGAATTTCTGATGTCCCCGGCACGACAGGACGAGTTGCGGGAGTGGTTACGCGCAGTCCACGCACTGGAAGCGATCCGCGACCTGCCGCGCGAGGACTTTGTGCGTAACATGCCCCCGATGCTTCTGGACGCTGGTGATAAGGTCCACGGCACAGTTGCGCAACTCGTAGATCAATTGCGGCGTTTCGTCGATGACCAGGCCCACCTTGAGAACCGGCGCATTTTGGACCTGATCCACGAAATCGAGACCCACGCCATTGCACTCAAAGCGACTCCTCCCGCGGCAGCGGAATTTTCACGGCTCGATAGTTTCTCACCGGAGATGAACCTTGCGATGTGCCGCGCACTATACAAACCGCCACGCAGGCCGGTGCTAGACCTCGGGACAATCGCGAAGGGCGAGGCGGAGCTCGACTTCGCCGCGCTGTTCAAGCAGACCTCGGTCGACGAGAAGCTGTTGCGATCTCAAGTCAACGAGCTACTGAAGATCCGCCCCCAAGTCACCCTCGCGGAAGTGGCCGACGCCTACCCACCCCAGCAGGGCCTTGCCGAAATCGTGACCTACCTTAGAATCGCCTCCCATGAGGGAGCCGCGGTGGACGAGACCATTAAGGACACGATTATCATTCCGGCCGCGGGCCCGGCCTCACCGTTCATCCGTGACGGCCGGTCAGACAAGCACGTTCGCGTTCCGCGAATAATCTTCACCCGATAGACGCGATGGAAAACACCGGACGCAACGAGCTCTCCGACGTCCTCGTCGCCCTCCTGAAGGGCGTCATCTACTGCGACATCTCCGCAGAGCTCTGGCGGGATCTGCTCAACCTTCAGGGGGGCGCCCGCGACCACCTGCGCCTCCTCGGTCTTGACCTCATCATCGACGAAGCGGAAGGCTATGCATACCTTCGCCAGTCCGAGGCTGCGGGCGAGGAGACGTCCGATTCCCCCCGTCGTCTCATCCCCCGCCGCCCCCTGAGCTACCCGGTCAGCCTGCTGCTGGTTCTACTTCGAAAGCGCCTCGCCGAGCACGACGCACATGGCGGCGAGACTAAGCTCGTGCTTGCGCGCGAACAGCTGAGGGAAATGCTGCGTGTCTTCCTGGCAGCCGGACCGAACGAAGCGAAACTCGACGACCAGATCGACCGCCACATCGAGCGCGTTGCCGAACTCGGCTTCCTGCGCGACATCAAGGAAGAAAACGCGTCATTGTTCGAAGTGCGCCGAATCTTGCGAGCGTTCGTCAATGCAGACTGGCTCTCCGACCTCGAGTCGACGTACCGCGACCATGCGCAACGGCTCGGATAACTCGCTCCCCCATCTGGAGCGACCGGGATTTCGACTGTCCCGCTTCGAAGTACTGAACTGGGGAACCTTTCACGCGCGCATCTGGGAGATTGATCCGGCTGGTGAAAACGCGCTCCTGACCGGCGACATTGGGTCCGGCAAGTCAACCCTCGTCGATGCCATGACCACGCTGCTAGTTCCGCCGCGCAAGATCACGTACAACCGCGCAGCCGGAGCCGAGGCACGTGAGCGATCGCCATACTCCTATGTACGCGGCGAATATCGTAGCGTCTCGAACGAGATTACGGGCAGTTCGCAGGCGCAGTCCCTGCGCGACGAGAACAGCTATAGCGTGATTTTGGGCGTGTTCGTGGACTCCGCCACCCGTCGAGAAGTCACGTTGGCCATCGTCCTTTGGACAAGGCCGGGTGAGCGCAGCCCCGACCGCTTCTACATCGTTGCGCCAACCGCACTCTGCATCGCGGACGACTTCACCGGTTTTGGCACGGATATCCAGGCATTGAAGAAACGCCTCCGGTCCGAGAAGCGCGCGAAGCCGCCCTTCGACAGCTTCGACGAGTACGCGATACAGCTCCGCCGCGAGCTGGGCATCCCACACGCTCAGGCCTTGGAGCTGTTCTACCAGACTGTGTCAATGAAATCCGTCGGCAACCTGACGGAGTTTGTGCGCCACCACATGCTCGAGCCCGACGACACCGAGGATCGCATCCGCGCGCTCATCGGCAACTTCGAGAACCTCAATCGCGCCCACGACGCTGTCGTCCGTGCCCGCAGCCAGATCGATGCGCTCGACCCATTAGTGGCGGATGGCGACAGACTCCAGATACTGGAAGCGGATTCCGCCATCAAGCGCCGCGCGCGGGATGTACTCGCAGCTTGGTTCGCCACCCATCGGATTCGCCTCATCGATGAGCGCATCGACGAGCTCAATTTCGAGCAGAACAAAGCCCAACAACAGCTCGAGGCTCACAAAACCCGTGTTGAGGCACTCGCTCGAGACCGCGCCGAGGTTCAGGTCGCCATCGAGCGGCAGGGCGGGGGACGAATTCGGGAGCTGGAACGGGATATTGATGCTAAAGGCACAGAACGGGACCGCCAACGCGGCGAAGACGAGCAGTATCGGCGATTGTGTACTGACATCGACATTCGACCCGGCACCACCCTCGAAACATTTCTCGGGTGCCTGAGATCAGCCGATTTGAGCCGTGCGCAGATTGACACGGACAAACAACGCTTGGACCGTGCAGCCATCGACAAGGGCGTCGAGTTCATCACCAGCAGCGAACGCGACAAACAACTTTCGGACGAAATCCGCTCGCTCGAAGGTCGCGCCAACAACCTGCCGATCGACAGCATCCGCATTCGGGAAAACCTCGCGACGACCCTGGGTGTGGATCCCGGGGAGCTGCCTTTTGCAGGCGAGCAACTGCAGGTCCGAAAAGAGGAGGGCGGCTGGGAAGGATCCATCGAACGGCTGCTGCATGGTTTCGCGCTGAGCCTCTTGGTGCCCGATCACCTATATGCGCAAGTGAGCCACTATGTCGACCGGACTCATCTGCGGGGACGGCTGGTTTATCTTAGGATTCGTGAGTCGGGCGCGCGTACACCGCCGCGTGCCGGGTCGCCGCAGTCTGCGGTCCGCAAAATCGAGATCAAACCCGACAGCGGATTCTATGCTTTCCTGGAACGCGAGCTCGCCGAGAGCTTCGACTACGCGTGTTGCGAGACAATCGAGGAGTTCAGCCGCTTGCCGCGGGCGCTGATGCGCAGCGGCCAGATCAAGTCAAACGAACGCCGTCACGAGAAGAACGATCGTCATCTCATCGGCGACCGGTCGCGCTTCGTACTCGGCTGGGACAACCAGGCCAAACTTAAGGTCCTGCGTGCGGAACAAGCAGAGTTGCGCCGTCGGCTCGTCGCGATCAACGCCGACCGCGAACGCTTGAAGCAGCAACAGCGCGAGCACGACCGCAAACTGCGGGCGGCGGAGACCTTGCTCGAACTAAAAGAGTTCTCCCGAATCGACTGGCGAGGAACCGCCGCCGCCATCCAGCGACTCGAAGACGAAAAACGCGCCCTCGAAGAGTCTGACGACCAACTGCGGACTCTGCGCGAGCAGTTCACCGAGATCGACAAGCAATACAAGGCTTCCGACAGTCAACGCGAGGAAGCCGGCAAACGCCTCGGCGCCGTGCAGGATCGCCTGCAACAAACGCAGAACGACCGGCAGGCCGCCCTGGAGGAGAAGGCATCCATCCCCGAAGACGATATCACCGCCAATGACGCGCTGCTGGAGCAGTGGCGCGAGCAAGTGCTGGGCGAGCACTCTCTGGAGCTTCGTTTGCTGACAGGCCAGCAGAAAAGCATGCGCGATGCGCTGCAAGGCAAGATCGATGCAGATGAAAAGGCTGCCAACCGGCTACGCGAAAAAATCGTTGAACTGATGCAGCGCTACAAGGCTGCCTACCCGGCTGAAACTGCCGAAATGGACGCCAGCACTGCGGCGCTCCCCGAGTATTGCCGCCAGCTAAAGGCACTCCGCGACGACGACCTTCCGCGGTTCGAAGCGCGCTTCAAGGAGCTATTGAACAAGGAGACCATCAATAGCATGGCGGCATTCCAGGCCCATCTGCAGCGCCGGCGCGACGATATCGAGGAGCGGATTCGCATCATCAACGCATCGCTCACCAGCATAGAATACGATCGCATGCAGGCCACGTACATAGAGCTCGTCAGCCTCCCGTCACCCGACGCTGACGTCCGCAACTTCCAGACAGACCTGCGCGACTGCATCAGCGGCGGCGACGAACGCGGCGAGCTCTACACCGAGCAGAAGTTCCTGCAGGTCAAAGCCTTGGTGGAGCGACTGAACGGTCGCGAAGGACACGCAGACTTCGATGCACGCTGGCGCAGCAAGGTCGCAGACGTGCGCAACTGGTTCGAGTTCGGCGCCAAGGAACGCTGGCGCGCAGACGACGCCGAACGTGAGTTCTACCGCGACTCCTCAGGCAAGTCCGGCGGCCAGAAGGAGAAGCTGGCCTATACGATCCTGGCGGCGGCCCTGGCATACCAGTTCGGCCTCGGTGACACCCAGACGCGCCAGCGACACTTCCGCTTCGTGGTCATCGACGAGGCATTCGGCCGTGGCTCGGACGATAGCACTCGATATGGACTGGAGCTCTTCGGGAGTCTCGACCTACAGCTTCTGATAGTGACACCGCTGCAGAAGATCGCAGTCATCGAAGACTACATCGCCGCCGTGCACTTCGTGCACAATGAGGGGGGTTCGAACTCCGTGGTGCAGACCTTGACCATCGAACAGTATCGTGAGCGCAAGGAAGAGTTTCTGGCCTCGGCTACTTCACGCGCCACCACAAGCTGACTTCAGAAGCAGCGTGATTTCGCCGCAAGACATTCGCAATCGCGCCCGCAAACTATGGGCGACAGGACAGCCTTTGCGCGCTGCCGTGGTTGGTACGGAGTCAGAGTCCCAGGCATTCTTTCCGTTTTCGATCCCCTTCCGCAAGCCCACGGCGCAGGAGTGGCTCGACCGCTTCGCCGAGCTCCGCGCCGCGGTCACCGCTCTCGACGCCGAAAGCAAGGCATCACTCGGTGCCGGCTACAGCGTCACGTTTCGCGGAGCCGCACACCAGAAGCTCGGCCGAGTACGCATCCCCGAACGCATCACATTTGAGTCAATCGAAGATCTCGCGGCATGCGCCGGCGAAACCGATACGGTGCGCAGATTTGTCAAGCTGGTGGAGACTCTGCAAGCGCGCGAACCGAGGATGATCCGCTGGCTCGCCGAACGCCCATTGGCCGCACTTGCGTCTGAAAGCCTGCTGCCCCGGCTTATTGACATAGCCGCACATTTCCAGTCTCACCCGCGGCCCAATCGCTTCGCGCGCGAGCTCGGCATACCGGGTGTCGACAGCAAATTTATCGAGGACAACCGCACAGTCCTCAGCGAATGGCTCGACTGCCTTTTGCCCGCCGAGGCAATTGATACAACCGTTCGCGGACTCGCAGATCACGGCTTCGAGCGGCGCTATGGCCTGCGCTTCGAAGATCCCCAGATCCGGTTCCGATGGCTTGACCCCTCCCGCGCTCCCGGCGGAATCAGCGACGCCACCATCCCACTCCCGCAACTATCGGACTACGCCCCGGCGTGCGCCCACGTCATCGTCACCGAGAACAAAATCAACTTCCTTACACTGCCTCAAACACCTGATGTGCTCGCCATCTTCGGAGGCGGCTACGCTATCGACCTGCTCCGAGCCCTCCCATGGATCGCAAACCAACCCCTCCACTATTGGGGTGACCTCGACACGCATGGCTTCGCCATCCTGAGCCGCCTCCGCCAGTTCTTTCCGCACACCCGCTCATTCCTCATGGGTCGAGATATACTCATGACGCACCGCGAGCTCTGGACGGAAGAACTCAGCGGCACCCGGGTTCTACGCGACCTGCCAAACCTGGATCCGCACGAACAAGCGCTCTACGACGACCTTCGCAACGACCGCCTTGGCGACCGCGTTCGCCTGGAGCAGGAGAGAGTGAAGTATCAGTTGGTTGAGGAAGTGGTTTTGGCGCTGCATCACTGAGTCTCGGCTGGCAACCCATGCGACCCCATAGGCGTTGCTACCGCCAGCGGACCCTCCGCCCTAAAGCGAGTCCGGTCGCGACAGAGGAATGGTTTTACGTCCGTGGCGACGGTAGATATGGAAATCAGAATCCAGCGATAGTACTAGACACCGATCATAAATTTCAGCCATCCGAACGAGACAGACATCCGCCAGCGACGCGGGGACATTGTAGTAGCGATCAAAGAGTTTGCGGACTGCGGTGGCTTCCTCGGCTAGGCTCATCCCGAGGCGCAGTGCCCCGGACTCGACTAACGCTAAGACGCCGCTTGCGCCACCTCGAAGTTGGCGGAGTAGGAAACACGCTTCCGAAATTACCGGCTCGCAGGTCAAAAACGGTGCCGGAAATGCAGCGAATTGCGATTTCGCCCACGTATGAGCGTGATCGTTACGACTGAGCGCGGCCACCAAGGGACCTGTATCCAGCAGAATCACCGGCCGAGTCATTTCCCGTAGTCATCCATGTATTTTGCGTTTGTCGCCAGATCAACAGGGCCGCCTCGCACACTTCCGATCAAGTCGCCAGCCAAATCTATGGCTGATTGGAATGTACGGTCTTCGCCAGTTTGCGCGACACATTTCGCCATTGCGCGCCGAACCAATTCGGACTTCGTCACGCGTTCGCGGCGGGCGGCAATGGCGATGCTGCGCTCCAGCGCTTCTGGAATCTTAACAGTCAGCGTCTTCATGACGTCCTCGTAATACCCAGTGGCAGTAGATAATACCACGTTCGAGCCTACTTGCCCTCTCGGCTGAAGACGACGCCTACTTCTCGGCCACACTTCATTATGGAGTCTCGAACTACATTCGCTTATTCATGCCACGCTTGGTTGCCATACAGCCCCATGCAAGTACCGGAAATCACTTAAGTCTTATTCGGACGAGAGTCGGCGGAACAGCCTGAATCGCCCACGGCCCACCATCCAAGGACGTTCCGGGAGGTCCAAGAACGTCCACTCCGGTGAGGAAAGCGCGAGAAACGGCTTTCGAATCTCGAGCTCTCCAATTCCATCGATGTCCATTGCCGTTCAGTGACAGCCAGCCCTGGGTGGGGCATTTTTGGGGGCATCGTAGCTTGGCGAAAGCAGTACGCCCCAAATGCCACTTAATGACTCGATCAGCGAGCTGACACCTCGCAACCGGTAGCGATGCTTGCCCCACGCCGCAACCAGGGGATGCGCTAATTTTGTAATATCGCCTGCAATATCATACAATGCAAAATGCGTCTGGTGCTGGATACCGATGTGTTGGTGGCCGCATTCCGAAGCGCTGGCGGAGCATCGCGAGAATTGCTGATACGAGCCCTCGACGAACGTTTTGTCCTGCTGGCTTCCACCGCACTGTGGCTGGAATACGAGGCCGTCCTGACGCGGCCGTCGCATTTGGACGCAATGCGCGGCTCACTGCTCTCGAAGTGCGGGATGCACTCGCTGCGCTGGCAACGGTAGCGGAACAGGTTGTCATCCATTTTCTGTGGCGGCCTGTGTTGGCAGATGCGGAGGATGAGCTTGTTCTGGATCTGGCGATGAATGGGCGAGCTGATATGTTGGTCACGTTCAATCAAGTCGATTTCGCGGAAGCATCAAAGACTTTTCAAATTGAGATCGTTACGCCGGCAGCGGCGCTGCGACGACTAAGGAAATGAATATGCGAGCTAGCAACTTTGCATTGCGACTGCAACCCTCTCTGCTCGAGGAACTGCGTTCGATGTCGGACCTAGAGGGCGTCGCTGTGAACCAATTAATCAACGTCGCGATAGCGGAAAAGCTCGCGCAAATGAGGACGGCAAAATGGTTCACTGATCGCATTGCGGCGGCTGATCCCAAAGCCGGAGCGCAGTTGATTCGAGACTTGAGTCGGGGTGGCAGCGAGAAGCCGCGGAGTGGCGACGTGATTGCGCGAATGCCAAAGACACGCCGACGGAAATCCAGGGCGTAGGAGGCAGGACAGGGTCGCATTCACACCGGGACTTATTTTCGTGCGGCGCGAGCCGGTCGTAGATTCCTCGGGTGCGTAGTCGCCATGCCTAAAGGGGCTACGCTTCAGTTTTTGCTCAGGGCGAAATCTTTTGGTCTAGCTTGTCAGGCTCGCCGGCCTTCCAATCATCGCTGAGCCCACCGTAGATCGTATGGTACATCTCATCGCCTTTGTGCTGAGTGAACTCTACGTTGATGTTGTCGTCCTGCAATCCAACGATCTCCTTACAGGCCTCGACCAGCCTACCCGCAAGCTTGGTATATTTTGATCGCAGCGGATTCTGCATCTGGGGCAAGCGGCTCGAGACGGGTAAGTTCATCAGCGACTGGCGCGCGGTGCGCACGCGCGAGATGGACTGGACGGGATTGAAGCTGCTGCTCGAAGGGTTGGAAGGCAAGCGTGTTCGGCGGCGTAACGCCCTGGGCCAATCCTGAAGACTACGTGAAATTGTCCGCGGTCTACCACGTTGATAACGTCAAAGCTCCCGTGCTGCTTGCGGTAGGCGACGATGATGGCCACAACACACTCATTGGTGCCATTGAGATGTTCAACGGCCTTCGGGCGCTCAACGCCAATGTAACTCTCCTCAGATATCCGAATCAGGGACATGGTTTTTCTGGGGCGGCCATGGCGGACTTTTGGGGGCGGGAAAATGCTTTCTTTGATTCTTGCTTAATGAAACTTCGGCCGCGCACCGCGTCGATTAGCGAATCGTGAGACTAGGCAAACACTCTCGCGTTTCCGCCTGCTACTTTACAGAGACGTTAACCCTCCAGGGCGTCGTATTGGAGCCAAGACCATTAGACGGTGCGAGTCACTTGGTTGAAAGGAGGTGCGCAACTCAACTGCGAAAGGATGTCACAACAAGCTGTGAAGATGACTTCACGTTAGCAAAATAAATTGAGGAAAAAGCTTTGAAATGGAAGACAACAACTCAAGTGGGCGTTCTCGCTGTGATCATCAACGGCGTTGGCGCAGCTCCATTGCAAAAGTCCCTCGTCACAAAAAATCTCCCGCGCCGGCTGGACGTGGGACACTCGCAGAGTAAAACCCGATGGCGGCATGACAGGCGGCCAACAACGCGCTCTGGACAGCACTTGGCGTCAGCAATCTCGCCCAGACAAATCGTTTGCAATTGATCCAGCACGCGCGCATAGACAAATACCGTTGATTACGCATGATAAGGCTTGGGGTTATCCTCGCTGAGGATTGGCGGTAATTGGTCAGTCGGAGGAGGCGGAGGGAGTGTAGGTTTAGCGCCTCGACTAAGGGAGTTGAGGTGCAGTGGAACGGAAAACCGGGGTTAAGCGCTGATCAGCGAGGCGATAGCTTCCCGAACCCAGCGTTGGCCGCTGTGTCCGTGACTGTGCTCGTGCCACACCATCGACA
>Ga0182030_10004513_pt1 | contig 29661 bp, 25 predicted proteins | sample 812S3MmetaG_FD_121299 | JGI IMG/M metagenome (GOLD analysis project Ga0182030, IMG submission 121299) | Permafrost microbial communities from Stordalen Mire, Sweden - 812S3M metaG (Illumina Assembly) | ecosystem: Environmental > Terrestrial > Soil > Wetlands > Permafrost | place: Sweden...
CAAGCTCGCGCCCGGCGGCTACCACATCATGCTGACCGGCCTGAAGCATCCCTTGGTCAAGGGCGAGACCGCCAAGCTGACGCTGACCTTCGAACACGCCGGCGCAGTCACGGTCGATTTCCCCATCCTCGGCGTCGGCGCCTCCGGCGGCGGCGACATGAAGGGGATGGACATGAAGGGAATGAAGGGGATGTAGATAAGAGCGGGGGCGCCGCCGAAAGGTAGCGCCGTGGAGGCCGCGCTCGCCCTTTGCCGCTTCGCCCATTTCGCCGCGGCGATGACGCTGTTCGGCGCGACGGCCTTCGTCGTCGCGCTGGCGCCGCCCGATCTCGCGCATGCGCTTCGACCGCCGACGCGCGCCATCGCGGCGGTGGCGATTCCTGCCGCGGCGCTCAGCGCGCTCGTTTGGCTCGCGCTCGAATCTGCCTCGATGGCCGGCGACTGGAGCGCGTTCTTCGATCTCGGGTCGATCAGCGCAGTCCTAACCGATACGGACTTTGGCGCCGTATGGCTGTGGCGGCTTGTTCTCGCCGTTGCGCTCGTCGCGGCGCTGGCGCTCGGTCGCGACGGTCCGACGCTCGCGCTTCTCGTCGGCGCAGCGCTGCTGCTGGCGAGCCTCGGCCTCGTTGACCATGCGGCAATGCAGGCCGGCGCCCTCGGCGTTCTCCATCGCGCCAACGACGCTCTGCATCTGCTGGCGACGGCGGCGTGGCTGGGCGGCCTGCCAATGTTCGCGCTCTGCCTCAAGGCCTATCGCGACCCGAATCTGAGCGCGGGCGCGGTGACGGCGATGCGGCGGTTCTCGTTCTGGGGCCAATTCGACGTGGCGCTCGCGCTGCTCACCGGCATCGCCAATGTCGCGCTGACCAGCGGCCTTGGCGCGTTCACGCCGACGCCCTATCGCCTCCTGCTCTCCGTCAAGCTCGCCCTGGTCGCGACGATGGTCGCGCTGGCGCTCGCCAACCGCTATGTGATCACGCCGCGATTGGCGCCGGACGGCGCAGCGCGGCATGCGCTGATGCGAGGCTGCTTGGCCGAAATCGCTCTTGGCGCAGGGGTCGTCGCGCTGGTCAGCCTGTTCGGGCTGCTCAATCCCAATTAGGCGTCCGAGACATCGCTCCGCGCGGCCGACAGGCTCCAGCGCTCATCGAGTCGGTTCGAGGACGGGCGCCTCCGGCCTCGCTGGCTCGACAAGCAACGATTTGATCCGTTCCGCGTCCTGCCGCGTCGCCGGGTTGTAGACGACCAGGCTGAGATCCGGCCGGCCGTCGACCGCGAAGGCGGTGTACTCGAAGGCGATTCGACCGAGCGTCGGATGCCGGATGTGCTTGACGGCCTCGCCGTGGGGGCCGCGGACGTCGTTGTCGCGCCACATCGCCCTGAATTCGGGGCTGCGGCGGCAGAGCTCTTCGACGAGCGAATCCACTTCGGCGGCCGCGCCGGCGCGGACGGCGTCGACCCGGAACGAGCCCAACGCGAAGCGCGCGACGCTTTCCCAGTCGTATTGCGCCGCGCGGGCGCGCGGGTCGAGGAAGATGAAGCGCAGGATATTGCGCTGGTCGGGCGGGAGCGATCCGTAGTCCATCAGCATCACAGTCGCCGCGCGGTTCCAGGCGACCACATCCCACAGCGCGGTCCTGATCACCGCGGGGCTCGGGTCCAGCGCGTCGAGAACGCGCTGCAGACGCGGCGTGACGCCGTCGTTCTTGTGGTAGCGCACTTCGGGCGGGCGGCCGAGGGCGAGCAGGAAAAGGTGTTCGCGCTCGAAATCCGTCAGCATCAGCGCGCGGGCGATTCGGTCGAGCACGTCGGCGGACGGCGCGCCGCCCCGGCCCTGTTCCAGCCATGTGTACCAGGTTGGGCTGATATTGGCGCGCAGCGCCACTTCCTCGCGGCGCAGGCCCGCGGTGCGGCGGCGCTCGGGTGGGAAGCCGAGCGCAGCGGGATCGAGCTTGGCTCGGCGATCGCGCAAATAGACGCCCAGCCGGTTCTCGTGGGTGACGAGCGCGCTCATCCTGTTAGCCGTCCTACTATGATAAGGTCACTACTTTACCAGAATAGGCCAAAGGCGGAGAGTTGTCTCACGAAATTCGGAGACATTGCTCATGCGCGTGTTCGTCACTGGCGCCACCGGTTGGGTGGGTTCGGCGGTCGTGAAGGACCTGATCGCCGCGGGTCACAAGGTGCTCGGCATGGCGCGCTCGGACGCCGGCGCCGCGGCCCTCGCCGCGGCGGGCGTCGAAGTCCATCTCGCCACCCTCCAGGACCTCGACAGCCTCAAGGCCGGCGCCTCGAAATGCGACGGCGTGATCCACACCGCCTTCAACCACGATTTTTCACGATTCGCGGAAAACGGCGCCGACGAGCAACGCGCCATCGCCGCGATCGGCGCCGCTCTGGAAGGTTCCGACCGTTCGCTCATCGTCACCTCGGGCATCGCGCTGCTGGCGCCGGGCGCCGTCGCGACCGAAGAGAGCCCGTCGCGCGCACACTCCGAGGCCTTCCCGCGTAATCCCGAGGCGGCTATCGCGGCGCTGGCGGAGCGCGGCCTGCGCGCAACGGCGGTGCGGTTGCCGCCGTCGGTCCATGGTCACGGCGACCACGGCTTTGTCCCCCGCGTCATCGCCTTGGCGCGCGAGAAGGGCGTGTCCCCCTATGTCGGCGACGGGCTCAACCGTTGGCCAGCCGTGCATCGGCTCGACGCGGCGCGCGTCTTTCGGCTCGCCCTCGAATGCGGCGCCGAAGGGGGACCTTTCCACGCGGTGGCCGACGAAGGCGTGCCGTTCAAGGCGATCGCCGAAGTGATTGGCCGACGATTGCGTGTTCCGGTCGTCTCGCAGTCGCCGGAAGAAGCGGCGACGCATTTCGGCTGGTTCGCCAGGTTCGCCGGCGTCGACTGCCCCGCCTCGAGCGGGACAACCCGGTCGCGGCTCGGTTGGAAGCCCGAGCAGCCGGGACTGATCGCCGACCTCGATCATCCCGCCTACTTCGCGCCGTGAGAGTGCGGCGATCGAGCGGCGATCGCCTTCGGCATTTGTGAAAGAAACGGAGACTTGTTCATGCGTGTATTCGTCACCGGCGCGACGGGAAACATCGGCTCGCGAGTCGTCAAGGACCTGATCGCCGCCGGCCATCAGGTGATCGGCCTCTGCCGTTCGGACGGGAAGGCGCCGGCGCTGGCGGCCGCCGGCGCCGAGGTCTATCGCGGGTCGATCGCAGACCCGGACAGCCTGAAGGACGGCGCCGCTCGGTCGGACGGCGTCATCCATCTCGCCTTCAACCACGACTTCTCGCGATTCGTCCAAAACTGCGAGGACGATCGAAGCGTGATCAAGGCGCTCGGTTCGGTCCTCGCCGGCTCCGACCGGCCCCTGATCGTCACCTCCGGCACCGGGCTCGCCAACACGATTGCCGGTCAGCCGGCCGAGGAAGACAATCCGATCGTCGGTTCGGACGTGCATCCGCGCGCGGCATCCGAGGAAGCGGCCGCCGCGGTCGCCGCGGACGGAGTCAACGTCTCCGTTGTCCGTCTGCCGCAGGTTCACGATCCCGTAACCCAGGGTCTCGTCACGCCGGCGATCGCGATGTACCGCGAAAAGGGCGCTTGCGCGTATATCGGCGACGGGCTCAATCGCTGGCCGTCAGCGCACGTCGACGACGTCGCGCGTCTTTATCGGCTGGCGATCGAGAGGGCAGAACCGAACGCAAAATATCACGCGGTCGCGGAGGAAGGCGTGCCGATGCGCGACATCGCCGAAGCCATCGGCCGACGCCTTAGCCTGCCGGTCAAATCCGTCGCCGCGGAAGAGGCTCAGGCCTTCTTCGGCTGGCTCGGCATGTTCGCCGGCCTCGACCTGCCCGCTTCCAGCGCGCAGACGCGGAGAAAGCTGGGATGGCGACCGAGCGGGCCGGGGTTGATCGCCGATCTCGAACAATTGCGTCTCACAGAAGGCTGAGGCCGGCGCCGGCAAACAAAGGCGCCGCGAAAAGCGCGACTTCGCAGACGCGCGGATTGCAGCGCCGATGGGCGCCCACGGCCGAGCCTGTCGGCGCCGACCAGCATAGAAAGTCGGGACGCCCCCTGGCGCCGAAGCGCCCCGCCGAGCCATCGGATTCGCATCGCTGGCCAGCGGGGCGCGCCGCCGTCTGTCGCCTCAGCTTCGCGTTCCCGCCTCGACCATCGGCCGGTTCTTGAGCGCGTCGATCAAGTTCATTGTCCCCTCCGGCATGAAGGCGAGGCTGCAAGCCTCGTCGCCGTCGACAAAGATGGTCGCCTCGCCGAGATCGGTCTTCGAGACGATGACCCGCGTGGCGGCGAGCGCTCGTGCGTCCTGGCCATTGCCAGGGTTGAGCAGCACGGCGCGGGCGACGTGGACCTGGGCCTCGGTAAGTTCCTGGAAAGGCTCGCCGCGAAAACCCTCGATCACCAGCTTCACGGCTTCGTCGAGCGGACCGCAGGTCGAGTCCCCAGCTCCGCCGGCGTAGGCATGGCTAGAAGCAGCGATCGCGACGACCGTCGACAACAGGCATAGGCGTCTTTTCATTGGACAGTTCTCCGATGTCTTGTTGTTTTCCGACGCGTTACGAGGGACTGGACACAGTCAATTATTTGACTTTATCTTGTCACCATTGGCGTCAGAGGCCGCCGAATTACGATTCCAGCGCACGCTCCTTGCTGAAGACAATTCATGCAATCCGCGTGCCATTATGAGTCGAGCGCGGGGCGTCGGCGGACTTCGCGGCGACAATCGCCGCGCGCCGGATGCCCCGAGCGACAAATCCCGACTTGAACGGTTGTCCGCGCCGTCGCGATTGCGCGCCGAGGACATCGATCGGGGCGCGCGGGGCCAGCGGAAGGCCGGCCCCCGCCCCGTCGAGCCTCAGGCGAACGCCGAGGCGATCGCCGGGGTGGGCGGCCAAGCGGAAGAGATCGCCGGCGTCGCCGCGCAGCCGCCGAACGGCGAAGGGCGATTCGTCACCGGCCCGCGCCTTGGAGGAGAGGGCCGCTGCGCCGTGGCCGGCCGGCGCCAACCGGTGCGCGAGGCGAACGCGCGCTCACGCACGCTCGATGCGGATCACTTGCGGCTTCTCGCGCACCACGCCGTCGGCGAGCGCCAGCTCCAGCGCCTCGCGGATCGAGGCTTCCGTCGTGGCTTTGGTGATCAGCACGACCGGCACGAACCCGCTCGCCGACGCGCTCATGTCCGAGCGCTTTTGCATGATCGCCTCGAGCGAGATGCCCCGCTCGCCCATTCGCTTTGCGAACACCGCCACCGAGCCCGGCCGGTCGACGACCGACATGCGCACGTAGTAACCGCCCTCGTGGCGTTGCATTGGCACGCGCTCGCCGTCCTCGAGCGCGCCGATCGGCCGACCGAACGCCGGCGCGACGTCGCCGCGCGCGATGTCGCAAATGTCGGCGGCGACCGCCGAAGCGGTGGCGTCGCCGCCCGCCCCCGGGCCGACCAGGGTCAGAGAGCCGATCGCGTCGGCGTCGATCGTCACCGCGTTGAGGACGCCCATGGTCTGCGCCAGCGGTTCCGACTTGGCGACCATCGTCGGATGGACGCGCTGCTCGACTCCCTTGGCGGTGCGTTCCGCAACCCCGAGCAGCTTGATGCGGTAGCCGAGTTCGTCGGCGGCGGCGAGATCGGCGAGCGTGATCGACTGGATGCCCTCGACCGAAATCGCGTCGGCGTCGATCTTCACCCCGAACGCCAGCGAAGCGAGAATCGCCAGTTTGTGCGCGGTGTCGAACCCGCCGATGTCGAACGTCGGATCGGCCTCTGCGTAGCCGAGCTTCTGCGCTTCGGCGAGGCAGGCGTCGAACGGCAGGCCCTCGCTCTCCATCCGCGACAATATGTAATTGCAGGTGCCGTTGAGGATGCCCGACACGCGCCGCACGTCGTTGCCGGCCAGGCCTTCGCGCAGGGTCTTGATCACCGGAATGCCGCCGCCGACCGCCGCTTCGAAAGACAGCGAGGCGCCGTTCGCTTCGGCGAGGGCGGCGAGCTCGAGGCCGTGGGCGGCGATCATCGCCTTGTTGGAGGTCACCAGCGGCAGGCCGCGCGACAGCGCGACGCGTGCACCGGCGTAGGCGGGCCCGTCCGAGCCGCCGATCGCTTCGACGAACACATCGATGTCGCCTTCGGCGGCGAGCGCCTTCGCGTCGTTGTAGAAGGCGGCCTGCTCCAGCCCGGGGCCGCACTCGCCTCGGGAGAGCGCGCTGACCGCGACGACGGCGATGTCGCGGCCCGTGCGCGCCGCAAGGTCCTCTCGCCGGCGCTGCAACAGGCGGACCAGGGCGCCGCCGACGGTGCCCACGCCCGCGAGCCCGACGCGTAAAGGTTTCGCCATTCGACCGCTGTCCCGCTGAAAAAGCCGGATTCCCCCGACTCGGGCCCTATTTGCCCCAGTCGCGACCGGCAATCAACAAGACTCAGCGAAAGCGCTCGAAGGCGCTCTTGGCCTTCTTCTTGCGTTCCTTGCGGGCCGCGTAGCGCGCGTCGCGATCGAGTTTGCGCTCGTATTCGAGCCGCTCTTCTTCCGCGCGACGGGCGGCTTCCGCCGCCTCGAGGGCGAGCCCCTCCTGGCGCAACGCCTCGAGCCGCGCGACGTCCTCGGCGGCCTTGCGCACCGCTTCGGCGGCCTCAGCCTCCTTGCGAAGGCGCTGGCGCTCGGCGTCGCGCGCCACGCGCGCTTCGAGGATCGCGCGGCGCTTGGCCTCACGCTCCTTCACGGCCGGATCGTTGGGGTCGTATCTCGGGCGGGAGAGAAATTTCTCCGCCATCGCTTTGCGCGCCTGGGCGGCGGCGGCCTGACGGTCCTGAAATCGGTTGCTATTAAGAAACGACATTCCGCCTCGTGGGATTGATTAAGTGGGTCGGCTTCTGCCACAAATGCGGGTATTCGGCAATCGCATGCGCCGCATTGCAGCAATGCGCCAAGCGGGGGCGCCGCAGGATCGCCGAAAGCGAAGCAAATCCTTGCGTTCACGCCGAATTGACCGCTTGCCGAAATTCCCTCCGGCGGCGGCGCGGGTTCTGTCGGCGCGCCGCTATGCCGCGCGCTCCAGCGCCGCAGGGCGCGCGTCAGTCTGAGGCAAGCTCCGCCCTTTAGGCGTCGAGTTCGCCTCTCCGGCCTCGCCGGGCGGCGGGCGTCGTTCGAAGGGAGCGCACGGCGTCGTCGAGGCTGCGCCGCTGCGAGCGGTCGCGCTTCGCAGCAGCGTCGCGTTTCTGCGGTCGGGCTCAGCGAGGACTCCGAACATGGTTCCAGCGCGCTTCACCAAGCCGTTCGCCGCGATCCGCCGCCTCCGCGGAGGCAATGCGAACGGCGGCAGGCCCGACCTCAGCCGCCACGCAAGCCGCGTCGTCCACGAAATGGCGGTGGCGACCTTCGTTCTCGACCGCGACGGCCGGGTCGCGATGTGGAACGACGCCTGCGCACGGCTGACTGGGCTCGAAGCGGCGAAGGTCATCGGCACCAAGGACCATTGGAAGGGCTTCTATCTCGCCGCACGCCCCTGTCTCGCCGATCTCGCGCTCGAGGGCGAGACGACCAAGGTCGCCGCGCTCTACGCCGACCAGGGCGACGGCGGCCGCGCCGACCGCCTGCAGGCGAAGAACTGGTGCGACCTGCCGCGCGGCGTGCGCGTCTACCTCGCGATCGACGCCGACGTGATCCGCGACGCCGACGGCGCGGTGATCGGCGTGGTCGAGACGCTTCAGGACCTGACCGCGATCAAGGAAGCCGAAGCGGCGATCGCCGCCGAACGGGCGCACGCCGCCGAACGTCTCGAGACGGTGGTCGGCGCGCTCGGCGCGGGCCTCGCCGAGCTCGCCAAAGGCGATCTGGTCGCGCGCGTCCAAACCGAATTGCACGGCGAGGCCGACCTGCTGCGCCTCGATTTCAACGCCGCCGCTGAGGCGCTGCAGACGGCGATGGAGGCGATCGTCGAGGTGGCGGCGACGATCCGCGGCGGCGCCGGGCAGATCTCAACCGCGCTCGACGAACTCGCGACCCGGACCGAAGGCCAGGCCACCAGCCTCGAACAGACCGCGGCGGCGGTCGACCAGATCACCAGCACGGTCAGGAAGACCGCCGATGTCGTCGGCGCCGCGCACAAAGTGGTCTCCGCCGCCAAGAGCGACGCCGAGCTGAGCGGCGACATCGTCCGCCAGGCGATCGGAGCGATGGGCGGCATCGAGCAATCGTCCAAACACATCGTCCGCATCATCGGCGTCATCGACGAGATCGCCTTCCAGACCAACCTGTTGGCGCTGAATGCGGGAGTCGAAGCGGCGCGCGCCGGCGACGCCGGACGCGGTTTCGCCGTGGTCGCCTCGGAAGTCCGCGCGTTGGCGCAACGCTCGGCCGAGGCGGCGAAGGAAATCAAGGGTCTGATTTCGTCGGCGGCGACCCAGGTCGATCTCGGCGTCGACCTCGTCGCCCAGACCGGCAAGGCGCTCGAGCGCATCGTCGCGCAGGTGGTCGAGATCGACAATGTCGTCTCCGCCATCGCGCGCAGCGCCGAAGAACAGGCCGGCGCGCTGCAGCAGGTCGATCGCGCCGTCGCGCAGATGGACCACTCGACCCAGCGCAACGCCGAAATGGCGCAGCGCACGACCGCCGCAGCGCGCGCGCTGGCGGCGCAGACCGGCGAACTCGAAGGTCTGATCGGCCGCTTCGGCGTCGAACGCGTCGAGCCCGCGCGCCGCGGCGTCGCGCGCGTCGCCGCCGAATGACGCCCGGCGGGATCGGCCGGCGATGATCGCGGTCGCGACGTTGTGGCTGCTCAGTCTCGGCCTGTTCCTCGACCTTGCCGCCGACGCGCCGACCATCGACGAGGATTAGCGGCGACCGCGAACGCGGCTAAACGGACAGGCAGACGTATTTCAGCGTCAGATATTCGTCGATGCCGTATTTCGAGCCCTCGCGACCGATTCCGGACGCCTTGACGCCGCCGAACGGCGCTTCGGCAGTCGAGATCAAGCCGGTGTTGACGCCGACCATGCCGTATTCGAGCGCCTCCACGACCTTCCACACGCGGCCGAGGTCACGTGCGTAGAAGTAGGAGGCGAGGCCGAACTCTGTGTCGTTGGCCATTGCGATGACGTCCTCGACCGTGTCGAAAACGAACAACGGCGCGACCGGCCCGAAGGTCTCCTCGCGCGCGATCGTCATCGCCCGATCGGCGCCGACCAGCACGGTCGGCTGGTAGAACAGCGCGCCGGCCGGATGGCGCTTGCCGCCGACCGTCGCCCTGGCGCCATGGGCCAAGGCGTCGGCGACATGCGCCTCGACCTTGGCGAGCGCGGCGGGCGAAATCAGCGGGCCGATCTGCGCGCCGGGCTCGCCGCCGTCGCCGACCTCCAGCCGGCCGACCGCCGTCGCGAGCTTCGCGGCGAATGCGTCATAGACGCCACGCTGGACATAGAGGCGATTGGCGCAGACGCAGGTCTGGCCGGCGTTGCGGAACTTGGCGATCAGCGCCCCTTCAACCGCCTCGTCGAGGTCGGCGTCGTCAAACACGATGAACGGCGCGTTGCCGCCGAGTTCGAGACTGAGCTTCTTGATCCCGTCGGCGCTTTGCCGCATCAGGATCGAGCCGACCCGCGTCGAGCCGGTGAACGAGATCTTGCGCACCCTGGGGTTGGCGCAGAATTCCTGGCCGACCCCGGCGGCGTCGGCGCTGGTGACGACGTTGAACACGCCGGCGGGAAGGCCGGCGCGCTCGCCGAGCGCCGCCAACGCCAGCGCCGAAAGCGGCGTCAGCTCGGACGGCCGCGCGACGAATGTGCAGCCCGCCGCGAGCGCCGGCGCGACCTTGCGCGCGATCATCGCATTGGGGAAGTTCCACGGCGTGATCGACGCCGCGACGCCGACCGGCTGCTTGAGCACGAGAATGCGCTTGTCGGCGAGGTGTCCGGGAATCACGTCGCCATAGACGCGCCGCCCCTCCTCGGCGAACCACTCGACGAAGCTCGCGCCGTAGAGAATTTCGCCCCGCGCCTCGGCGAGCGGCTTGCCCATCTCGGCCGTCAGGATGCGACCGAGATCGTCGACGTTGTCGATCAGCAGGCGGTTCCAGGCATTGAGGATCGCCGCGCGCTCGCGCGCCGTCTTCGCCGACCAGCCGGGAAATGCCGCCGCAGCGGCGTCGATCGCCGCCTTCGCGCCGGCGACGCCGACGTCGGCGACCTCGGCGATCAGCGCGCCATTGGCGGGATTGCGAACGGGCGTGCGGCGCTCAGCCTGGGTCCAGACGCCGCCGACGTAGGCGCGATCGCAGAGCAGCGACGGATCGCGGAGCTTCAGCATCAGAGGGTCCTTCTCTCCGCCGGGCGGCGCGAACCCTGCGGCCGCCGTCGTCCGTTGCGCCGACCCTCCTGCTGGCGCGGCGGGACTGTCAATCCCTGGCGCGGTCGAACGTTCCGCCGGCCCCGGCGCGCCGGCGCGAGGCAGACCTCTGAATCGCCTGATGCTTTCGCCGCGAGCGCGGTCAGCGCCTCGACGTCAGGCAGGCCCATCAGTTCCGCCATCCACGCCGCCGCCTGAGCCGAGACGGAAATGTTGCCCTCGAGCGCGTAGGCGATCTCGCCCGAGCGGCGCCAGGCGGCCGTCGTCGACAGGCCCGAGCGCGAGCGCAGCGGCGCGTCGTCGACGTCGCAGGTGTGGTTGGTCGTGTCGGTGAACGGGACGCCGTGCTGGTAGAAATTGTTGGCGACCGAGAACTTGCCGCAGAAGGCGTCGCGCCGGCTGGCGACGTCGGCCTTGTCGATCTCGTCGTAGTTCGCCTGCAGCAGGATCGGCACGTCGAGCTTCGCTTCGTTGACGAGTTCCATGATCGCGATCTCGTCGCCGAAGTTCCGCAGGCAGATCACCAAGCCGGCTATCGAATCGCGCTCCTTGCGGAATTCGCGACGAAGACGCCCGCGCGTTCGAGAGCCGCCGCGTCGACGTCATCATCGCCCGCTGACGGCGCACGACGGCGGCGAGGCCGCCAACCATTATTTCTATCTATAAATCAATGCGTTGCTAAGCCGAGCGCGGCGCAGCGGCGAGTCCGCGACGTGCGTCTGTCGCCAGCGCCGATTTGCGTCGTCCGATCGCCGCGCTCGCTCTTGCCTGCGCCGATCGTCGGCGCTAGAAGAATTGGGAAAAGCTTTTCTCATATTGGGGAAGGGCCTTTCTCGAGAGCGAACCGTCCTCGAATCTTCTGGGAGAAACGCCATGATTAAGCGGTCCACCTGCGCCGCGTTCGCCGCCCTTCTGCTGGGGACGGCCGCCTTCGCGCCAAGCGCCTTCGCCGACTCGATGACCATGTGGGTGCGCTCCAGCGGCGCCAACGCCGCTGCCCACCTAGTCGATCTGTGGAACTCGACCCACCCCGACAAGATCGAGCTGACCACCATCCCCGACACCCAGATGGTCACCAAGCTCGCCACCGGCGTCCAGGCAGGCGAAGTCCCCGACCTCGTCTCCTTCGACCTGATCTACATGCCGGACTTCATGAAGGCGGGCTTCCTCGAAGACCTCACCGCTGAACTGAAGGCCGATCCCGATTTCGCCTCGGTCGCCAAAGCCTACGTCGACATCGCCACCTATCAGGGCAAGCTCTATGGCGCGGGTTTCACCCCCGACGTGTCGATCCTGGTGTGGAACAAGGACCTCTTCAAGAAAGCGGGCCTCGACCCCGATAAGCCGCCGCGCACGATCGGCGAGATCCATGAGGACGCCAAGAAGATCCGCGCGCTCGGTCCCGACATCTACGGCTTCTATTTCTCCGGCGCCTGCCCCGGCTGCAACATCTTCACCACCTCGCCGATGATGGTCGCGGCGGGTTCGAAGATCCTCCCCGCCAATGGCAATGACGACGCGCTGACCGGCGACGGCGTCAAAGAGGTGCTCGAGCAGTTCAAGGAGATGTGGAACGAGGGCCTGATCCCCAAGAGCGCCCAGGCCGACAGCGGGGCCAATTTCGCGTCGATCTTCAAGACCGGCAAGATCGGCATCCAGGGCACCGGCGGCTTCCTGCTGTCCGAGCTCAAGCACGACGCGCCCAACATGAGCTTCGGCGTCACATTCCTGCCCGGCGTGAAGGAAGGCCAAGTCTCGTCGTTCGTCGGCGGCGACGTCGTCGCGATCCCCAAGGGCTCCAAGCATCTCGAGCTCGCCAAGGCGTTCATCGCCTGGGAACTGACCGATGAAGCCCAGCTCGAAGGCCTCGCCAAGAACAACATTCTGCCGTCCCGGCCGGAGCTCGCCGACAACAAGTACTTCGCCGCCGATCCGCGCGTCGTCGTCACCGCCAAGGCGATCGGCATCGGCTACGTGCCGTGGGTCTATCATTTCGCCGACATGGTCAACTCGGACTCCAGCCCCTGGATCAACATGTTGCAGCGCGCAATTTTCGACGGCGACGTCGACGGCGCGATCACGGAAGCGCGCCAGAAGATGAAGGATATCGCCAGCGAGTGAGCGCGGGCTGGCGCTCTCGAAGAGGCTGCGGATCATGCGAGCGCGACGCTCGAGCCAATTGCAGGGCTGGCTCTTCACCGGGCCGGCCCTCCTCTTCGTCGCGCTGTTCGTGCTCGTTCCGCTCGGCCAGCTCGTCGACACCTCGCTGACCGACCGCTCGCTGCTCGGCGGCGGACGGTTCGTCGGCTTCGACAACTACCTGCGCATCTGGCGCGACGCCAGCTTCTGGCGCGCGCTGGCGTTCACCGCCCAATACACGATCGTCCTCACGCCGATCTTGATGGGCCTCGGTTACGCGCTGGCGCTGTTGACATTCGACAACACGCCGCTCAAGCGCCTGACGCGCACGATCGTGTTCGTGCCGGTGATCATCGGCCTGTCGAGCTCGAGCCTGCTGTGGTTCTGGCTGCTCGACGAGCAGGTCGGACTGTTCAACAAACTGCTCGTCGACCTGCACATTCTCAGGGAGCCGATCGTCTGGTTCGTGTCCGCCGATCTCGCCTTCTGGGCGGTCGTCATCTCGATCACCTGGAAGGTCGTCGGCTTCGGCATGGTGCTGTTCGTGTCGGGAATCCAATCGATCAATCCCGACATCATCGAAGCGGCGACCATGGACGGCGCCAGCTACTGGAGTCGGGTTCGCCTGGTTATTCTGCCGCTCACCCGGCGGATCGTGTTGCTGACGACGCTGGTCAGCGCAATCGGCTCGATGCTCGCGTTCGACCAGTTCTACATCATGACGTCCGGCGCGCCGCGTGGACAGACCTTCACCGCGGTCTATTGGATCTACCAGAACTCGTTCGTGTCGTTCAGACTCGGCTACGGCTCGGCGCTGTCGGTCGTGCTGACGCTGGTCATCCTCGTCTTGTCGGCGCTGCAGATCGCGCTGACCGCGCGCAGCGAGGCGGCATGAGCGCGTCGACGATCGCCTCCGAGATCGGCGCGCTCGCGCCCCGCCGCAGGCGCCGTGCGCCGCCCTCGACGTACCTCGCGGTCGCGGCGTGCGTCGCGATCATGGCGATCATGGCGGCGCCGCTGATGTTTTCGTTCTTCGCCTCGATCGAAACGGCGACCGAGGCGTCCTCGGCGCCCCACTACCTGCCGCAGAGTTTCAGCCTGCAGAACTATCTCAAGGTTGCCGGCTACCAGGCGGGTCTGGCGACCTATGTCGGCAATTCGACGCTGGTGGCGCTGATGACCATCGTCGCCTGCATCGCGCTGGCGGCCCCGGCGGGCTACGGGCTGGCCCGCTTCTCGACCTACGGCAAGGAGATCGCGTTCCTGATTCTGCTGGCGCCGATGATGATCCCCTATCAGGCGCTGCTGACCCCGCTCTATCTCGATTTCGCCAAGTTCGGGCTGGTCGACAGCCGCATCGGCCTGGCGATCATCCACACGATTCTGCAGTTGCCGTTTTCGGTCTATCTGATGCGCAACGCGTTCGAGGCGATTCCGCGCGAGATCGAAGAGGCGGCGATGATCGACGGCTGCACCGCCTTGCGGCGGCTCGCCTACATCTTCGTGCCGCTCGCCGTCCCGGCGCTGGTCACGGTCGCGCTGTTCGCCTTCATCGCCTCGTGGAACGAATTTCTCGGCGCGCTGGTGTTCATGAACCGCGAATCCTCGTTCACCATGCCGATTCTGCTGGTCAGCGTGCGGACGGGCGACCATGGCGCGGTCGACTGGGGCGCGTTGCAAGCGAGCATCGTCCTGTCGATCATCCCCTGCCTCGTCGTCTATCTCGCGCTGCAGCGTTATTACATCTCCGGCTTGCTTTCAGGCGCGGTCAAATGAACGGTCTTCCGCCCGACGACCTGTCGCCCGAAGGCGCGCCGCCGCGCGACGTCGCTCCTGCGCCCGGCGCGCGAACGCTGCGCGATGTCGCGCAGGCGGCCGGCGTGTCGATCGGAACCGCCTCGAAGGCGCTCAACGCCAGCGGCCGGCTCAGCGCCGAAACGCGGGCCAAGGTGCTCGAGGTCGCCAAGTCGCTCGACTACCGGCCGAACGATCTCGCCCAGAGCCTGCATCGCGCGCGCTCGATGACGGTCGGTATCCTGTCGACCGACAGTTTCGGCCGTTTCACCTTTCCGATCGTCGAGGCGCTGGAGCGGCGCCTGTTCGATGACGGCATCGCCATCTTCATGTGCAACGCCACCGACGATCCGGCGCGCGAACGCCGCCACCTCGAGCAGTTGCTCGGCAAGCGGGTCGACGGACTGGTCGTCACCGCGCGGCGCGCCGACAAGCGCGCGCCGATCGAACCGGTCGCGCGCGGCCTGCCCGTCGTCTACGCGTTCTCCTACATCGACGACCCGGACGCATTGTGCCTGCTGCCCGACGACGAAGGCGGCGCGAGACTGGCGATCAGCCACCTCGCCCGGCTCGGCCGCAAGCGCATCGCCCATATCACCGGGCCGCGCCACTTCGAGGCGGTGCGCCTGCGCGAAGCGGGCTGGCGGGCGGCGCTCAGCGAGGCGGGACTGGCGGCGCGCGACAGCGACTGCCTGTCGGGGCGCTGGTCGGAGGCCTGGGGGCGCGAAGCGGTCGCCGAGCTGTTCAAGCGCAGCCGCGACCTGCCGGACGCGCTGTTCTGCGGCAACGACCAGATCGCGCGCGGCGCGGTCGACGCGCTCAAGGACATCGGCCGCTCGATCCCCGAGGACGTCGCGATCGTCGGCTTCGACAATTGGAACGTGATGGCCGACGCAACGCGGCCGCCGCTGACCAGCGTCGACATGAACCTCGGCGCGCTCGGCGCAGAGGCGGGCGCGGCGCTGCTCGACATGATTTCCGGCCGCCGGCTCGCCGGCCTGCGCCGCTTGCCCTGCTCGCTGGTCGTTCGCGCCTCCTGCGGGGCGCATGCGCACGCCGGCGCCTGAGAGGAATCCATGACCAGACAGCCCTACGCGCCGCTGCCCTTCCCCGAAGTGGCGATGACCGGCCCGTTCTGGCGCGAGCGGCTCGAAACGGTGCTCACGCGCACCATTCCCAGCCAGCACGCCAAGCTCAAGGAGGCGGGAATCCTCGATTCGTTGAAGCTTCCCAAGCCCGTTCCGCCGCTGTCCATTCCGCGCAACAAGCACAATTTCACCACCCAGATCTTCTGGGATTCCGACGTCGGCAAGTGGATCGAGGCAGCGAGCTACGCGCTGTCGCATCGCCGCGACGCCGACATCGAGGCGAAGATCGACGCGATCGTCGACGACCTTGCGCGCGCCCAATCGCCCGACGGCTACCTCAACTGCTGGTACAACGGCCGCGAGCCCGAAAGGCGCTGGACCAACCTGCGCGACAACCACGAGCTCTACAACGCCGGCCATCTGCTCGAAGGCGCGATCGCCTATTTCCGCGCGACCGGTCGACGGCGCTTCCTCGACCTCATGGAGCGCTACCTCGACCACATCGCCGCGACCTTCGGACGCGGCCATGGTCAGAAGCGCGGCTATCCCGGGCATCAAGAGATCGAGCTCGCGCTGGTCAAACTCTATCGCCTGACCGGCGACCGCCGCCGCCTCGATCTCGCCGCCTATTTCATCGACGAGCGCGGCCGGCAACCGCACTACTTCACTCAGGAGGCGGTCGCGCGCGGCGACGACCCCGCCGCCTTCTGGGCCGGGACCTACGAATACAACCAGTCGCACATGCCGGTGCGCGAACAGACCAAGATGGTCGGTCACGCCGTGCGCGCGATGTACATGGCCTCGGCGATGGCCGATCTCGCGCTCGAGCTCGACGATGCTGGCCTCAAGCGCGCCTGCGAAGCGCTGTGGCGCGACGTGACGACCGCGCAAATGTACGTCACCGCCGGGCTCGGGCCGAAGGAGAGCAACGAGGGCTTCACCGAGCCCTATGACCTGCCCAACGAGACCGCCTACGCCGAGACGTGCGCATCGGTGGCGCTGGTGTTCTGGGCGCAGCGCATGCTGCACCTCGATCTCGACGGCGCCTACGCCGATACGATCGAGCGCGCGCTATACAACGGCGCGCTGAGCGGACTGTCGCGTGAGGGAACGCATTACTTCTACGCCAATCCGCTCGAGAGCCGCGGCCAGCACCCTCGCTGGGCCTGGCACGTCTGCCCCTGCTGCACGATGAACGTCTCGCGGCTGGTGGCTTCGGTGGGCGGCTATTTCCTGTCGCGCTCGGACGACGGCGTCGCGATCCATCTCTACGGCGGCTTTTCCGCCTCGCCGACGATCCAGGGCAAGCGGGTGACGATTGAGGAGACAAGCGACTACCCCTGGTCGGGCGACATCCGCATCGCTGTCGATCCCGAGACGCCGACGACGTTCGAATTGAAGCTGCGCGTGCCCGGCTGGGCGAAATCGGCGATCGCGACGATCAACGGCCGGCCGATCGCCCTCGCGCCCGCGCGCGGCTATGCGACGATCGCGCGCGAGTGGCGCGCTGGCGACGTCGTCGCGCTCGACCTGCCAATGCCCGCCGAGCGTCTATACGCCCATCCCGACGTGCGCACGGACGTCGGCCGCGTCGCGCTGCGGCGCGGCCCGCTGATTTATTGCGTCGAAGAGGCCGACAATCCCGGCGGCCCGGTTCAGCGACTGACGCTTCCGCGCGAGGCGCCGATCACGGTCGAGCGCGCGAGCGGGTTCGCCGGCGCGACGACGCTCAAGGCGCCGGCGAAGGCGCTCGCGTCGGCCGACGGCGACGCACTCTATTCGACCCGACCGCCCGCAGCGCGCGACGCGACGCTGACCGCCCTGCCCTACTTCCTCTGGGCCAATCGCCAACCCGGCTCGATGGAAGTGTGGATCGCCGAATCGGTTGCGTGAGCGCGCCGGCCGATCACCGCGCGTCGGCGCCGTCGTAGGCGAAGCCGCGGAAGTCGGCCTGGCGCGCCGCGCCCGACGTGTCGAACGCGAACATGCCGACGAAGGCGCCGGTGAATGAGCCGTGTTCTCCGGCGCCCGCTTCGTCGGAGATCAGCGACGCATCGAGGCTCGGCCCGACGTCGCGCCAGACGCCGTCGGCGAGCGCATAGGCGAATTGCAGCCTGGCGTGGTCGACCGAGACGGCGAGCCTCACCGGCCCGTCGCCGAGCCGGATCGGCGCCGCGAGTGGAAAGCTCAGCCGCCCGGCGGGGAAATCGGCGAGGCAGCTCAGGATCGTCAGCGACCGTCCCAGGTTCTCGTCCCAACTCACCGCCAGCGCGTGGAACTTGAAGCGATTGTAATAGGCGGTCAGGCCCGCCGCCTGCTGGAAGGTGGTCGGCGCGAAGTCGAGCTCGGTCTCGGCGCGATAGACGAAATGCGTTTGCCGCCGCGCCGCCAGCGCCTGCTCGAACCACGAGCCGATCGACTCGCGCCCATAGAGGCGCAGCCAGCCGGGGCGCGCCGAGAGCGAGAAGATGCGCTCCGGATGCGGCGTGCGCAGCCATTGGAAATCGAGCGGCAGGCCGCCCTCGGCAGAGAAGTCATAGCGCTCGCGCGCGCCCCGCGGCGCCGGCGTCGTCGCGAACGGCGCCGGAACTTCGAGCGACGGGACCGGACCGCGGTGGGCGAGATAGAGCCAGCCGTCGTCGCCCCACACGCATTTCTGGATCGCCGTTTCGCGACCGAGCGGCGAGCGCCGCAGGCCTTGCAGCGGCCGCGAGCACAAATGGGTGTGATAGACTTGCCCGTCCGGCGTCTCGACGATCTGGCCATGGCCGGCGCGCTGCAGCGGCGCGTCGGGCGCGTCTTTCGCCGTGATGAGATGGACGTCGGGATGCAGTTCGTAGGGGCCGTCGATCCGCCGCGACCGCGCCATCGTCACGGCGTGGTCGTAGCCGGTGCCGCCTTCGGCGACGGTCAGGTAATACCAGCCGCCGCGCTTGTAGAGATGCGGGCCTTCGACCAGGCCATGCGCGCTGCCGGGGAAGATCGTCTTGGCCTCGCCGACCAGCCGGCGGCTCTCGGGGCTCCATTCCTGCAGGCGAATGCCGAAGAACGCGGGGCTCTTGGGGTGCGCGCCGGGCGCGGCGGCGCGATGGTTCCAAACCATGTTGACGAACCACTTGCGACCGTCGTCGTCGTGGAAGAGCGAGGGATCGAAGCCGCTCGAATTGACATGGACAGGATCGGACCACGGCCCCTCGATCGCCGGCGCTGTGACGATGTAGTTGTGCGTGTCCTTGAAACTGCCGTCGAGCCGCTTGACGTCGGTATAGACCAGCCAGAACAGCCCGTCGGCGTAAGACAGGCACGGCGCCCAGACGCCGCCGGAATCGGGCTCGCCGCGCAGGTCGAGCTGCGCGGCGCGATCGAGCGGGCGTTTCGCCAGCCGCCAGTTCGCCAGGTCGCGCGAATGGTGGATCTGCACGCCGGGGTACCATTCGAAGGTGGAGGTGGCGATGTAATAATCGTCGCCGACGCGACAGATCGAGGGATCGGGGTTGAAGCCCGGCAGAATGGGATTGCGGATGACCGCCATGCGAAGCTTTCCTCCCTCTGGAGCGCGAGCGGCGTCAGCGCGCGGCCCACAGTAGCCCGCGCTCGAGGATCGTCCGCATTTCCGGCACCGCGAATTCGCTGGTGACGTGGCCGAGCGAACTGTAGAAGACGCGCCCGAGCCCGTGGCGGCGCTTCCACGCCACCGGCATGACCACCCCTTCGAGCCACGGCGCGTGCTCGCCGGAGAAGCGAGTCGTCGCCAGCACCTGGTTGGCAGGATCGACGTGCATGTAATATTGCTCGGAGCGGTATGCGAAGCTCGACAAACCCTGCATGATTGGATCGTCGGGCGCCGCGACGTCCACCTGATAGTCGACGATCCCGCCGGGATGGGCGACCCACTGGCCGCCGCAGATGAAGTGATAGTCTATGCAATCGCGGAAGGCGTCGCACATGCCGCCGTGATAGCCGGCGAGGCCGACGCCGCCGCGCACCGCCGCGGCGAGATTCTCGACCTCCTCCTTCTCGATCTTCGCCATGGTGACGATCGGCACCACCAGGCTCATGTCGGCGATCGCCGGATCGGCGAAGGCCTCGGTCGTGTTCTCGACATAGACCGTGAAACCGTGGCGCTCGAGCATCTCGCCGACGATCCGCGCGCCCTGCTCAGGCTCGTGGCCGCTCCAGCCGCCCCACACAATCAGCGCTTCGCGCATTCCCGCCTCTCCGATCATTCGCTCGTCAATCGAGCTCGCCGCGCGCGAGCGACGCCGGCATTGGCGCCGGCCGTTCCGGCCGCGAGGCGACGTCGATCGCCCGCCCCGAGTCGGACGACGCCTGAAACGCCTCCATCACCTCGAGCGCGTGTAGCGCCAGCGCGCCGCTCGCCCGATGCGGCCGGCCGCTGCGGATCGCCTGCGCCATGTCGGCGAGGCCGAGGCTGCGATAATTCGCATCTGCGTAAGGCCGCCGATTGGGGACCTCGCGCCACGTCGCGTCGACCTCAGCGATCTCGACCGCGCCGCCAAACCCGTTGGGATCGGGGACGATCAGCGAACCGCTTTCACCATAGATCTCGAGCGGGACATGCTTGTGGCCGACGACGTCGAAGCTCAACGTCACGCTGACTGCAGCGCCGCCGGCAAAGCGCAAGACGCCAGTCACGTGGGTCGCGACTTCGACCGGAATGCGTGTTCCTCTCAACGGCTCGCTGGCGATCGTCCGCTCGGCGCGCGTTCGCGTCGCGACGCCGATCACCTGCTCGACCGGACCGAGCAGGTTGACGAGATCGGTGATGTAATAGGGCCCCATGTCGAGCATCGGGCCGCCGCCGGCGAGATAGTAGAAGCCGGGATCGGGATGCCAGCGCTCGTGACCAGGGCACATGAAGAACGCGGATCCACCGACCGGCCGGCCGATCGCGCCATCGTCGATCAGCGCCCGCGCGGCCTGGTGCGCGCCGCCGAGAAACGTGTCGGGCGCGCAGCCGAGCCGCAATCCCTCCGCCCCCGCGGCGGCGGCGAGGCGTCGCCCTTCGGCGAGGCTGACGCCGAGCGGCTTCTCCGAATAGACGTGCTTGCCGGCCGCGAGCGCTGCGAGGTCGACCTCCACATGCGCCCTGGGCACGGTCAGGTTGAGCACGATCTCGACGTCCGGATCGGCAAGCAAGTCTTCCACCGAAACCGCGCGCAGCCCGAATTCGGCCGCGCGCGCCCGCGCCGCCTCGGGGCGCGCGTCGGCAAGAGCGACAATGTCGAGGATCGGAAACGTTCGGGCGGCGGTCAGATAGGCCGTGCTGATGTTGCCGCAGCCGATCACCCCGACGCCGACTGGCCTGGTCACGGCTCGCCCTCCGCGATCGCGGTGGACGGCCGCGCCGGACCCGTCGTGTTCCACGGCGCGCCGTAGAGATCGCGCAAGGTCATCGCCGCCGCGCCGCGCACCCAGATGCCGTCGCTCCACTCGCGCGCGACAATCTCGGAGACGTCGGCCAGGCTGGGCGGCAATTGCGCCGCCAGCGCGCGCCTGAGCGGCCCGAGGAAGTGCTCGCTATGCGCCATCTCCCCGCCGGAGACGATCACCTTGGGCGGCGCGAACAGGGTGATCAGATTGGCGATGGCGAAGCCGAGCGCCTCGCCCGCCGCAGCCAGCGCCGCGATGCAGCGCTTGTCGCCGGCGTCGGCGCGCTGCACGACCTGGGCGATCGCGCGGCCATGACCGTGGGCGCCGTCGGATTCGCGGCTGCGCGCCGGCGTCTCGAGATCCGCCAGCACCGAGGTCTCCGACGCGAGATCGCCGAGCCGGCCGCCTTCGTTGCCGGACGGTCGCACCATGAAGTCGCCGAGGTCGGGGCTCAGCCCGCTCGCGCCGCGAAACAGCTCGCCGTTGTGGAGGATGCCGAGGCCGAGGCTGCGCTCGACGCTGACGACGAGAAAATCGTTGAGCCCCCGCCCCTGGCCGAACCAGTGCTCGGCAAGCGCGCAGAGATTGACGTCGCAGTCGATCGTCACCGGCACGCCGAGCCGCTCCGTCAGTTGCGGTCCGAAGGCGACGTCGCGGTCGCCGAAGATCGGGCTCTGCCGGCAGACGCCCGCCGCCCGCTCGACCACGCCGGGCAGCCCGATGCACAGGCCGGAGATATCCTTCATCTCGAGCCCGGCGTCGCTGACGCAGCGCCGCACGCCGTCCTCGACCAGGTCGGCAATCACCGCCGGGGTCTGGCGGTCGATGCGGATCGGCAGCGCGACGCTGCGCAGCACGTCGGCGCAGAAGTTGGTCACCGCCACGGTGATGAGGTCGGGCGCGAGCTTGACGCCGACCACCCGCGCAGCGTCGGGATTGAGCCTCAGCATCACGCGCGGCCGCCCGCGCGTCGAGTCGCGCAGCGCGCCGACCTGCATCGTCATGATCAGTTTGTCGTCGAGCAGCGCCGCCGTGATCGCCGAAACCGTGGTCGGGCTGAGTTCGGTGAGTTGCGAGATTTCGACGCGGCTGATCGGCCCGAACCGCCGGATCGCGTCCATCACATGGAAGCGGTTGATCGCCCGCATCAGTTCGGGGTCGGCGGTTTTCATCGGGTTGGCGCTGAGAGCTGAAAAAATGATTTATTTTATGCGGGACAGGGAATTAATTTCATTGGAACAGACGCCTGTCAACCACGAGCCCCCGCCTTTGCTCGGCTGCGGCGGCCGGGCGCTTGACAGGCCCGGGAAGCCGCGACACATTTATTTGTATAGCGAATAAAAAACCAAAAGCACGCGCTCGCTTCAGGAGGAAATCATGTCGCTCAGAACCTTTGCGCTGGCGTCCGCCTGCGTGTTCGCCTTGGCCGGCTCAGCCCTGGCCGAGACGAACGTCACCATCCTGCACGTCAACGAAGTCGCCGCCGCCAAAACGCTGTGGGACAAGATCGCGGCGGACTACAACGCGTCGCACCCGGGCGTGAATGTCCAGTTCAAATACCTGGAGAACGAAGCCTTCAAGGCCAAGCTGCCGACCATGCTGCAGTCCGACGACCGCCCCGACCTCTTCTACAGTTGGGCGGGCGGCGTCATGCAGGCCCAGGCCAAAGCCGGCCTGCTCAAGGACATTACCGCCGACGTCGCCGACGTCGCGCCCACAATGTCGCAGACGGCCGTCAACGCCTTCAAGGCTGACGGCAAGTTGGTCGGCCTGCCGTTCGAATTGGGCGAGGTCGCCTTCTACTACAACAAGAAACTGTTCGCCCAAGCCGGCGTGAAGGCCGAGGACGTCAAGACCTGGGACGATTTCCTCGGCGCGGTGAAGAAGCTCAAGGCGGCGGGGATCACGCCGATCGTCGTCGGCGCCGGCGAGAAATGGCCGATGGCCTTCTTCTATGACTACCTCGTCATCCGCGTCGGCGGCGAAAGCGCGGTGCCCGATGCGAAGGCGAACAAGAACGGCGGCTTCAAGAACGCGACCTTCGTCGAGGCCGGGAAACGCCTTCACGAACTCGGAGCGCTCGACCCGTTCCAGCCTGGCTATCTCCAGACCTCGCATGCGCAGTCCGCCGGCGTGTTCGGCGACGGCAAGGCGGCGATGGACCTGATGGGCCAATGGCTGCTCGGCATGCAAGCGCCGAATTCGGCGAGCGGCAAGGGTCTGCCGGAGGATGACATCGGCATCCTGTCGTTCCCGACCGTGCCGGACGGCAAGGGCAAGGCGACCGACACGATGGGAGGCATCAACGGCTTCCTCGTCACCAAGAGCGCGCCGGCGGAGGCCGTCGACTTCCTCAAGTTCTTCAGCCAAAAGAAATACGCCGAGGAGGCCGCGGCCACCGGCGCCTACATCCCGGTCGTGAAGGGCGCCGAAGCGGCGATCACCGACCCGCTGCAGCGGCGCCTGGCCGACGATCTCGCGGCGTCGACCTACCACCAGAATTACCTCGATCAGGACCTCGGTCCCTCGCTAGGTGGCGTCATCAATGAGATCTCGGTCGCCGTGGCGGCGGGACAGACGACGCCTGAAGCAGCGGCCGCAGCCCTCCAAGAGGCCGCCGAACAGCAGTAACGTTCGAATCGCGAACCGATGTTTCGCCCCGCCGCCCGCCCGCGGCGGGGCTTCTGTCCCAGCGCAGCGAGGCTCATCGTTTGCCGACCGCGGAGACGGCCCATTTCGAGCCGGCCAGACGGATGTCCGCCAACGGTTGGGCGGTCGCCCTCGTCTTCCTGCCGCCAGCGCTGCTGCTGTTCACCGTTTTCGTCGCGCTGCCGATGGTCGAGGCGGCTTGGTACGGCTTCTACGACTGGGATGGTTACGGCCGGCCGGAGCGGTTCATCGGCCTCAAGAATTACGGTTACCTGATCGGCAACCCGGTCTTCGCCCGGTCGCTCGTCAACAACGGCTTGGTGATCGCCGTTTCGTTGCTCGTCGAATTGCCGCTCGCGCTCGCCGCCGCGATGGCGGTCGCCGGCCGGGTCGTCGGCGCGGTGTGGTTTCGAATGATCTTCTTCCTGCCCTATGTGCTGGCCGACGTCGCGGCGGGGCTCATCTGGCGCTACATGTTCAGCGGCGACTATGGCCTCGTCGCCACGATTACCGGCGCCCTCGGCCTCCAACCGTATTACCTGCTCGCCGACAGGGACTGGGCGTTCACGGCAATCCTGATTGTCATCATCTGGAAATACTTCGGCTTCTACATGATGCTGTACATCGCCGGACTGAAAGGCATCGACAAGTCGGTGCTCGAAGCGGCGGAGGTGGACGGCGCGAGCGCGTTGCAACGCTTCCGCTACATCACGCTGCCGCTGCTTGGGCCGATGATCCGCCTGTCGATCTTTTTCGCCGTCGTCGGTTCGCTGCAGCTCTTCGACATCATCGTGCCGCTGACCGGCGGCGGGCCGTTCGACACGACGCACACGATGGTGTCGTTCCTCTATTATTTCGGCATCACCCGAATGCGCGTCGGCTTCGGCTCGGCGGTCGGCGTGGTGCTGTTCTTCATCTGCGTCACCTTCGCCATCGGCTACCAACGAATCTTCATGCGCAATGACTGAGATATCCGTGCCAGCCACCCCGCGCGACGAGTCCGGTCGCCGGCTCAGTCCGCTTGCGATGATCGCGATCTTCGGCGCGCTCGTCGCACTCTCCGCGGTCGTTCTCGTTCCGATCTTGGCCACCGCACTCGGCGGCTTCAAGACGCTCGGCGAACTGCGCGTCAATCTGCTGGGTCTGCCGCAGCACTGGGTGTGGAAGAACTACTGGGACATCCTGGCGGGCCATCGATACTGGCAAGTGCTCGGCAATTCGCTGCTGATCGCGCTGCTCACCGTCGCGCTCACGCTGGCGCTGTCGTCGATGGCCGCGTTCGCCTTCGCCCATCTCAAATTCTTCGGCGGCAAGTTCCTGTTGAGCTATCTGCTGCTCGGCATGCTGTTCCCGTTGGCGACCGCGATCCTGCCGCTGTTCATCAAGGTCCGCGACCTCGGGCTGCTCGATTCCTATTGGGGCGTCGTGTTGCCGCAGGTCGCCTTCTCGCTCGCCATGGCCATTCTGCTGCTACGCAACTCTTTCCGCCAATTGCCGGGCGAGCTTCTCGACGCGGCGATGATGGATGGCTGCGGCTACTTCCGTTACTTCATCTTCATCACCCTGCCGCTTTCCGGGCCGATCCTATCGACCGTCGCCGTGATCTCGTTCGTCGGCAGTTGGAACGGCTACCTCCTGCCGCTCGTCGTCCTCGACAGCGAGTGGCGTTATCCTTGGACGCTCGGCCTGATGGCCTATCAGGGCCAGTACAACACCTCGTGGCAGCTCGTGCTCGCCTTCATCACCCTGACCATCCTGCCGGCGATCGTGATGTTCCTGTTCGCCCAGCGCTACATCGTCGCCGGGCTCACCGCCGGCGCGGTCAAGTCGTAGCGCGCGCCGACAACCGGCGTCAGTTGATGCGCTTGCCGTCGCCGTCGAAGCGGTGGATGCGGTCCTCGCGGGGCGTGACGAAGATCTCCTGGCCGGCGGCGAGCGGGTTCTCGCCGGGCAACCGCAGCGTCAGAGAGCCGATCTCTCCGGCGTCGGCGTGGACCAGCGTGTCCGAGCCGAGATGCTCGGCGAGCCGCACCGTCGCCTTCCATTCCCCGGCGGTGGTCGAGACGTCGGCATGCTCGGGGCGGATGCCGATCGTCGTCGCGTCGCGCCTGGCCGCCGGCGCGCCGGCGATCAGGTTCATTTTCGGCGAGCCGATGAAGGTGGCGACGAACAGGCCGTTCGGCTTGTTGTAGAGTTCGAGCGGCGAGCCGACCTGCATCACCGCGCCCTTGTCGAGCACGACGATCTTGTTGGCCATGGTCATGGCCTCGACCTGGTCGTGGGTGACGTAGATCATCGTCGTCTTCAGTGCGTTGTGCAGTTCGCCGATCTCGACCCGCATCTGCACGCGCAGCGCCGCGTCGAGGTTGGACAGCGGCTCGTCGAACAGGAACGCCTTCGGCTCGCGCACGATCGCCCGGCCGATGGCGACGCGTTGGCGCTGGCCGCCGGAAAGCTGGCGCGGCTTGCGGTCGAGGTAGTCGGTGAGATTGAGCGTCGCCGCCGCCTTGCCGACCTTGCGTTCGATGACGTCGGATTTCTCACCCGCCATCTTCAGCGCGAAGCCGATGTTGTTGCGCACGGTCATGTGGGGATAGAGCGCGTAGGATTGGAACACCATCGCCAGCCCGCGCTGGGCGGGCCCGACGTCGCTGACGTCCTTGCCGTCGATGAGGATATTGCCGCCGGTCAGGTCCTCGAGGCCGGCGATCAGCCTGAGCAAGGTCGACTTGCCGCAGCCCGACGGGCCGACGAACACCGTGAATTCGCCGTCCTTGATGTCCAGATCGACGTCGTTGATGACGCTCACCGCGCCGAACGCCTTGCGCACCGATTGCAGTTGGATCGCGCCCATCGTCGCTTGACCTCTATGCGTGACCGTTTGCGCGGCTCGCACTTCCCACGCCGACTACGCGAACCGTTCCCCCAATGTGTTAGCGCATCCGCTGCGCCGACAACAGAGTGCGTCGCCGTTCTGGCCGAAGCGACAAGGAATTGAAACCCTGGAGAGCGCGGTGGGACTCGAACCCACGACCCCCTGATTAAGAGTCAGATTTGACGCTCCTGATTCGGTCTTCTAATTTCAACGTCTCGCTGAAATATAACGCATTTATCGTTTCGTAGCGTTTCCAAGGTTACACAGCGTTTCAAAAATGTGCTCCCCCAGAAGACCCTCTGATATCAAGGGGTGACCCCACTACGGACGAGAGAGCTGGCCCTGGTCGTCGGCACAGGATTCCGCGAAGGCTGAGTGGACCGCCGCCGGGGTTGGTCCTTTGCGATATTCGCGCGCTGGGCGTGACGGAGGGAGGGCGTAGCCCGACCAGAGTCACATCCAGCGCGCGGCGGAAAATTCATGCCGCCGCCGCGAGGGGCGAGCGATCGAAGTCAGCTTCGTCCAGCGTGCGCCGGTCAAGGCTCGAATGCGGGCGCTGCTGATTGTAGAAGGCCAGGTAGCGTGCGATGGAGGCGTGCACCGCGCTCACGCTGTCGTGGGCTTTCAGATAGACCTCCTCGTATTTGACGCTGCGCCACAGCCGCTCGAAGAACACGTTGTCGCGCCAGGAGCCTTTGCCGTCCATCCTGATCGAGACGCCTTGCTTCAGCAGCACCCTGGTGAAGCCGACGCTGGTGAACTGGCTACCCTGGTCGGTGTTGAAAATCTCCGGCTTGCCGTGCTTGGCCAGAGCCTCCTCCAGCGCCTCGACGCAAAAGTCGGCCTCCATCGTGATCGACACCCGGTGCGCCAGGACCCGGCGGCTGAACACGTCGACGACGGCGCCCAGATAGACGAAACCGCGCGCCATGGGCATGTAGGTGATGTCCGTCGCCCACACCTGATCGGCCCGTTCGATCTTCGTCCCGCGCAGAAGATAGGGATAGATCTTGTGGCCCGGCGCGGGTTTGCTGGTGTTCGGACGGCGCTAGATCGCCATATCCCCATGCGCTTCATCAGGCTCGCCACATGGCGCCGCCCAATCGGAACGCCCTCGCGGTTCAAGAAATCACGCAGCATCCGGCTGCCCGCGAACGGGTAGTCGAGATGCAACTCGTCGATCCGGCGCATGATCTTCAAGTCCGCAGCCGAGATCGCCCGCGGCTTGTAGTAGACGGCGCCCCGGCTGACGCCGAGCGCCGTGGCCTGCCGCGAAACGGGCAAGTCGTGGTCGATCATCGCCTTGCGCTCAGCAAACCCGCTTTGGTGAGCGCCCCTTCTAAAAAATCGTTCTCCAGCGTCAGCTCGCCGATCTTGGCGTGAAGCGCCTTCAAGTCGATGCTCGGCGCCGTCCTCGCCTCACTCTTGTCCGGCCCAAAAACGCCCGCCGCCCCGTCGAGCAGTTGGCTCCGCCATTGACCGATCTGGTTCGGATGCACATCGAACTGCTGCGCCAGTTCGGCCAACGTCTTGTCGCCCTTCATGGCGGCCAAAGCCACCTTCGCCTTGAAGGCCGCAGTGTGATTGCGACGGCTACGCTTCGTCATCTTCGCCCCTGATTCGCGACGAGAATCCTCGCCGCTGTCAGGCAGAAAATCCACTTAGCCTATTGTCCAGATTCCCGAAGCCAGCTCTTCGAATCCGGTTTTATTTCCTCGGACGCGCCCGAGGATTTACTCAGGCCGCCCTCGGCCACACGGAATAGCTGCGCGGAGCGACAATGGTATCACCTACGATCGGCGCGGCTGTGAAGGGCGAAGGCCAGGGTTCGACCCCATAGTTGAAGGCGAAGATGAGGTCGCCGCGCCGGCGCAGTCGCACGCCCTCCGGCAGCGCGACGGTCTCAAGCCCGGCCTTGCGGGCGACGCAGCTCATCAGCGATGACAAGGCGGCAGCGTCGGGCCACAAGCCGAGGTAATGGCTGCGACCCTCCGCCACCAACGCTGGCCAGCCGTCGGCGAAGCGCGCCAGCACGCGGGCGTCGGTCTCGATATGCTCGAGCCAGCGCTCCGATGCTCCGCCGATTTCGCCGCTCACCGATTTTCGAACGCCGGGACGCATCGAGGCGACTTCGATCACCCGCATCGGGATCAGCGAGCGCAGCGGCCCTGGCGGCAGGCCGTCGGGGATCGAGAACTGGCGAGTCTTCGAGCCGCTCCTCGGTCCGAAGACAACGACGCCGTCGGCTGCCGCAAAGGCTGCCTCCGCCGCCTCGGAGACAATGGGCAGACTCGGCGCGAGCACAAGCGCGTAACCGTCGAGACTGTCGCCTGGGCGCACGATGTCGACGTCGAGCCCCAGCCGACGCACCGCTTCGTACCAACGGAACGCCAGTTCGACGTAGTTGAACGAGGCTCCTTGCGGTTGGATCTTGCAGATCCAGTCCGCCTCGTAGTCGAAGACGAGCGCGACGGGCGCGCGGCGGCTCGCTGGCAGAACGCCGAGCTTCGCCAGATCGCGCGCGGCCATGGCCGCCTCACGCCCACCCGGCGACAAATCGCTCCGATCGGGAAGATTGAGCCCGGCGTGCATCTGCTCTTGCGCGAAGGGCGCTTGGCGCCAACGGAAGTAGCTCACGACCTCGGCGCCGTGCGCATGTGCTTCGAGCGCCCAGAGCTTCACCATGCCCGGCGCCGGGATCGGGTTGTAAGGTGCCCAATTCACCGGCCCCGGCTGCTGCTCCATCACCCAGAACCGGCCGCGCCCTGCCCGGCGATAGAGATCGTGATGGAACGGGGCGATATCGGGATGCGCTGTCTCCTGCCACAGGGCGCGCTCGGCGTCGCTGAACGGAAATTTCTCGGTGAAACCGATCGGGTAGGAGTCCCACGCCGCGAAGTCCAAATGCTCGGCCAGCGCGAAATGATCGAAGTCGGTGAAGAAACCCATGAAGTTGTGGGTGATCCATCTGCCCGGGGAGCAGCGACGGATGATGTCGACTTGCATGCGGTCGTAGGCGCGCACCTGCTCGGAGGCGAAGCGTTGGAAATCAAGACGCGCCGCGGGATTGGCCTCGGTGACGGCGAGGTTCGGCAGCGTGACGTCCTCGAAGCTTGCGACCTCCATCGACCAGAACACCGTACCCCAGGCGGCGTTGAGTTCGTCGGGCGACTGGTAGCGGCGGCGCAGCCAGTCGCGGAACGCCGCAAGGTCATGCGGTCCCCAGGACAACACGGTGCTGTGGCAGCCGTATTCGTTGTCCGTCTGCCAGCCGGCGAGCGCCGCGTGCCCGCCGTAGCGCCTCGCGAGCGCTTCGACGATGCGCGCGCTCTCACGGATGTAGACCGGCGAGGAGAACGTGTA
>Ga0182030_10004515_pt1 | contig 29653 bp, 25 predicted proteins | sample 812S3MmetaG_FD_121299 | JGI IMG/M metagenome (GOLD analysis project Ga0182030, IMG submission 121299) | Permafrost microbial communities from Stordalen Mire, Sweden - 812S3M metaG (Illumina Assembly) | ecosystem: Environmental > Terrestrial > Soil > Wetlands > Permafrost | place: Sweden...
AGAAACACGGATACGTGCCCTCAAGAGCACAGCCAATCAACTGGGCTATAACCTCGTTAAACAGGAGGCCGTATCCGCCTGATTCTACACGAGGGTCTCAGATGAGCCTGTCAATCCGAGCAAAACCCGGACTCTTCTTTTCCTCCCCTCAGATCACCGGAATGACCACGCTCGCGCTCGCCGTGCCGACGGTGAAGCTCAACTGCATATCGCCCGTGCTTGCCCCCGTGCGAATGTCCACCGCGTACGTGCCCGGGATGTCTCCGGCGCTGTACAGCCTGCTCGCCGTACCCGAACCGGACACCACCAATTGCGGCCGCAGCGATCCCGTATACGGAAGTCCCGCCGCATCCACCACGCGGAACACCACGGCCGCCGTGGAGGAGGCGCGCACCGAATCGTAGTAGTCCTGATAAAGAACCGAGATCCCCACCGGTTGCGAACCCGGCACCGCGAACCAGTACGGGACCGTCGCCACGCTCCCGCTGGCAGTTCCCGAAATCTGCAAGGTGCCGGAATATTCGCCCGCCGCCAAACCGGAGGCATTCAGGCTGACCCCCACCTGCTGCGACACACCCGGATCGAGCGGCACGCTGCTGGTGGCAATCGATGGCGCCGGGCTGCTGCCCGCGGGCGCCACTTGAATCGTGAACGTGTCGGTGGCCGGGCCCACGTTCGAAAGCGAAAGTTGCACCGTACCGTTAATCGTGGCCGCGGCGCCGAAGTTGAGCGCCGTGGGGTACGCCGCCACCGTGCCGCCCACCGCCGCCGCCAGGTTCAGAATACCCGCGCCCGCCTGCGATACCGTGGCCGCCACGCCGTCGCTCACCGTCGCCGGGGCCGCTCCGTTGATCAATAGCGAACGGTATTGCTGCACCGTCAGTCCCGGCCGCGCGGCCTTCAGTACCGCCGCCGCTCCGGCCATCAACGGCGTCGAAAAACTGGTGCCGTTGGTGTCGATAAAGCCGCTCGCGCTATACGATTCGCCGCTCGCGTACGAATTCTGCGCGCCGGTGACAATCTCTTCGCCCACCGCCGCCAGATCCGGCTTCGGCGCGCTGCCCAGGCTGGGGCCGCGGCTGGAGAAAAAGCTCACATCGGTGCGCGCCGCAAACGCCGTGATCCCGACGAAATCCATCGCCACCTGTAATCCCGGATTCTGCGCCACACGCGCCTTCAGGTCGGCCCCATCGCTTTGATTGATGAACAGCGCGGGCAAGGTCGCCGTCCCCACCGTTACGCTGCCCGAGGAGAAGGCGCTATTCCCCGGGTTGTCATACACCAGGATCGCCAGCGCGCCGCCCGCCGCCACATTGTTGAGCTTGCTGGCGAAGGTGCACGTGCCGCGCAGCACCAGCACGATCTGGCCGGCCACCGAACCCGAGGGCAGCGGCGAACACGCCAGGCCGCTCGCGTCCACACTGGTCACATCGAACAACGTGCCGCCGATCACCTGCCCGGGGTTCGGCCCATCGCCCGCAAACGCCGCATAAGGCGCCACGCCGTCCGTCGTCACCGCGTTACTCAGCGACCGGTCGTTGTGAATCGCCGCCATGGTGATGGCGTCCGGCGAGCTGGCGTAGTCGGCGATGGTCCCGCCGCCCGGCCCCTGGTTGCCCGCCGCCACCACCACAATCACACCGGCCTGCGCGGCGGCTGAGATGGCCGCCTGGCCCACTTCGCTGGACGCGATATCGGAATAGGACGTCACGTAAGCACCCAGGCTGAGATTGAGCACGTCCATGCCATCGGCCACCGCGTCGTCGATCGCCTTGGCGATCACGTCCGACGTGCCGCCGCTGGCGTCCAGCACCTTATAACTGCCGATGTACGCCTGGGGCGCCACGCCGCTCAGCGTGCCGTAAGGCGTGCTCGCCGTGCCGCCGGCCGCCGCTAGCGACGTGCCCGTGCCGTGCCCGTCGCGATCGTCCGCGTCGGGATCGCCGCCATCGGGCAGCAGCTTCGTGTAGTTCTTGGCGACGATGATCTTCGCATTGGTGAAGCGCGTATCGCCGGCGTAAAGCACCTTGGGGAAGCCGTCCGCCGGCGGTAGCGCGGCGCTGAAGGCCGGGTTGTTCACATCCACGCCGGTATCGATCATGCCGATCTTCATCCCCGCCCCCGCGCCGTTCTGTCCCAGCGGCAACAGGTTCCACGCATCGGGTACCTTGTGCAGCGGCAGCGCGTGGTTCAACAGCGGCCGCACGCGGCGCACCGTGTGCAGTCTCACCGCGCCCGGGATTTGCAGAAGCTCCGCCGCGCGTGCGTCGGGAATGCTCACTATCAGTCCGTTGAAGACGGTGTCCAGGCTCTCGATGACGGTTCCCCCGTGGGCCGCCACGGCGGTGCGCGCCGGCGCCTGCAATTGCCGTACCGCGGTGCGGCGGGCCGCCATCGCCGTGGCGCGCGTCCCGGAGCGCGCACCCGCCTGCACCGCGGCCGCCGCCGCCGGAGCGCCGGAAAGCTCCAAAATATATCGTCCGGGGACTACCTGAGCGAACATGGCCGATGCCGAAAGCAGTAGAAAGAGGATGGTCTTCATCAAAGTATTTCCCTACGTGGCGTGCTGCCGCCGAGTGTGTCTAAGCGACGCGGCAGGCTGCCACCACCAGGATGGCTATGCCGCTGAAAATGCAGCTTGCAGGACATTTTCGGCGATAAGTACGGCAATCCGCGTGCCATCCGCTCAGCCCCGCGGTTCGCTGCTCATTCCTGGCTCCTCCGGCGCCAGCATTTCGCCGTTCACCAGCTTGCGCGCCCCGCCCGACTCCATGTAGATCGCATTCGGCATGGCCAGCAGCATGTTGAGATTAGTGGCGCTGCCGCCGTGGCTCGCCAGTTCCAGCCCGTACCCATCGGCGATGGCCGCAATCTCCATCCATTCCGTGACCCCGCCGGCGCGCCGGCTGTCGGGCTGCACCACGTCCGCCCCGCGCCGCGCGATCAGGTCCGCGAAGGCATACTTGGTCGCCAGATTCTCGCCCGTGGCGATCCGCATGTCCAGCGCCTGCGCCAGCTCCGCGTATCCTTCCATCTCCTGCACCGGCAGCGGCTCCTCATACCAGAAGCAGCCCATCTCCTGGTACACGCGCCCGCGCCGCAACGCCTCGTTGCGATTGAATACCTGGTTGGCGTCCACCATCACCCGCCGGTCCTTGCCCACCACCTCGAACGCCAGCTTGATGCGCCGCACATCCTCTTCGATGGCGCCGCGCCCCACCTTCACCTTCACCGCGTGGTAGCCCTGCTCGCAGGCCTGCGTGATCGAGCGCTTATAGTGCGAGAGATCGCCATCGTCGTCGTAATACCAGCCGCACATCGAGTAGACCGGCAGCCGGTCGCGAAACGCGCCCAGCATCTTGTACACCGGCATCCCCGCGCTCTTCCCCAAAATATCCCAGACCGCGATGTCCACCGCCGCGATGGCGAACTGCACCACCCCGCCCACCCCGTTGTACTCCAGCGCCTTCCACAGTTCCGCCCGTATGCGCCGCGGAAACGCCGGGTCCATCCCCAGGATCACCGGCTTCACCTCCTGCTCCAGAATGGTCTGCACCACCCGCGGCCCGCCGGCGATCATGCCGAAAGAAACCGTCGCCCACCCGGTGATGCCGGCGTCGGTGCGCAGGCGCAACACCACCGAACCGCCCTCCCCGCCGAACTTGTGGATGGCGTCGTAGTATGGCGTCCCCGGCGGCTGCTTCTGCAGGTCGGTTTCCACCGCCGTGATCTTGATCTGTTTCTGCTGCGCCGCCGCCGCGGAAAACGCGGTTGCCGCCGCGGGCAATGCCACCGCCGAACGAAGAAGCTGTCTCCGGTTCATCCTGCACTCCTTCCTTCCCAGGCTACACCCGCGCGCTGTGCAATCCAATCGTCATGCCGAATGAGTTATCCTGCTCTCTGATGCGATCCTTCCTGCTCCTCCTGGCGGCCCTGCCCCTGTTTGGCCAGGCTAACCTCGACTTCCTCAATCACAACCGTCCCGTTCTCGACGCGCACAACTGCTATCCGTATAAAGGCGACTTCAAGGATCGCATCGATCGAGCGCTCCGCACTGGTTTCCCCGTGGGCATCGAGCAGGATCTCGGCTGGGCCATCGACCCCGCCTCCGGCAAGGGCCGGCCCGTGGTCACCCACACCGACAAAACCACCGGCGCCGAACCCGCCCTGCGCGACTACTTCTTCGAACGCGTGCGCCCCATCGTCGAAAAGGCCCTCGCCGATAACGACCGCGCCCGCTGGCCCATCATCGTCCTCCACTTCGATTTCAAGAGCGTTCAGCCCGAACTGCTGCACGCCGTTTGGGACCTGCTCGGCGAATACCAGGGCTGGATCACCACCGCCGCGCAGACCGCCGATCCCCACCGCCTCGCGCCCTTCGATCCCAAACCGCTGCTCGTCCTCACCGAGGACGCCGACGCCCAGGAAGTGGTCTTTTTCCAGCAGGTGCCGGTGGGAGCCCGCCTGCGCCTCTTCGGCTCGGCGCACACCAAAACCATCCCCGACAGCCCGAAGGCCGAGCATGATCGCCTGCTCGCCACCCTGCCGCCGGAAGAGTTGCTGCCCGCCCCACCCACCAACTATCGCCGCTGGTGGAACAACTCCTGGTACTCCGTCGAAGAGGGGGGCCAGCGCAAGGCCGGCGATTGGACCCCGCGAGACGACCAACGCCTGCGCCTCCTGGTGGATTATGCCCACAAACTCGGTTACTGGATCCGCTTCTATACGCTGGACGGTTTCGCCGCCGGTGAAGACCAGGGCTGGGGCAACTCGTACAACTTCGGAACCCACGAAGCCGTGATCGCCCGCTGGAAGGCCGCCATCGCCGCCGGCGTCAATTTAATCGCCAGCGATCAGTACGAGGACCTGGCCAAGGTAATCCACTAACTACCAGGGAACCTGCTAACTCTTACGACGCCTCTAGAACTTGCTCAACTCCGCCACCAGTGCGTCGGGACCGTGCTTGCGATAGAGGTCGGTGAGACGCTGCTCTTCGGCCGAGGCCGGCAGCACATTCAGCAGATGCGCGTTATCCAGGTTCTGCCGGTTGGGCACCCAGATCTTGCCGTCGGCGAATTCCACCTGGTTGACGAAGCCCACCATCTTCCGCACGTTCACCGGCTGCCCCTTGGCGGAGAAGTTCAGCGTGGTCTCCTGCAACAGGCGGGCGCTCTGCCCGGGCGGCAGGATGAGGTCGGAATCGGCCGACGGCAGCGATCCGGCCATGTATTGCTTGCCCGAAGGGTCGCTCACAATCCAGCCCATTTCCACATACTTCACCGGCCGGTTGCTCTTATTGCGCACTTCGATGAGCGGCGTGCGCGCCTCATTGCCGGAGATCCGCGCCGAGCCCTTCACCGGCTCCACGGGGGAATCGGGAAATTGCAGAAAGGCAAATTCGGCTTCGTGCTCCGCCCCGATGGCGGCGCTGGTCACGGCGCGCCCGCTGCGCTTCACGCTGACGGCAAGCTGCGAGACTTCACTCTGCCGCGCCATGCTCTCCAGCATGGCGCGCTGCAGGCCGCCCTTGCCGGCTTGCGCCAGGATGCGCTTGAAATACTCGCGGTCGCGCTGCGCTTCCATTTCGCAGGCGGTCATCGTGCGGCGCGAGTTGAGACGGTCCGGTCCGAAAAAGCTGAGGTCCTGGAACAACACGCCGTCCAGATCCACCTGCACCAGCGGCGCGCCGATCACCTGCGACGGGCGCATGAGCTGCATATCGATGCGCACCTGGAAACTCTCACCCGGTCCCACGTTGAGGCTGGGGTAGGTGACGGATCCTTTGCCGCCCAGCGTCACCTCCTGGGCCACCACGCGCAGGGTTACACCGTGGATGCGGCGGGACCCATTATTGACCAGCGTCGCCGACATGTGCAGATCGAGCGCCAGAGCCGCGCCGCGCGCCATGGCGCGCGAATCCGCCATGCTGAACGATTTCAGGGCGAGCGGCGAATTGTCCGGCAGATTGATATTGACCGCCCCGGGCGGGATCGCCGCGTCCTGCGCCGCCAGGCTGGCCGCCCCCAGGAACACCATTGCCGCCGCGAGTGTTTTCATATTACTCCACATATACTTTTGTCATCGTTACATTGCCCGTTTCCGGATCGGTATAACGAGCCCCCAATGTCCCCTGCGCGCCCACCGTGTAGGTCACGCTGCTAGCGCCGGAGTGCATCAGCCCGAATCCCTGGTCGCCCCAGCGCCGTTGAATTCCATCCACCGTCGCCTGCACCACCGGCTCATCCGGCCGGGCCATCCGCGGCGCGGGACCCTCCAGCATCAACCCGGTCGCCATCAGCGCCAGCACGCTGGCCAGGGCCAGCGTGGCGCGGGCGCCGGTAAACAGCGGGGAATCTCGCAACGGCCGGCCGCTCGGCCGCACGCACTCTCCGGCGGCCAACCCCAGGCGGATATTGGCGCGCATCTCCGCCGCGATCCGGTTCCACGGCACTTCGGGGGTCTGGTTCAGTTCCGGCAGCGTCTCGCGGAATCTGGCGTTGGCGGCCACTTCCGCGGCGCAGCGTGCGCAATTCGCCAGATGGCGCGCCGTCTTCCACCGCGCCACCCAGCCGAGATCGCCGCCGGCGTGCAATGCCAAAATTTCCTCACTCGGGTGTTTCATGGCTACCGCTTCCTTCTCTCCATGTACCGCCGCAGCTTCGTCCGTGCGTTGGCGATATGCGAACGCACCGTCGCTTTGGAGCAATCCAGTATGCTCGCCACTTCCTCCGCCGGCAAACCTTCCACGTCGCGCAACACTAATGCCTGCCGTTCGCGCGGGCTCAACAGCCGCAATCCGTCTTCCAGATATTGGCGATGCTCCCCGCGTAGCAGTTCCTGTTCCGGGCTTTCCGTCTGGCTCTCCGGCGCCTCGTCGATTTCACAAAACGTGGCGCGCGAGTTGCGCCGCAGGAAATCGATCGCCGTGTTGGTGGCGATGCGGGACAGCCAGTGCGCCGCCTTCTGTTCGTCCTTGAGCTGCTCCTGGTGCTGCAGCGCCTTGATAAACGTCTCCTGGGTCAGATCCTGGGCATCCGCGACGTTATCGACAATCCGGTAAATCTGCACAAAAATCCGCCGTAAGTGTTCAGAAACAAAGCGGTTTTGCCGGTCTACCGCTTCCAGGCCGGGCTCGACAACTTCGCTCATCTGCTCACAAACGGCGACTTCCACTGGCTTCCTACCAAACATGACGCCGAAACATCGAAAACGTGGATAGGAAAGCGGATCGTCCGCGCTAAGGCCATTTTAACCCGTGGGGACAGACTAGCCTGACCTGAATTTCCGGCGCACTTTGCCGGAAATTCGCTGTCAGGCCTGTCTGTCCCCGGTGTGTCCGTGTGTCCATTTGTGCGGAATATCGCTTCAGCACCCCCGCCACGAGGTGCTTTCGGTTAAGCTGGGGGTGTCCGGGAAAGTGTAGCGACTATGAAGCTCGCAGAAAGAATGTCCCGCATCGGCATCGAATCGGCTTTCGACGTTCTGGTGCGCGCCCGTGCGCTGGAAGCGCAAGGTCGCAGCGTGATTCACCTGGAGATCGGCGAGCCCGATTTTCCGACTCCTCCGCACGTGATCGCCGCCGCCAAGCAGGCGCTCGACGAGGGCTGGACTCACTACGGTCCCACCCAGGGCCAACCCGAATTGCGGGAAGCCATCGCCACCCACATTTCGCGCACACGCGGCATTTCGGTGGGCCCGCAGCACGTCTCGGTAGTACCCGGCGGCAAGCCCATCATCTTCTTCCCCATGCTGGCGTTGCTCGAACCGGGCGACGAAGTCATCTATCCTAACCCGGGATTTCCCATCTACGAATCCATGATCCGCTTCTGTGGCGCGACCCCCGTGCCCATGCCCCTCGAAGAGAGCCGCGGTTTCTCCTTCGACCTGAACCGGTTCGAACACCTGCTCACGGAGCGCACCAAGATGGTGGTGCTTAACTCGCCGCAAAATCCCACCGGCGGCGTGATCCCTCGCGAAGACCTCAAGGCGATCGCCGACCTGCTGTGCGAGCGCGACGTGATCGTGCTCAGCGACGAAATCTACTCGGAGATTTACTACGGTGAGCCGCCAGTGTCGATCACCGCGTTCCCGGGGATGCTGGAGAAGACCATCATCCTCGACGGCTTCTCCAAGACCTACGCCATGACCGGATGGCGCATGGGGTACGGCGTCATGCCGGAGTGGCTGGTGGACGCCGTCAACAAGCTGATGGTGAACTCCAATTCCTGCACCGCCAGTTTCACCCAGCGCGCCGGCATCGCGGCGCTCACCGGGCCGCGCGATTGCATCGACTCCATGGTGGCCGAGTTCCGCCGCCGCCGCGACATTCTGGTCGCCGGGTTGAACCGGATTCCGGGCTTCCGCTGCGCTCTGCCGGGCGGGGCGTTTTACGCCTTTGCCAATGTCACCGCCACCGGGATGCCCTCCAAGGAACTGGCGGATTTCCTGCTGTACGACGCCGGCGTCGCCGGGCTCAACGGAGGATGCTTCGGCCACTACGGCGAGGGCCACGTCCGTTTCAGCTACGCCAATTCCCAGGAGAACCTGCGGGAAGCGGTGGCCAGAATTCAGAAAGTCTCGTCGCGTTGGCAAGCGGCCGTGGTGGGACAGGCTTGAGCCTGTTAATCCGAGCGAAGCTCGGACTCCGTCTTCATATCACCACCCGTTCGTCTCCTTCCCTCCTCGTGACCCTCTCGCGATCCAGAAACTCCAATAGCGGGATCGCGTACTTGCGCGAGATGCCGGTCCACTCTTTGAACTCCGGCACGCGAAAGCGCTCACCCTTGTGGCGCCCCAGCAATTCTCGCAACTGCCCGATCGCCACCTGGTGAAATACCAGCTCGCCGGAGATCCGCACCAGCCGTTTCTCGCGCAGCAGGATCTGTAACAGCGAGCGGGCGCGCGCCGCCTCCACGCCGGATTTGGCCAGCACCTCTGCCATCGCGGGCACGGCCAGTCCCGCCTCTTCGAAAGCCCGCTCGATTTTGGCGCGCGCCTGCTCCTCGTCTTCCTGGAGCACCACCTTGTGCCCACGGAGGCGCACCAGTTCGCCCTCGGCGACAAGCTCTTTCGCCTCCGCCAGCAGCGCGTCCAGCACAAACACCGGCGCGCCGCCGCGCAGTTCCTGGCGCGCCATGCCGGGCACGAGTGGCGTCTGCCGGTGAAACTCGCGCACCGTGCGCGCCATGCGCTCGCGCTGCGCCTGCATCCATGCGCCGTCCACATACCACGGTTGCGGCTGGGCGATAGCCACGAGCGGAGCTTGCGCCGCCGCCGCCGCGATCTCCCCCTCGGCCATGCCGGTGCGCGCCACCAGCTCCGCCATGCCCATGCCGAACGCCGCTTCGCGCACCAATAGCGCCACCCGCGCCGCGGCATCAGCGGAGCCCAGCGTTTCCAGGCGTGCCTTCACATCTTCACCCTTGCGATATCGCCGCCCGCCTATGTCCACCACCACCCCGCCGCCGATCGTCACCACCGGCGAGAACATACGGATGATGAAACGATCGCCCGGCAAAAGCAGCGCCGCCTGCCGCAAGAGCAGGCGCGCGTACGCCGAAGCTCCCGGCCGCATGACCGCGCCACCTTCCAGCAGCCGCACCTCCGCCTCGATCTCCGCCGTCCCCGAATGAAAGTGTACCGGCGCGCGATGCTTCAACGCTTTCGCCGACGCCAGCAGTTGTAAGCGGCAATCGATCTGCTTCACCGCCTGGAACCGGCCCGGCTCGCTCAGCACGTCGCCGCGCGCCAGTTCCGCCGGTTCGATATCCGCCAGGTTGACCGCGGTCCGCTGTCCGGCCACCGCCCGCCCCGCCGTGCTGCCGTGCACCTGCACGCCGCGCACCCGCAGCCGCCGCCCCGCCGGGTAGACTTCCACTTCCTGCTCCCGCGCCACCGATCCGGAAATCAGCGTGCCCGTGGCCACCGTGCCGAAACCCTTCACGGTGAACACGCGGTCGATCGGCAGCCGGAAATATCCCGCCGCGTTCTTCTCCCCGACATCGGCCGCCACCCGCGCCAGTTCCCGCCGCAGATCGTCCAGCCCGGCGCCCGTCACCGAGCTCACCGGCACCATCGGCGCGCCTTCCAGGAACGAGCCCGCCACCAGCTCTTCCACCTCCAGGCGCACCAGCCCGAGAATGTCGTCATCCACCAGGTCAGCCTTGGTCAGCGCGATGATGCCGCGCCGTATGCCCAACAGGCGGCAGATGTCGAAATGCTCGCGCGTCTGCGGCTTGATGGATTCATCGGCGGCGATCGCAAAGAGCAGCAGATCGATTCCGCCCACTCCCGCCAGCATGTTCTTGATGAAGCGTTCGTGGCCCGGGACATCCACGAATCCCAGGCGCAAGGCCGGCGTCAGTTCCAGATGCGCGAACCCCAGATCGATGGTGATGCCGCGCCGCTTTTCTTCCTCCAGCCGGTCGGCGTCGATCCCCGTCAGCGCCTTCACCAGCGCCGTCTTGCCGTGATCGATGTGTCCCGCCGTCCCGACGATGATGTTCTTCATGGGCTTGTTACAGTGTAGAAGTGCTCCCCTGGTTTCTGCTAGCCCTGGTCGCGGGCTCGCTGGTCTACTGCCTCCTCACCATCGTCGCCGCCGTGCGTTACCGCTCCGTGCGCCCGTCGCCGTTGCGCACCGTCGCGCCCATCAGCATCCTCAAACCGCTGGCTGGAATCGATGACGGCCTGGAAGAAAATCTGCGCACCTTCTTCGAACAGCAGTACCCCGATTTCGAAATCCTCCTCGCCGTGCGCAGCCCCGATGACGCCGCGATTCCGGTGGCCGAGCGTCTGCGCGCCCGCTATCCAAACGTGCCTTCCCGCCTCATCGTGACCGGCGAGCCGCCCTATCCCAACGCCAAGGTCTACAGCCTGGACCGCATGCTGGTGGCGGCGCGCCACGATCTCCTGGTCATGGCGGATAGCGACATCCGCGTGACGCCCGGCATGCTGTCCGTCATCGCCGCCGAATTTCAGGATGCCAGGCTGGGATTGGCCACCTGCCCCTACCGCGCCGTGCCGGGGCGCAGCTTCTGGAATACCCTGGAGGCCCTGGGGTTGAACACGGAATTCATCGGCGGCGTGCTGGTGGCGCGCCTGCTCGACGGTATGAAGTTCGCGCTCGGTCCCACCATCGCCGCGCGCCGCGCCACGCTCCTTGGCATCGGCGGCTTCGACGCGGTGAAAGATTTCCTGGCCGAGGATTTCGTCATGGGCAACCTGGCGGCGGCGCGCGGCGATGGCGTCATTCTCTCCTCTTACGTCATCGAGCACCGCATCGGCGCGCAGCCCCTCGTGGCCAATCTGAAGCACCGCCTGCGCTGGAACAGGAGCACCCGCCGCTCCCGCCCCGCCGGCTATGTGGGACAGCTTTTCACCAACCCGCTGCCGCTGGCGCTGCTGCTCTGGGCGGCGCGGCCGGATTGGTGGCCGGCCGTCGCCGCGGCCGTCCTGCTGCGCGCCGCCGCGGGATGGGCCACCGCCGGTTACGTGCTGCGCGATCCGCTCACCGCGCGCCTCTTCTTCCTGGTCCCCCTGCAGGACCTGCTGAGCTTTGCCATGTGGCTGGCCGGCTTCTTCGGCAATACCATCCTCTGGCGCGGCAGAAAGTACTACCTGCAGGCAGACGGAAAATTCGTCCTGCTCGGGTGAAAGGCCCGGTCAAAAATAGCTGAGCCACCAATCGCCGCGGCGCTGCTTCAAGCGCGCAAACCAGAGGCACGCCGGATAGAGGGCGACCACAACGCCGGCCCATACGGCGTACACCACCCAGAGCGGGTAGCCGAAGTCCGGCGGGTACGGCGCCGTCCCGCCCATGGAAGGTAATGGATGCAGCAGAAAACCCACCCGGCCGTATCGAAGATATGCGAATGGGATGGTGAGTGCGTGCACGAGGTAGAAATGGACCAGGAAATAAAACAAGGGCACCCTGCCGAACACCATCAACGGATTGTTCCTGCTGAAAGCGAGCCGATCCAGACAGGCCAACAGCATCAGGGCGGGGCCCAGGGTCATGAGTAGAAAATCGAAGGACGGCGGATACTTGGTGACCTTCAGAAAGGACAGCACCGTCATGCCGGGCAACTGCGTGGACCAACGCGTGGGATCGCCATACACGTTGATGCCGCGAATCGCCACAAACGCCAGGGTCAAGCCACCCCCGATGCGCATCATCCACCAGCGGCGGCGCAGCGGATCCAGGGTCACGATCGGTCCGAAGCAGTAGCCCGCGGCCATCACGGCGAACCAGGGCACCAGCGGGTAGGCCGCATGCACGGTTGCGCTGCCGACGTGAAATACTCCCGGCCGGTGCAGAATGTTCCAAACCCAGGCGGCGCCGCCGAATTGGCTGGCCGGCACCGGGTCGGCCAGGTTGTGAAGTGCAATGACGGCGATGCTGAGCGCCGCCAGCGGGCCAATCGGTACGCGCACCAGGAAACCCAGCGCCACCATCGACCAGCCCAGCGCCCACAGGACAGTCAGGAAAACCATCCCTTCGACCAGGCTGAAATTCATGGCGAAACGGAGAATCGTCAGCTCCAGCACCACCAGCCAAAGGCCGCGCTGCCAGAGGAAGTGCGCCAGTTGGCTCTTGGTGCGCCCGCCGCGCAGCCATAAAAACGCCCCCAGGCCGGCCGTGAACATAAAGACCGGCGCGCAGAAATGTGTGATCCAACGCGTGAAAAACAGAACCGCCGTCGTCCGCGTGAGGTCGTCCGGCTGGAACGTCTGGGCGCCGGAATGAAAGAAGTCGCGGGTATGATCGAGCGCCATGACGATCATGACCAGTCCGCGCAGGGCGTCGACCGAGGGCACGCGAGTTGTCGCCTGTGTTTGGTGGGGCATGCTTCAGCTTGCCAATCCGCTTCGAAGTTCGGACGCTTCCTCCTACCCGCCGGCGATGGCGCCCACCAGCAGAAAGGGCTCTGCCCCGTTCGCCACCGCGTCGGGCAGCAAGGCGTCCGGCGACTCGTGGGACAGATCCTCCTCGCAGGCGAAGAATCTCACGAACGGCCGCCGCTGTTGCGTGACCTGGTCGCGTATGGTCCCGCGCAGCATCGGGTATCGTGCCTCGAGCGCGTCCAGCAACGAACGCTGCGTGGCCACCCCCTCGACCTCGAGTTGCACCTCCCCGGAGACCTGCGCCAGCATCCGCAGGTGTGCCGGCAGCACGACGCGGATCATGGCAGTGTCTGCACTTCCACCGACACCACGGCCGGAAGATCCCGCACAATGGCCGCCCACGTGTCGCCGGCATCGGCCGACGCGTATACCTGCCCGCCCGTAGTGCCGAAATACACGCCGCACGAATCCAGGCCGTCCACCGCCATGGCTTCGCGCAGCACGTTCACGTAGCAATCGCTTTGCGGCAGGCCCTTAGTGAGCGCCTCCCACTCCTGTCCGCCCGCGCGGCTGCGGTACACGCGCAGCTTTCCCTCCGGCGGATAGTGTTCCGAGTCGCTCTTGATGGGGACCACGTAGATGGTTTCGGGCTCGTGCGCGTGCACGTCGATCGCGAACCCAAAGTCGGTGGGCAGATTCCCGCTCACCTCGCGCCAGGAGTCGCCCGCGTCGTCGCTGCGCATCACGTCCCAGTGCTTCTGCATGAACAACACGTTCGGGCGCGAACGGTGCATGGCGATGCGATGCACGCAATGGCCGATCTCGGCCGTCGGGTCGGGGAGGAACTCGCTCCGCAGCCCGCGTGTGATCGGCCGCCATGTCTGCCCGCCATCGTCGGTGCGAAACGCGCCCGCCGCCGAGATGGCCACGAACATCCGCGCCGGGTCGCTAGGATCCAGCAGAATCGTGTGCAGGCACATGCCGCCGGCGCCCGGCTGCCAGCGGGATCCCGACCCGTGGCCGCGCAGGCCGGTCAGTTCCTGCCACGTCTGCCCGCCGTCGCTCGTGCGGAACAAGGCGGCGTCTTCCACCCCTGCGTAAACTGTGTCCGGATCGGTCAGCGAGGGTTCCAGATGCCAGACCCGCTTGAACTCCCACGGGTGCGGCGTGCCGTCGTACCACTGGTGCGTGCCGATCTCCCCCTCGTACGCAAATTTATTCCCCACTGGCGCCCACGTCTTGCCGCCATCGTTCGAGCGCTCGATCAACTGTCCGAACCAGCCGCTGGATTGCGATGCATACAGCCGGTTCGGATCGGCCGCCGACCCCTTTACATGGTAAATTTCCCATCCTCCAAAGTGGGGACCGGCCACGTCCCACCGCTCCCGCTTGCCGTCCGATGTCAGCACGAACGCACCCTTCCTGGTGCCCACCAGAACTCGTACCTGGCTCATCTCTTTGTCCATCCCTCCTGGTCTTCGCATCCGTAGAAGACGATTTTATCGAAATAGCATACCTGAAAGGCTTCGTGCCTGTCTATGCGAATCCCAGTACAATAAAACCCAATGAACCGCCTCGAAGCACTACGCCTCCGCCACGAAGCCGCCGAACAGGGTGGAGGCCCCCAGCGCCGCGCCCGCCAGCACCAGGAGGGCAAACTCAGCGCCCGCGAGCGCATCGATCTCCTGCTCGACGACAACTCCTTCGAGGAACTCGACAAGCTCGTCACCCACCGCTGCCGCGATTTCGGCATGGAACAGCAGATCGTCCCCGGCGACGGCTTCGTCACCGGCTACGGCCGCGTGGACGGCCGCCTGGTCTACGTCTTCGCCCAGGATTTCACCGTCTTCGGCGGCTCCCTCTCCGAAACCAATGCGCAGAAGATCTGCAAGATCATGGACCTCGCCCTGAAAACCGGCGCGCCCGTCATCGGTCTCAACGATTCCGGCGGCGCGCGCATCCAGGAAGGCGTCGTTTCTCTCGCCGGCTACGCCGACATCTTCCTGCGCAACACGCTCTCTAGCGGCGTCGTGCCGCAGATTTCCGCCATCATGGGCCCTTGCGCCGGCGGCGCCGTCTACTCGCCCGCCATCACCGATTTCGTCTTCATGGTGGAGGGCACCAGCTACATGTTCGTCACCGGTCCCGACGTCATCAAGACCGTGACCCACGAGGACGTCACCAAGGAAACCCTTGGCGGATCCATGACCCATAACTCGGTCTCCGGCGTGGGCCATTTCATCGCCGCCGACGATGCCGAGTGCTGCCGCATGATCCGCGAACTGCTCGCCTACCTGCCCCAGAACAACCGCGAAAACCCGCCGCGCCGCCCCACCAGTGATCCCATCGAACGCATGGACGCCTCTCTCGACACCATCGTCCCGGCCGAGTCCACCTTGCCTTACGACATCAAGGACGTGATCCATCGCGTCGTGGATGACGGCGAATTCTTCGAGGTCCACGAGCATTGGGCCAAGAACATCGTGGTCGGATTCGCCCACATGGACGGGCGCTCCGTCGGCATCGTCGGCAACCAGCCTGCCTTCCTGGCCGGCGTGCTGGATATCGATTCCTCCGTCAAAGGCGCCCGCTTCGTTCGCTTCTGCGACGCCTTCAACATCCCCATCCTCACCTTCGAGGATGTGCCCGGCTTCCTGCCCGGCACCGGGCAGGAGTTCGGCGGCATCATCCGTCACGGTGCCAAACTGCTCTACGCCTATGCCGAAGCCACCGTCCCCAAAATCACCGTGATCACCCGCAAGGCCTATGGCGGCGCCTATTGCGTGATGGGCTCCAAGCATCTGCGCACCGACATCAACCTGGCGTGGCCCACCGCCGAGATCGCCGTCATGGGGCCGGAAGGCGCGGTCAACATCGTCTACCGCCGCGAACTCGCCGCCGCCGGCGACGAGGCGGCCGTGCGTCAACAGAAGGTGGACGAATTCCGCGAGCGTTTCGCCAACCCTTTTATCGCCGCCGAGCGCGGCTACATCGACGATTGTATCGAGCCCCACGAAACCCGCCCGCGCGTCATCCGCGCCCTGCGCATGCTCGAAAACAAGGTCGACACGATGCCGCGCAAGAAGCATGGCAACATACCTCTATGAGGTTTCCGGCCTGCTGTCTGCTCCTGGCTGCCACCGCTTTCGCCACGAACTTACTTCTTGATCCCTAACTCCGCCTGCAACTGGCGGAAGGCCGCCTCTTCATAATTGGTCTTCAGCCGCGCCTTGCCTTCGGGCTTGGTGTCGCCTGGCCGCGGACCTTCCTTCTTCAGGCTCCGCCCCAGCAGAGTCGTGGCTTCGCTGTCTCCCGCGTTGCGCGCCAGCACTTCGCGGAAACTATCGGCGGCGGCCGCGTACTGCGCTCCGCGCCACTGCGCGGTCCCCAGATTGAAGTGGTAATCCGGGTCGGCGTCGTCGCCCTCCAGCGCCTTGCGAAAACTGGCCGCCGCCGCCCCGTAGTCCTGGCGCTGCGCTTGTACCACGCCCAGATCGTTGTAGACTTCGTTGAGCGGAACCGCCGCCGCCACCAGTTGGAAACTCTCTTCGGCGCCCTTGAAATCGCCATTCGCGAAGCGGCTCAGTCCGAGGAAAAACTGCGCTTCCAGGTAGTGCGGATCGCTCCGCGCTACCCGCGCCAGCCATCCCGCGGCCACCTTGTAGTCCTTCTGTTCCCAGAAGATTTTGCCCAGTTGGAAGCACGGTTGCGAGTAGTGCTCGTCCAACCGGGCGGCTTGCGTGAAGTAACGGTGGCGCTGCTCCGGCGATGTCGCCAGCAGTCCCCGTACGTAGCTCTCCACCGCATCCAGCCGCACCGCCGGACGCGCCTTCATGAACTCCCGCTCCGCCGGAGCGGTCTCGGGATTCAGCCATTCCAGCGTCTGCCACCCCAAGTGCGTGGCCAAAGACCCCAGGTCTTCCAACGCGCCCAGTTCGCTGTACACCGCCCCCTGCCGCGTGTGCTTCAGATCCATAATGCGCGCCGTGATGCGCAGCGAACCTTTGGATTGCGTGTTGCCCGCTTCCGGCGGCAGCAGTTCGTAGTAACCGTAAATCACCTGCGAGGCGTCCAGCGATTCCCCGATTTTCAGAATCGACGCGTGCGTCAGTTCCGCGCCCGGTCGCAGCGAGAGCCGCCGATACGCTTCCAGACGGTCCTCGCGGTCCAGCACCAGGACGCCTTCCGAGGCCAGCGAATCGCGCACGCTCTGGGCGATGCTCTCTCCCACCCAATCCAGATTCGCCGACTTGGCGTGATTAAAGAAGGAAAGCACCAGCGCCGTGTCGGCCCGCAGTGCGCCGGCGAAAAGTATTGCAAGGGACAGAATGCGCCGCATCTACCTTCAGTCTACCAGCGCCCCTTGGTGGGGCGGAATCCTGGACGGCCCGACAAACCCCGGAAACTGCAATCGGAATGGCGGTCGCTCACCATGGACGGGCGCGAGAAAACCACGCTTCAAATCCGGGGAGTCTTCGCCGGGCCGCCCGCTTATCGAAGTTCGCGCAGCATGCCTTGAGTCAGGTCGACATTCACGCGGCGGACCGGTCTCACCACCGTGAACTTGTTGGTGAAGTAAGCGGAAACATCTTCCCCACGCGAGGCCATCTCTGCAATCTCGTCGGCTGTCGGCGTTTTCCTAGGCATCTCCCCCCCGCTTATTTCGTCCCCCCGTCCCACGGCACGCTGTGATCGCCCGTCACCGCGCGCGTCTCCGCCGGCGAATCCGTGCGGAACAGCGACCACGGTCCGGGAATCCACGGGTAGCGCTCCGTCACCCGTTCGTCCACCGTCACCCCCAGCCCCGGCGCGCGCGGCACGATCAAATCGCCCCGATCCAACTCCAGCGGCTCCGTCAGCATCTCCGCCGCCAGCGGGAACGGGTACATGCCGGCCCGGCCCGGCGTCGAGTAGCATGGGTACTCCAGCCACTCCACCACCGTCTGCGGCCAACACACGCCCAACTGCGCCGCCGCCGCCACTTCCAGCGCCGTGCCCCAACTGTGGAAGGCGAAGCGCAGCCCCTGTCGCGCGATCTCCGCGAACAGGCGCCGCCCCAGCGAGTAGCCTCCCTGGCAGCACACGTCCATTTGCACGTAATCCACCGCCCGCGTGAGGATCAGGTCGAGAAAGCGTTCTTCGTTGGGCTCGTGCTCGCCGCTCGCCAGCGGCGTCAGGTCCTTCTCCTTGAGCGCCAGGTAGGCCGCGTGGTCGTCGGGCGGCAGCGGCTCTTCCAGCCATGCGATGTTGTGCCCGGCCATGTCCCGCGCCAGTTGTTCCACCGCCGCCGCCGGGTAGCTCCGGTCTCCCATGCGCCACCAGGTATGCGCGTCCACCATCAGGTCGAAATCGGGACCCACCGCCCGGCGCATCAGACGCACCGTTTCCAGGTCCTCCTCCGGACCCGCCGCCGGCCGCATCTTGTACGCGCGGAATCCCAACTCGGCGATCGCCGACGCTTCGGCCGCGTACGCCTCCCCGGACATGTACATGCCGGCGCTGCCATACAGCCGCACGCGGTCGCGCACCCGCCCGCCCAGCAGCTCCGAAACCGGCACGCCGCGCGCCTTGCCGGCCAGGTCGTACAGCGCGATCTCCACCGCGCCATAGATCTTGGCCCGCGCGCCGTCGACGCCAGGCCCTCGCAGGAATTGCACCCGCAGCGCATCGGTATCGGCCAGGACGCGCCCCTCCAGAAACGGCGCGATGGTCTCCCCGATGACCCGGTGCGCACTTTCGCTGCCCGGTCCCGGCGCGTAGCCCACCAGGCCGTTATCCGCCTCCACCCGGATGAACATGGCGTCGCGCTTTAGCAGCGTGCGATCTCCCCCGTAAAAGGGGAGCCGCACCGGCTCCGGGAATGGATAGGAAAGCAGAAAAGATCGTACGCCGGTGATCTTCATGGCACGCGGAATCCAGCATATCACGCGCCCATGACGGGCGGCCGTGGCGCACTCCCCGCGTCCCGGGGTGCCCTCACGGCCGGGCAGTCTGCCGGCGCTCGCTGTCTCAGGGTGCGGCGGCCTACGCGGGCGGCATGCGCTCGGTGGCTGGCCGCCCCAACGCCGTCGCCAGGCCCCGCAACTTGCCTTCCTGGCTTTCCACCCGCTCGCGGAGTCTGGCGATCTGGCGCTCCTGCCCACTCTGCCGGACCTCCTCCCGCACGGTTTCGCGCCATTGCCCTTCCACCGCCCGCAAACGGTTGGCCACCGTCTTGTCGATCTGTTCGTCCACCAGGCGTGCCAGCGTCTCGGCGAATTCTTTGTGGATCACTGCCATTTGCGCCCGCAGCGCCCGCATGTCCGCGTCGATGCCCTGGCGCTCCCTGGCGATGGCCTGGCCGATCTCACCGCGCAGTCCGTCGAGCTGCGTTTGCACCCCCGCCGCCAGGGTGCGGTCCTGCGCATCCAGGGCGCCGAGTTCGATTCTTACCTTGACTTCCAGTTCGGCCAGCCGCCGGTCGATCTGCCCGCCGATTTCGCTGAACCGCCCATCGATCGCCTTCACCACGGCATCCGCCGCCTTGCGGTTGAGCGCCGCGCCCGCCACCGGCAGCTTGCCTGCGGCGCGCGCGTGCTCGATGCGCTGCTCGATTTCGCTCAGCAGGTCGTTGATCGGGCGGCGGTCGGGAGTGGCGGAGCCCGGCGTGGCAAGCCGCTCCGCGCTGCGCTGGGATGCGATACCCGCGCCGAATGGCCGCCCATCCCCAAAGGCGACGGCCAGGGTTCGCCAGACCGACGAATCGCGACTATTCTGCATATATCATAAAATATACCGGAAAAATCCTATGATTAAAAGGGAGAATTCAAGAAAAATCCTAAGATATCCCTGGAGCCCCGGAGATGCGTGAGGTCAGGTCTGTCCGGAATTGCCGTTTTCCGCGACAGGAGCCGGGAGGGCTTGCCCTCCCCACAACTCAGGATGGCACACGGGATTGGAGCGGAAGCGGTGTCCGGCTTGGCCGGTTCCTTGTAACTAATTGACCAAAATAGGAGTTATGGAAAGTACGCTTTTATGATGTTGGGTCACCGATAAACCGCGCAGTGAGGTAGGCAGTCCCCGTCTGCGCGTGGCGGCTCCACGTTATAATCGGTGGGTAATCCCCTAGTTCAATAAAGGAGTCTGTCTTGCGAAAGAAAGTCACGGTTGTGGGCGCCGGTAACGTCGGCGCCAATTGCGCGGTCCGTATTGCCGACAAGGAACTCGCCGATGTCGTCCTGGTGGACGTCGTAGAGGGTGTTCCGCAAGGCAAGGGGCTAGATTTGCTTCAATCCGGTCCGGTTCAGGGCTACGATGTCAACATCACCGGCGCCAACGACTATGAGCCGACGGCGAATTCCGATATCGCCATCATCACCGCCGGCTTCCCCCGCAAGCCCGGCATGAGCCGCGACGATTTGCTGCTGGCCAACTTCGAAGTCGTGAAGACCGCCACCGAGCTGGTGGCGAAACATTCGCCCAATTGCATCATCATCGTCGTCACCAATCCCCTCGACGCCATGGCGCAGGCCGCCTTTATGGTCTCCAAGTTCGCCAAGAACCGCGTCGTCGGCATGGCCGGCGTGCTCGATAGCGCGCGCTTCCGCACCTTCATCGCCCAGGAACTCAACGTCTCCGTGGAAAACGTGACCGGCGTCGTCATGGGCGGCCACGGCGACACCATGGTGCCCCTGGTCCGCTTGAGCAGCGTCGCCGGCATCCCGCTCACCGAACTCATGGACCAGGCCACCATCGACGCCATCGTCAATCGCACCGCCAACGGCGGCGCCGAGATCGTCAAGTACCTCAAGACCGGCAGTGCCTACTATGCACCGTCCGCCGCGGCCGTGGAGATGGCCGAGTCCATCCTCAAGGACAAGAAGAAGGTGCTTCCCTGCGCGGCCTATCTCGAAGGCGAGTATGGCATCAACGGCCTCTTCGTCGGCGTTCCCGTGAAATTGGGCGCCGCCGGCATCGAGAAGATCTACCAGATCAAACTCACCGAAGAGGAAACGGCGAAACTGCACAAGAGCGCCGCCTCGGTGCAGGAACTCGTCAACGTCATGGCCGCCAAGATGTAGGGGTAAACCGGGGACAGACAGGACTGACAGCGAATTCCCGGCGCACTTTGCCGGGAATTCGCTGTCAGTCCTGTCTGTCCCCGGTTGCGGCGGCATGCTAGCATAGAATCTCCCCACACTATTTTGATAAAAGCCGTCAAAGGAACCAGAGATTTATTGCCTCCATCCACCGACGTTTGGAGCCGGGTGGAAGCGGTGGCGCGCGCCATTTTTCGCGCCTATAACTACCACGAAATCCGCACCCCCATCCTGGAAGAGACGCAGTTGTTCGCCCGCGGCGTCGGCGCCGATACCGATATCGTCACCAAGGAGATGTACACCTTCGACGATCATGGCGCTTCGCTCACCCTGCGGCCGGAAAATACCGCCTCGGTCATCCGCGCTTACATCGAGCACCGCCTCGATCAGCGCCCCGGCGTGCAGAAATTGTACTACCTCGGCCCCATGTTCCGCCGCGAGCGCCCGCAGAAGGGACGCTACCGCCAGTTCTTCCAGATCGGCGCCGAGGCCATCGGATCGGAATCGCCCCTGGTCGATGCCGAAGTCATCGAACTCGTCGTCGAGATCCTCAGCGGCGTCGGCCTTACCGGTTTCAATCTGCTCCTCAATTCGGTGGGCGATCACAATTGCCGTCCCCGGTACGTCGAGAAACTACGCCAGGATCTGAAGGACAAAGCGCCCGCCATGTGCGGCGATTGCCAGCGCCGCGCCGAGACCAATCCGCTGCGCGTGCTGGATTGCAAAGTCGACGCCGACCAGCCAATCATCGACGCGCTGCCCTCCATCCTCGATTCGCTCTGCGAACCCTGCCGCGTACATTTCGATGCCGTGAAGCGGTTCCTCGACGACCGCGGCATCCCCCACGAGGTGCGCCCGCGCATGGTGCGCGGCCTGGATTATTACATGCGCACGACCTTCGAAGTGGTGCATGGCTCGCTCGGCGCCCAGAACTCCGTCCTGGGCGGCGGCCGCTATGACGGGCTGGCCGAATCGCTGGGCTCCAAGATTCACTCGCCGGGAATCGGCTTCTCCATCGGCGAAGACCGCCTCGTCATGAGCGTGGAAGGCGAACAAACCGCCCTCCCGCTCGATCTCTTCATCGCGCCGCTGGGTGAATCTGCCCTGCGTCACGCCGCCATCATGGCGCGCGAGTTCCGCCGCGCCGGCCTCGCCGTGGAACTGGCCGAGGGCAAACTGAAACGCACCCTGGAACTGGCCAACAAACTGGCGGCGCGCTACACCCTGATCGTCGGCGACAACGAAGTGGCCGCCGGACGATACGCGCTGAAGAATATGTCCACGGGCGAGCAACTGGATCTCACCCGGGATGAGATTGCCGCGCGCCTCGCCGCGGCCTGATACTGAAAATATCGATATGGAAACCTCTGTGGTATTGGATTTTCTGGGCGACCTCCACCGCACCCATATGTGCGGCGATCTGCGCGCCTCCGACGCGGGCCAAACGGTCCTTCTGATGGGATGGGCGCACCGGCGCCGCGATCACGGCGCCGTGATCTTCATCGATCTGCGCGACCGCACCGGTCATACGCAGGCCATCTTCCATGAGGATGTGGACCCCGTGGTGCACCGTCGCGCCGAAGAGGTGCGCGCCGAGTACGTCATCGCCGTCGAGGGCGTGGTGGCTCTCCGCTCCAGGGAAACCATCAACCCCAACATGCCCACCGGCGAAGTGGAGGTGGTGGCGTCGAAAATCTGGATCCTCAACGAATCGCGCACCCCGCCATTCCCCATGGAAGAGCATGTCGGGGTGGCCGAAGACGTCCGCCTCAAGTACCGCTACGTGGACCTGCGCCGGCCGCAGATGCAGCGCAACATCATCCTGCGCTCCAGGATTGCCTTCGCCGTGCGCCAGCAGCTCACTGGGCAGGGCTTCATGGAAATCGAGACGCCGTTCATGACGCGCTCCACGCCCGAAGGCGCGCGCGATTACCTGGTGCCCAGCCGCGTGCAACCCGGAACGTTTTACGCCCTGCCGCAATCCCCGCAGATCTTCAAGCAGTTACTCATGATTGCCGGATTTGAAAAGTATTTTCAGATCGTCCGCTGCTTCCGCGATGAGGATCTGCGCGCCGACCGCCAGCCGGAGTTCACGCAGATCGATATCGAGATGAGCTACCCGCAGCAGGCGACCATCTTCGCCGTGGTCGAGCCCATGGTGCAGGAAGTCTGCAAAGTGGCCGGGTACCAGGTGAACGCGCCCTTCCCCTGCATCACCTACGCGCAGGCCATCGAGAATTACGGCAGCGACAAGCCGGATATGCGCATCCCGCCGATGCACCCGGTGCACGACTTGCTGCCCGAATTGGCCAATGCGGGCCTGCCGCTGGTGGCCATCCACATCCCGGCTTGCGGCACGCCCAGCCGCAAAGAGCGCGACGAGTTCAAGGCCTTCGGCCAGGAGCGCGGCCTGCGCGTGTATGACGATTCCAAACGCCTGGAGCGCGATTATCCCGGGCAGATGGCCAAGGTGCGCGAGCGCTGCGGCGCCGGGGAAGACAGCCTGCTGGTGCTGGCCACGTGGGCCGGCGAACCCAAGGGGCATCGTCCGGCGGAGACCGTGTATCAGGCCTGCGGGCAGTTGCGCCTGCACTGCGCCAACAAGTTCAACGACCGCCACAAGCTGCTCGACCCCAAGAATTTCCAATTCCTGTGGGTGGTGGATTTCCCGATGTTCGAGTGGAACGACGAGGACAACCGCTGGGTGGCGGCGCACCATCCCTTCACCTCGGTGCACGATGACGATCTCGACCTGCTGGTCAACGATCCGGCGCGCTGCCGCGCCAAATCGTACGACCTGGTGTTGAACGGCACGGAACTCGGCTCCGGCTCCATCCGTATTCACCGCCGCGACGTGCAGGCCAAGGTGTTCGCCGCGGTCGGGTTCAGCGACGACGAGGCGCACCGCCGCTTCGGCTACCTGCTGGACGCGCTGGAGTACGGCGCGCCGCCCCACGGTGGCATCGCGCTCGGGCTGGACCGCCTGGTGATGATTCTGGCGGGCGAGAGTTCGATCCGCGAAGTGATTCCGTTCCCCAAAACCGCGCGCGGCACCGACCTGATGTCGGACGCGCCCGCCGCCGTGCCCGACAAGGCACTCCGCGAATTAGGCATCGCCCTGCGCCATCCCAAGTAGTGGCATAAGGGGGTACCCTCTGGGTCGCCTTGTGCAGGCGGGCGGAGCCCGCCCGCCCAATCAACGAGAGCCGGGAACGATCTTCGAAAAAACTCCTTGACCTGTCTACAACTTCAGGGTTGAGACTGAAGGAAGAGCGATGTCCCTGACCGTCACAAACCTCGCGCGGAGCTGCAACCTGGCGCGCAGCACGGTGCTTTATTACGAGTCCATCGGCCTGTTGACGCGACCCCGGCGGAGCGCCGGGAATTACCGCGTCTACTCGGAAAAGGACCTCGACCGCCTGCGCCAGATCTGTACCTACCGCGACGCCGGCGTGACGCTGGCGGACATTCGTTCGATCCTCGAAAGCCCCGGCGGCAATGCCGCCGCCGTGCTACGCCGCCGGCTGACGGAACTCAGCGCCGGCATAGAGCGCTTGCGGGAACACCAGCGGGCGATTGCCCGCCTGCTGCAAACGACAGATCGATTCAGGAGACTACCCGTGGTCACAAAAGAAAAGTTCGTTTCAGTTTTACGCGCCTCCGGCTTCAGCGAGGAGGATATGCACCGGCTGCACACCGAGTTCGAGAGCAGCGCCCCCAACGAGCACCAGGAATTCCTGGAGTTCCTACACATTCCGGAGGCGGAGATCCGCTCCATCCGCGAATGGAGCCGGACGAAGGCTTAAACGGCGGCGAGGACTCCGCCGGAGCCCAGGATGTCGGCGGCCTTCTCGAACTTCTGGAAGTTCTGGCGGAAGCGGCTGGCCAGATCCTGGGCGGCCCGATCGTAGGCCCGCGGGTCACCCCAGGTGGCGCGCGGGTCCAGGGCATTGGAATCCACGTTGGGGCAGGCGACGGGAATTTCCACTTTGAAAACCGGGTGGATGCGGTAATCGGCCTTGGCCAGCGATCCGCCCAGCGCTTCGGTGACCAGCGCGCGGGTCACGGGCAGGCTCATGCGCTGGCCGACGCCGTAGGGTCCGCCGCTCCAGCCGGTGTTGATCAGCCAGCAGGACGTCTTGTGCTCGCGCATTTTCTGGCCGAGCATCCCGGCGTAAACCTCGGGATTGCGCGGCAGGAAGGGCGAGCCGAAACAGGAGCTGAACGTGGCTTCGGGCTCCTTGCCGAGGCCGCGCTCGGTGCCGGCCACCTTGGCGGTGTAGCCGTTGAGGAAGTGGAACATGGCCTGGTCGGGCGTGAGGCGGGAAAGCGGAGGCAGCACGCCGAAGGCATCGCAAGTGAGAAAGACGATGTTTTTGGGATGCCCGCCGACGCCCGCCAGAATGGCATCGTCGATGAAGGTTACGGGATACGCGGCGCGGGTGTTTTCGGTGAACGTGGTGTCGTCGAAATCGAGCAGGCGCAGTTCGGTATCGAGGGCGACGTTTTCGAGCACGGTGCCGAAGCGGATGGCATCCCAGATCTGCGGTTCGGTTTCGCGGCGGAGGCGAATGCACTTGGCGTAGCAGCCGCCTTCGAAATTAAAGACACCGGAGGGCGCCCAGCCATGCTCGTCATCGCCGATCAGCCGGCGCGCGGGGTCGGCGGAGAGGGTGGTTTTGCCGGTGCCGGAGAGGCCGAAGAAGAGCGCGGTCACGCCATCGGCGCCCACGTTGGCCGAGCAGTGCATGGGGAGGACATCCTCGGTGGGGAGGAAATAATTCAGCACGCTGAAGATGGCCTTCTTCATTTCTCCGGCGTAGGCGGTGCCGCCGACGATGACCAGCTTTTTCGTGAAGTTGATAATCACGAAGACGTCCGAGTTGGTGCCGTCATCGGCGGCATCGGCGCGGAAACCGGGGGCATCGATGACGGTGAATTGCGGCACGTGATCTCCTGTCTTTTCCGGATTGGCGCGCACGAAAAGCTGGCGAGCGAAGAGGTTGTGCCAGGCGAGCTCGGTGACCACGCGAATGGGGATCTGGTATCGCGGGTCGGCGCCGGCGAAGCAATCCTGGACGAAGAGATCGCGCGCCTGCAGGTAGGCCAGCAGTTTGCCGTAGAGACGGTCGAACTGTTCCGGCAGGAAAGGCTGGTTGACGCTGCCCCAATTGACGGTGGATTCGGTGGTGCGGTCGCGGACCACGAATTTGTCGCGCGGGGAGCGGCCGGTCTGATCGCCGGTGCGGACCACCAGGCCGCCGCCAGAGGCAAGCAGTCCTTCGCGGCGCTGGATGGCCTTTTCGATGAGCTGCGCGGTACCCAGATTCCAGAACACGAAGCTGGGGTTGCGTATGCCGTGTTCCTGGAGACCGAAATGGCTGGGCCGGATGCCTAGATTTTGCATGGTTGTGTTTTCCCCTATTGAAGATCCTTTTGAGACATGCAATTCAAGAGCCAAGCTAAAGGATTGGATGCAAATGTACAGCCCGGGGGAAGAGGTAGTCAAATCACCCAATCGGGGCAAATCGCCCGTGTATCAAGATATTTGATCCGGCGGATAAAAAGTATTTTTAATCTGAAATCACAGGCGGCACGTCATCGCATAATGGAAGGAGTGCTTCAGGAGGCCCCACCCCACTCGACCACCCGTACCGCCGCGGTAGTATTCGCCGGATTCTGCGCCTTCGTCACGCTCTTTGCTCCGCAGCCGCTGCTGCCCATGCTGGCCCGGGAATTCCGCGTTTCGGCGGCCGCCATCAGCCTGGTGGTGACGGCCTCGACGCTGGCAGTGGCGCTCGCCGCGCCCTTCGCCGGCGTGGTGGCGGATCGCTTTGGACGCAAGCGCGTGATCGTGCCCGCGGCATTTCTACTGGCGGTGCCGACGCTGCTGACGGCGACGGCCACGAGCTTCGGACAGCTTCTGTTCTGGCGATTTCTGCAGGGAATCTTCACGCCGGGAATCTTCGCGGTGATCATCGCCTACATCAACGAAGAGTGGGAAGCGGGCGCGGGCGCGGCCACCGCGGCATATGTCACCGGGACGGTGCTGGGTGGATTCAGCGGGCGCGCGCTGGCCGCGCTGGTGGCCTCGCACGCCTCGTGGCGGTGGGCCTTCGTCATGCTGGGCACGCTGAATCTGCTGGGAGCACTGGCCATTCGGGCGTGGCTGCCGCCGGGCAGGCGCTTCACACGCGCGCGGCGCGGCGGCCAGGCAGGCGGCGCCATGCTGCGCCACCTTTGCAATCCGCGGCTGGTGGCGACGTACGCGGTGGGCTTTTGCGTGATGTTCACGCTGCTGGGGACCTTCACGTACATCAACTTCTACCTGGCGGCGCCGCCGTTCTCGCTGAGCACGGCGGCGCTGGGGCTGCTGTTCGTGGTGTACCTGGCGGGGGCCGTGATCACGCCGGGCGCGGGGCGCGCCATCGACCGCTTCGGCCACCGCTTCGCGCTGGTGGCGGCCTTCACGGGCGGCGCCACGGGCGTGTGCCTCACGCTGGTGCACAGCCTGCCGGTGGTGATGATCGGGCTGACGCTCGCGTGCACCGGCGTGTTCATCGCCAATTCCGCCGGATCGAGTTACGTGGGCAGTGCGGCGACGGAATCGCGAGCGTCGGCGGTAGGGCTCTACGTGACGTTCTACTACCTGGGCGGCAGCGGCGGAAGCGCGATCCCGGGATTTTTCTGGGCGCGCGGCGGATGGCCGGCGTGCGTCGCGCTGATTGTCGCGGTGCAGTTGGCGACGATCGCGCTGGCGCTGATTTTCTGGCAGCCTCTGCCGAAGCCGGCGGGAGTCCCGGCGCTGACGGCGGCAATCGAAGAAGGGTAGGCGACGGGCCCGTGGGCGTTGCGATGGACCCGGTTGCAGGGTGCCCTTCGGGCTTGGACTGAGTTACACCTTCTGCCGCTTCGCGCGTTTCCCGAGCGACGGGCTTGTCTCCGAGTACGCCGTAATGCAGTCAGAGCGACGCAGGCCGCACGGTTTTTCGAATAGCCCCACACGCTGAGACTCTGTCCTAATCCCGATTCTCCATTAGAAAGCCTTGGCCGGAACAGTGTTCGCAGGGCGTGACCGTCTTAGGCTTGTTGACGAACCTCCACTGGCTATGATCAGGTGATGATAGAAAGAACGCCGGAGTCATATTGCGCAAGCCGATGTAGCACGCAAGTCGGGCAACGTTCCACAGTTCCATGTGATGGCCGAAAATGACTTCGGATATCAAATTCTCCTCGATTTCTAAGAGCCTATCTTCTGTATGGCTAAAGCGCCGCACGCACCGCCACTCTTGCTCGTATTCCCAGGCCCGCGATTTGTAAAAGCATGCGCTCTCTTCGTTTGTGCTGTCAAAGAGAGGCGGGCGGCTTTGATAAACCACTTCACGTAAGGTCCGGCCATCGGCCTCGAAGAACGGAAGATCCGTTCTAAATCCGACGACAAATCCGGTGTGGCTTCGAGCGTAGTTAACCCAGATCAAGTGATTGTCAGGCTGTGCGGTCAGACAGAAGACGCCCAGTTCATCTCGGAACCTGGCTTGGGCCAGCCTCGATTTGGCTTTCGCGATCACGGCCTGTGCTGGTGTAGGGTGCACCTCTAAAGTTGTTGACAGTTGATGTTGCGTATCAAAAGTGTCGTTGAATTCACTTGGGGCGGAGAAGCGGATTAGCAGGTTCTCTATGATGTCAACCCTCTCTGGCGGGTAGTACTTATAGAGCGTAGGCGGCAACGCGGTCTTCGGGACGCTGATCATTGCAGCGGACCTCCAATGCGCAGTATAGCTGCTTGCCCACATTCGGATCATTGTAGGCTTCGGGCCGCGGCTGGCCCAGGCTGTGGTTGAATCGTCGCCCACTCGGAGAGTGCGTGGCCTGAAGTCTCACCCGCCTGCCACTCGGCCGTAACGTCAAAGAGACGGGGCGCGGCGCGACTCACAGCAAGTAGGCCAGAACCAGCGTTTCGAAAGCCTCTATTCGCGCAAAGACCGGATCGTTTGTACCAGACCAGATGCCTGAGTGTGGACAGCGGTGGCGGCTTGCAGCGCGTCGGGGGTCCGCAAGCGATGCGCGGCACGGATCCTGGCCGCGATGGCTGCGACTTCAAGGTCCGGGGCTACCCAGGCGAGATTGGGATATGTTGCCAGCAGAGCATAGAACTCGTCGGCCCGCTGCTCCGCGGAATCCCGATACGGCTGAACCAGCAATTCCGTCATGGTGATGGTGGAGGTCACCGCTGCATGGTCCGGCCGCTCCAGCCAGGCGAAGATGGGATCGGTGAGAACAACATATCGCGGATTGGTTTCCAGTTGGTAGATGAAGACACTGGTATCCAACGCGATCCGGCGATGACGCCGCAAAAAGGCGCGGAGACGCTTCAGGTCCAACTGTCGCGTTCCTTTTCCAGGTGACCGCCGGGGTATGGGCCAGCGTTCAAGCCCCGTATTGCAGCGTGGTGGGTCTTAGGGTTTTGGAGAACGATGACTCTATCGCCACGCACGACGACGAGTAACTGGTCGCCAGGCTTGACGCCCAGCGCCTCGCGAGCATCGCGCGGGATCACAATCTGGTTCTTCGCCGAGAGCGTCGCATGAGACATCGCTTTACATTCTAGCAAAAAGTAAAGGGTTTGACGTTGGTGCACGGCCTGCGTGTCGCGGCAAAGTGAGAAGTTCCTAATAGGGCAAAGTAGAAAGTTCCTCTTGACAGCAGAAAACTGGAAGGATGGAACGAAT
>Ga0182030_10004516_pt1 | contig 29643 bp, 23 predicted proteins | sample 812S3MmetaG_FD_121299 | JGI IMG/M metagenome (GOLD analysis project Ga0182030, IMG submission 121299) | Permafrost microbial communities from Stordalen Mire, Sweden - 812S3M metaG (Illumina Assembly) | ecosystem: Environmental > Terrestrial > Soil > Wetlands > Permafrost | place: Sweden...
CTGGCGATCTTCGCCTTGCTGCAGGGCGTCGCCGGAGTCTGGTTCTGGTTTTTAGGGGCATGGCCGGTGGCGTTTTTTCTGGGGTTCGCCTGGCTTGGACTCTGTGTGGCCTTCAATTGCAACGCCCGCGACGCCCTCGCCCATGAAGAGCTGACGCTCAGCCCGTTGCAACTCAATTACGCTCGCGTAAACCCGAGGGGTTGGCGACAGGAATGGCGGTTCAATCCGTTCTGGGTGCGGCTGGCGGTCGAGCGCCATCCCGAGTTCGGGGTGGAGCGGCTGGACCTGCTTTCGCGTGGAAAACGGCTCGAGATTGGCGTCTTTCTGGGGCGGGGCGAAAAAACGCGGCTGGCCACGGATTTGAGCGCGGCTTTGGCGCGGGCGCGGCAAGGCCCGCGCTTTTGAGGTTGGGCTCCCCTGAAAGAAAAAGGACCGTCCAATCGGGCGGTCCAAGTCGCAGGGAGAAGCTCAGGGCCAAGACGCCTGTGGAGGGCGTCGCAACACGAAGTCACGCTGAATGGATAGCGAACTTTGCCTTGGCTGCATTTGATCTGGCGCAATTTCACTTGAAGTTGACGGCATAATCCGAGCAGGCGGACTATTCCGGTCGCCTCGTGTTTTCGCGGTCAAGCAGGGCGCGCTTGCGTTCCATGCCCCATCGATAACCCGACAGCGAGCCATTGCTGCGTAAAACGCGATGGCAGGGAATGGCCAGCGCCAGCACATTGGCGGCGCAGGCGCCCGCCACGGCGCGCAGCGATCGAGGCGAGCCGATGCGACGCGCGATTTCCGAATAGCTGGTGGGATCGCCGGGCGGAATATTCCGCAGGGCCGTCCAGACTTTTTTCTGGAAGTCGGTGCCACGGATGTCGAGCTGGAGATCGAGCGCCTTGCCGGGGTTTTCGACGGCCGCAACCACGGCGGCGGTGGCCTCGGTGAGACTCGGGCCATCCTCGACCAGCAGGGCGCCGGCGAAATGCGTCGTCAGCTCCTGCACGAGGCGGCGACGGTCGTCGCCCAGCAGGATGGCGCAGACGCCGGCTGCGCTGCGCGCGACGAGGATTTCGCCCAGCGCGGCGCTCGCCGTGGTGAAGACGATCTTTTCGCCTTTGGCGCGGGCGCCGGACTGGCTTGGCGACGGCTGGGAAATCCGGTGACGCATAAAAGCTCGAACGCCTCTGGGCTAATTGCAGGGCGGAAATATTACGCAAAATTGTGGGGAATGCGACTCGTTTCCACCGGGCGGCTTTCAGCTAGACACAACCTAAGGTTGTGATTTCTTAACCTCTTCGTGTTGAAATCGCTTGTTCATTCCTCTCGACGCGATCCGTCGAGGCGAGAAGAAAAACGGCCATCAAAACCGACGCCGCCCGGCCCGGGCGGCGTTCACCCCGAGAAAGCAATGACCTCGCAACCGTCGCTTTTGCCGTTCGAGGTCGAAATCGAGCTTCTCGATTCCCTCCATGGTTCCCTCCGGTCGTTGGCCTCTGGCAATCTCGGCGTCGCCGCGGTGACGTCGATCTGCGCGGCGTCCAGCGGAAACCTCGCCCTGGAGGTCATGGCGACCCTCGTCTGCGTCGCGGCCGGGGCGCGTTTTCTTTTGACCCGGCTCTACAACCGCAGGCGCGGCGATTTTTCGGTCGCGGAACTCGAAATCTGGAAAAACTGGACCATCTGGTCGGCTTCCACCGTCTCGGTCCTGCTCGGACTTTGCAGCTTCATCGGAGTCACCCAGGTTGGCGACGCCGCGATCACCGTCCCGCTGGTCGCGACGACGATCGGTTATGCGGCCTCGAGCGCCAGCCGCAACGCCGGCCTCCCGCTTTGCGTCCAGAGCCAGCTGACCCTTGCGATCGCGCCGCTCGGCCTTGGGTTCCTGCTCAATGGCGGCTTGGCCAATAGCGCCATCGCCGCGCTGATGCTCTTCGCCGTCATGGCGATGATCGAGATTTCGCGTTCCGCGCACCAGACATTGGTCAGCGCGCTGCTGTTCGGCCGCGAGAAACATGCCCTTGCCGATGAGCTCGCCGAGCAGGCCGCCAATTTCGACGCGGCCCTCACCAATATGGCGCATGGTCTCGCCATGTTCGACGCCAACGATCAATTGGTGATCTGCAATCGCGGCTTCGCCGAATTTTTCCGGCTGGACGATGAAAGCTGCGGCAGGGGCGCCTCGCCCTCCCGCATCATTCACTGCGCCGCGCGCGCGGGGCTGTTGCCGCTTGAAGGGCTTAACCTCGTCGAGGGGCGGTTCGTGGCGGGAACCCGTTGCCGCGCCCGGCAGGACATGACGCTCGCGCTGCGCGACGGCCGCATCTTCGAACTGAAATTCCAGGCCATGGCGCATGGCGGCGCCGTCGTGATCGTCGACGACGTCACCGAACGCAAGGCGCAAGAAGCGAAAATCGCCCATATGGCGCGGTTCGACATGCTGACCGGCCTGCCGAACCGCAGCCAGTTCGAGGAAAAATTCGCGGAGACGCTTGCTCGGACGGCGCGGTCCGGCCAGCCTTTCGCTGTCGTCTGTATCGACCTTGATCATTTCAAGGAGGTCAATGACACACTTACGCATATGGTCGGCGACCAGCTTCTCATGGCGGTGGCCATGAGGATGCAAAACTGTATCAGACCAAGCGACCATCTCGCGCGATTCGGCGGCGACGAATTCGTGCTGATCCTGCCCGATCTCGACAGCGCCAGCGCGGTCAACGAGGTGTCCGGCCTGCTCCAGCGCCTGATCGAGACCGTGGCCGAACCCTATGAAATCGAGTCGCACGCCATTGTCATCGGGATGAGCGCGGGCGTGGCCATCGCGCCGGCCGACGGGCGCAGCCGCGACGACATTCTGCGCGCCGCCGATCTGGCCTTGTACACGTCGAAGCAGCAGGGCCGGGGCGCGTTGCATTTCTTCGAAGCCAGCCTCGATTCCGCGGCGCAGGAACGTCGCCAGATCATCCTCGACATGCGCGCAGGCATGGCGCAGGGCCAGTTTTTCCTCGAATACCAGCCGATCGTCGATCTGAAAACCGGCAGGATCGCCTGCTGTGAGGCGCTGATGCGCTGGCGACATCCGACGATGAGGATAAATCCGGACAGGTTCATCGCGGTCGCCGAGGAGACCGGCATGATCTCTGAACTTGGTCGCTGGGCCTTGATGCAGGCGTGTCGCGACGCCGCCGCGTGGCCGGAGCCGGTCTCGGTCGCGGTCAATCTTTCGCCGGTGCAATTCCGGCGCGACAACCTGGTTGAAACGATCGCGCTGGCGTTGCGCGAAGCCGGTCTCGATCCCCGCCGGCTTGAACTGGAAATCACCGAAAACCTGCTCTTCTCCTCCGACACAGCGACCAAGTCGGCGGTCGAGGCGATCGTCGGTATGGGGTGCAGCCTCGCGCTCGACGATTTCGGCCGGGGCTATTCCACCTTCAACTACCTGATCAGCTTTCCCTTCCGAAAGGTGAAGCTCGACAAGACCTTCATCGATTCCATCGAAACGCGGCGGGAGCATCGCGCGATCATCGGCGCCATCGGCCAACTCGCTTCGAGCCTGTCCATGTCGATCGTCGCCGAAGGCGTCGAAACCGCGGCGCAACTCGAAATCCTGAACGCGGAAAAAGTGGCCTACGCCCAGGGCTGGCTGTTCTCGAAATCCGTCGCCACGCAGGACATTCCCTGGAAGAAATTCGAGATTGCGACGCGTTGCGCAGCTTAGGCTGGTCTACTCGTCCGCGAAATGGACGGCGAGCCAGATGGTCTGGACCGCCGTGTCGGTCCATTCAACCCTGTGCCGGACATGGGCGGGAATCTCAACGTGATCGCCGGCCCGCAGCAGGCGCGCTTCCGTCTCGCCCTCGATCAGCAGGCCTGCGTGTCCGGCGACCAGAAGCACCCATTCCGACTGGTCCTGATCGTACCAAAACCCCGGCGGACTGGCCTGTCCAAAGGAGACGACGCGTTCGATTTTCAACCCCGCCGTTTCCAGGAGCGTCTTGAATTCCTCACCGTTCCGAGCCGCTGAAATCCCGGCATACAAGTTTCCGCTTCGGATCATTCGCTTCGCCCCCTGCGTATCGCACGCCCATGTCGCCGAGAATCAAGCGGGTTGGCGGCGGTGACAAGATGCTTTGCAGGCGTTTTTCGCGCCCGGCGCGTGGTTTTCATTTAACAAGTTGAATTTGAAAGAAAAGTTAGCCAGACTCGGTCTGGCGCCGCTTTTGCTGCCGACGCGCATGACGATGTGTTCAAAATGGCCGCGCGGGAGACAGACTCATGACTGCGTCGATTGAGACTCCGTATTCGCTAGCCTCCTTGGCGCGGCCCCGCCTGCCCGGCGGCCGCACGGTGCTGTTGTTCGGCGGCCTCGTCGTCGCCAACGCCCTCGCCTGGGCCTGGGCCTTTGCGCTGTTTTCCGACCGGCCGGCCTTGCTTGGCACGGCCCTTCTCGCCTGGGTGTTCGGCTTGCGTCATGCTGTGGACGCCGATCATATCGCGGCGATTGACAATGTCGTGCGCAAGCTGATGCAACAGGGCGAAAGGCCGGCGACCACGGGGCTGCATTTTGCACTCGGCCATTCCTCCGTGGTGGTTCTCGCGGCAGTCGGCCTGGCTTTCGCGACTTCGGCGATGTCGGGCGGAATGGAAGAGTTCAAGGCCGTCGGCGGCGTAATGGGCGCGGCGGTCTCGGCGCTCTTCCTGCTGGTGATCGCCGCCGCCAACCTCGTCATCCTCCTCGGCGTCTGGCGCACGTTCCGCGCCGTGCGCCGCGGTTCGGCCCTTGATCACGAAAGCCTGGATCTCCTCTTGTCTGGTCGTGGTTTTCTGGCGCGGCTGTTCCGGCCCATGTTCGCTGTCATCACCAAATCATGGCACATGTATCCGCTCGGCTTCCTGTTCGGACTTGGCTTCGACACGGCGACTGAGATCGGTCTCCTCAGCATTTCGGCGGCCGAGTCGGCGCGGGGAATGTCGCCCTGGCAAACTTTGGTTTTTCCCGCGCTGTTCACGGCAGGCATGGCGCTGGTGGACACTGCCGACAGCGCCCTGATGGTCGGCGCCTATGATTGGGCCTTCGTCAATCCGGTGCGGAAACTCTGGTACAATCTCACCATCACAGCCGCCTCGGTGGTCGTCGCCGCGCTGATCGGCGGGATCGAGGCGCTCGGGCTGATCGCCGATCGGTTGGGACTGTCGGGCGGCGGCTGGGATATTGTCGCGGGCCTGAACAGCAGCCTCGCCAGTTTCGGCTTCGTCGTCGTCGGCGTGTTCGCCTTCGCCTGGATCGCTTCTGCCGCCATCTACAGGTTCAATGATTACGACCGGCTCGACGCATCGCTCGGCTAGCGCATCGGGCGTTCTAGATTCCTTGATAACGCAGCGTTTTTTGCGAAAAACCGGTGTCCACTTTTTCGCACGCCGCTCGAGCGCACGTTCGGTGAACATCATTCACCGAACGTGCGCTAGATTTCTGTTTTGACGCATATTCGCTAACGCGGCCCTACGGGTCTTCACGCGCACCGGTATCCGCTTCGCTCGAAAATGCTCTAACTCATAAACAAAAGCGCCGCCGCAAGCTTCCCTGCGGCGGCGCTGATCATGCGGCGTCGATTTAGAAAACGACGACCGAGCGGATCGATTCGCCCTTGTGCATCAGGTCGAAGGCGTCGTTGATCTTGTCGAGCGGCATGGTGTGGGTGATCAGGTCGTCGATATTGATCTTGCCCTCCATGTACCAGTCGACGATTTTCGGGACGTCGGTGCGGCCGCGCGCCCCGCCGAAGGCGCTGCCGCGCCAGTTCCTGCCGGTGACGAGCTGGAAGGGCCGGGTTGAAATCTCCTGGCCCGAAGGCGCCACGCCGATGAGGATCGAGGTGCCCCAGCCGCGATGACAGCATTCGAGCGATTGCCGCATCGTGTGGATATTGCCGATGCATTCGAAGGAGAAGTCCGCGCCGCCGCCGGTGACGTCGACAATCGCCTCGACCACCTTGTCGCGGCCGACGTCATCGGGGTTGATGAAATGGGTCATGCCGAATTTCTTCGCCATTTCCACTTTGCCGGGGTTGAGATCCACGCCGACGATCTTGTCGGCGCCGACCATGCGCGCGCCCTGGATGACATTGAGGCCGATGCCGCCGAGGCCGAAGACGACGACATTGGCGCCGGGCCAGACCTTGCCGGTGTAGATCACCGCGCCGATGCCGGTGGTGACGCCGCAGCCGATGTAGCAGATCTTGTCGAAGGGGGCGTCTTCGCGCACCTTCGCCACGGCGATTTCCGGCAGGACGGTGAAGTTCGAGAAGGTCGAGCAGCCCATGTAGTGCCACAGGATATCCTTGCCGCCGCCGGCAGGCGCGCAAGAGAAGCGGCTGGTGCCGTCGGGCATGAGGCCCTGGCCCTGGGTGGAGCGAATGGCGGTGCAGAGGTTGGTGCGCTGCGAGAGGCAGCTTTTGCACTGACGGCATTCCGGCGTGTACAGGGGGATGACGTGGTCGCCGACTTTCACGGAGGTCACGCCGGCGCCGATTTCGCGGACGATGCCCGCGCCCTCATGGCCGAGGATCGCCGGGAACTTGCCTTCGGAATCGAGGCCCGAAAGGGTGTAGGCGTCGGTGTGGCACACACCCGTCGCCATGATCTCCACAAGGACTTCTCCGGCCTTGGGACCCTCGAGGTCGACGGTTTCGATGGTCAGCGGGGCTTCAGCCTTCCAGGCGACAGCGGCGCGGGTCTTCATGTTCAGGCTCCGGATTTTTTTCGGGAAGAGGTCGCGTCATTTAATGACACAGCTTCCCGGGCGTGCAACGTCCAAGTTCAACTCTAAGGCAAATCTTAGAACGTGCTGCACTGCACTCTATTCGACCGGGCGTGAGGAATAATCCGTCAGAAATAACGCGCCTGATTATTCTGCCTTTTCGTTCGACGCCTGCAAGCTTCGCCGGCAGAGCGTCTTCACGTAGAGATCCTTCTCCATGTCCTCCTTGAGGCTTCCACGCGCAATGAGTTCCTGCCACCCGTGGGCGCAGCCAAGTTCCGACTCGACATGCGTGGAGATCACGTCGATCGCATTGCTTTCGTCGCAGACGCCGGCAGGCGTGGTCGACAATTGGCAGACAAGGACGACAGCGGTGAAAAAGGACATCGGCTTACCTCAACCTGAAGCTGCGTGACGGGTGGCCCTAACTCCCTGATTATACACGATATCGCCTCTTAGAATCAACTTATTGTGAGCGCCTTGTTTTTTGGCGCCTACTGCTTAACGCGTTGGCGATCTACGGCCAAATATGCTGTTTTGCAGTGCAGCAAAACCCCTGCCAGCCTAATGCTTGGGCGGCGAGCGAAAAGACGCTTTCCCTTGTTGCTTTTCACCCGGTCATTTGGTTTCGAATCACCTGAGAAAACGCCGCCTTGCGCCAGCGGCCGGGCGAGGCTATCCGCAGAAGAATCGCTGATGCTGCAGTGCAGTATAAATTGCGTATCGGACAAATGTTCACGATTGCGTGAAAGAACAGGACCAAACATAAGAAAAATATAAAACGCCACACGGTTGCGTTCACGTTGCGGCGATTTCACAGCGCTTGTACAGTCCGTCCGTTATAAAAGAAGGGAAGCGCCTGTAGCTTCTGCGACGGGGCGAGTTTTCGCCACAATCGCAACGAGTCCAAGCGTTATGTCTTAAAAAATGGCCAATACATTGACGTCCGGCAAACCGGGCGCCAATGCGGCAGCGGAGGAAACAATGAAAATACTGTTCGCATCGCTCATGTCGGTTAGCATGCTGGCGCTGGTTGCGCCTGCCAGCGCTGAAGACGTCTCGACAACCGGCAAGGATTGGTCGATCCAGGCTGGCAATTTGCACAACACGCGCTATTCGACTCTCGATCAGATCACCGAGAAAAACGTCAACAAGCTTCAGGTCTCCTGGACCTTCTCGACCGGCGTTCTGCGCGGCCATGAAGGATCGCCGATCGTGGTTGGCGACACCATGTATGTCCACACGCCCTTCCCGAATATCGTTTACGCCCTCGACCTGAACAACGATGGCAAGATCCTCTGGAAATACGAGCCCAAGCAGGATCCGAACGTCATTCCGGTCATGTGCTGCGACACCGTGAATCGCGGTCTTTCCTTCGCCAATGGCATGATCTACCTGAGCCAGGCCGACACGACGCTCGTCGCGCTCGACGCCAAGACCGGCAAGGAAGCCTGGAAGGCCGTCAACGGCGATCCCAAGAAAGGCGAGACCAGCACCGGCACGCCGTTCCCGATCAAGGACAAGATTCTCGTCGGCATCTCCGGCGGCGAATTCGGCGTGCAGTGCCACGTCACCGCTTACGACCAGAAGACTGGCAAGCAGGTGTGGCGCGCCTATTCGGAAGGTCCTGACGACCAGATCATGGTCGATCCGGAAAAGACCACCGCGCTCGGCAAGCCGGTTGGCGCCGATTCGTCCCTGAAGACCTGGAAGGGCGACCAGTGGAAGACCGGCGGCGGCTGCACCTGGGGCTGGTTCTCCTACGATCCCGACCTGAACCTGATGTATTACGGCTCGGGCAACCCCTCGACCTGGAACCCGAAGCAGCGTCCGGGCGACAACAAATGGTCGATGACCCTTTGGGCCCGCAACGCGGACACCGGTATGGCCAAGTGGGTCTACCAGATGACCCCGCATGACGAGTGGGACTATGACGGCATCAACGAAGTGCCGCTGGTCGATATCAAGATCGACGGCAAGGAGCGTAAGGTTCTCGCGCATTTCGACCGCAACGGCTTCGGCTATACGCTTGACCGCGTCACGGGCGAACTCCTCGTCGCTGAAAAGTTCGATCCGGCCGTCAACTGGGCGACCAAGGTCGATATGGACAAGTCGAGCCCGACCTATGGTCGTCCGCTCGTGGTGGCCAAATATTCGACCGACCAGAACGGCGAAGACGTGAACTCGAAGGGCATCTGCCCGGCGGCTCTCGGCTCCAAGGACGAGCAACCCGCGGCCTTCTCGCCCAAGACGAGCCTGTTCTACGTGCCGACCAACCACGTCTGCATGGATTACGAGCCCTTCCGGGTGAGCTATACCCCGGGTCAGCCCTATGTCGGCGCAACCCTCTCGATGTTCCCGGCTCCGGGCGGCAACGACATGGGCAACTTCATCGCCTGGGATGCCTCCAAGGGCAAGATCGTCTGGTCCGATCCGGAACAGTTCTCGGTCTGGTCCGGCGCCCTCGCCACAGCCGGCGACGTGGTCTTCTACGGCACGCTCGAAGGCTATCTGAAGGCGGTCGACGCCAAATCAGGCAAGCTGCTCTACAAGTTCAAGACGCCTTCCGGCATCATCGGAAACGTCATGACTTATGAGCACAAGGGCAAGCAATATGTGGCCGTTCTCTCCGGCGTCGGCGGTTGGGCCGGCATCGGTCTCGCGGCTGGCCTGACCGATCCCCACGCCGGTCTCGGCGCGGTCGGCGGCTATGCGGCGCTGAACAGCTACACCTCGCTCGGCGGCACGCTCACGGTGTTCGCGCTTCCTGAGTGATCCCTCGTAAATCCCGGCGCCGGACAGGCTTGCCAGCCTGCCCGGCGCCTCCATGTTCAACGGGGGAAGCAAAGTGAAAAAAACAACGGTGAAAAGCCGCGGTCGTCAGGGGGATGCGTCGTTTTCAATCTTGGACCAAGTGAGCGGCTTGAAAATTAGCTTGGCGGGCTTGGCGCTGGCGGCGGGTTTCGTTTTGGCCGTCGCGGGTCCGGTGCGCGCGGACGCGCCCAAGCCGGCGAGCGATAAGGACGGCAAGTATTTCGACGCCAATGGCGATCCGACATTCCGCATGGACGCCGACGGCAAGGTCGACTGGTTCACTTACTCCGGCTTCCTACGCTATCATTCCGAATGCCACGTCTGCCACGGGCCTGACGGAATGGGTTCGACCTATGCGCCGGCGCTTGCCGATTCCATGAAAACCATGGACTATGCGACGTTCCTGGCGACTGTCGCGCAGGGCAAGCAGGATCTCCAGGCCGGTCAGGAAAAGGTGATGCCGACTTTCGGCCTCAACAAGAATGTCATGTGCTATGTGGACGACATCTTCATTTACCTGAAGGCGCGCGCCGTCGGCGACCTGCCACGCGCGCGGCCCACGAGCCATGATCCCAAACCCCAGAGTGCAAAAGATGCCCAAGACGCCTGCATGGGCCCGGAATAAGCATGTCTTCGCAACCCTGGGACTTCTTGCCTTCGCTTTTTCGAATGGGTTCATTGTTTCCGTTGGTGTAGCCTGGGCGCAGACCCGGCCGGATCTGGTTTCGACCGACCGGCTGAGGGTCTGCGCCGACCCTGCCGACATGCCCTTTTCGAACAAGGCCAAGGAAGGCTTTGAGAACAAGATCGCGGCATTGGTGGCGGACGAGTTGAAGCTGCCATTGCACTTCTATTTTATGCCTCAGGGTCCGGGCTTCGTGCGGAACACCCTGGGCACGACCTTGTGTGACGTGATCATGGGCTACGCCTCCGGCTCCGATATCGTCGACCACACCAATGCCTATTATGCGTCGACCTACGTGCTGGTGACCAAAAAGGGCGGGCCGCTCGACGGGATCGAACGCCTCGAGGACTCCAGGCTAAAAGAGGCCAAGCTTGGAATCATGGCGGGAACGCCTCCGGCCGACCATTTCATGGAGCTCGGGCTCACGCCCAAAGCCAAGACCTATCCGCTCCTCGTCGACCGGCGATACGCCTCGCCCGCCGAGGATGCGATGCATGATGTCGAAAGCGGCCTCATTGACGGCGTCGTTCTCTGGGGGCCCATCGCCGGCTATTACGCGAAAATGCAGTCGCCGCCTTTGTCGATGACGCCATTGATCGAGGACAAGCGTCCAAAACTCGATTACCGCATCGCCTTTGGCATCAGGCGCGGCGAGGCCGAATGGAAGCATCGTCTCAATGACGTGATCCGCAAGCGCCAGAAGGATATCGACGCGATCCTGCAAAGCTACGGCGTTCCGCTCATGCCGATCAGCGGCGCCGCGGAAAATGCGCCGTCCAAGACGCCGGGTGGGGGAGAATAGGCTTCACTGGAAAGGCAGGCGGGACATGATGGATGCGCCCTCGCTCAAAGACCAGGTCAGTCCGGAAGAATGGCTCCTGCGCTGCGATCTGGCGGCGGCCTATCGGCTGGTGGCGCTCTACGGATGGAGCGATCTGGTTTTCACCCATATTAGCGCCCGCATTCCCGGTCCCGAACACCATTTCCTGATCAATTCCTACGGAATGTTGTTCGAGGAGATGACGGCGTCCAGCCTGATCAAGGTCGACCAGCAGTGCAAGAAACTTTCGGAGTCGCCCTATCCGGTCAATCCGGCGGGCTTCACCATCCATAGCTGCATTCACGACGGAAGGCCGGATGTCGGTTGTGTCCTGCATACGCATAGCCGCGCCGGCGTCGCGGTCAGCGCGCAGAAAACCGGCCTGCTGCCAATCTCGCAACAATCAACCTTCGTCATTCCGGCTCTGGGTTATCACGATTACGAAGGCGTGGCGCTTTGGGCCGAAGAACAGCCGCGACTTCAGGCGGACCTCGGACAGAACACGTTTCTCATGCTGCGCAATCACGGGTTGGCGACCGTCGGGCGCACCGTGCCAGACGCTTTCCTCGCCATGTATCTGTTCGAATCCGCTTGTGCGATTCAGGTCAGCGCCCAGGCCGGCGGCGAACTCGTCATGATTGGCTCGAAAATTTTGGAGTCCATGCCGCCGGTGATCGAAATGGTGACCAAGGGATTGGGCTCGGGAATCGCCTGGCCCGCGCTGCTGCGAAAACTCGAGCGCACCGACCCCTGCTATAGACTGTGAGTCAGAGCGCTACTTGAAACAGCGGATTTCGCCTTCGGCCTGAGCCCTGCGCAGATTGGCGACGATTTCGTCGAATCGCGGCAGGTCCTTGAAAATGCTGGCAGTCCGGCCGATTCCCTGCCGCATTGTCAACACCGTCTCCGCATCGACATATTGGTCGTAAGGGAGGATGGACGCGACGACGTCGATCGAGCAGGCGCAGCGATGGACGGCTTCGCGAGTCTGCCCATTGGCGGCCATGCAGCCGAAGACGTAATCGGCGCGCGCCTCGGTCGGATAATCATTTTCCTGCGCATTGACGGCGGCGCGCGCTGGCGCATTCGCCGCCAAGGCGAACACGAGCGCTAAAAAGGCAAGCCTCTTCATGGTCTTGAAACCCTTATAACTCAGCGCGCCGCGCATTTGTAGCCGGCCATGTCGAGCATGAACCCGCGGCCACGCACGGTCCCGATGAAAGGACCGCCGACCCGGGTGATCTCGGCGAATTTCGTCCGGAGGTAGCCGACGTAGACATCGACGACATTCAACGAAGTGCCGCCCTGACCGCCCCACAGCTTGTCGTAGATGTCGCCGCGTCCGACGGGGTGATTGGCCCGATCCATCAATATGGCGAGCAGCTCCGCTTCGCGCTGGGTCAGCCGGATGTGGACGTTGCCGAAAAAGGCCTGACGGACCCGCATGTCCAGGACAAGCTTGCCGACTTTTTTCCTGTCCTGGTCGTCGTCGGCGATATCGTGGTGGATCAGATGCGCGCGAAGCCTTTCGAGGAGTTCCGCGAACTGAAAAGGCTTGGCGATGAAGTCGTCGGCGCCGGCGTTCAACCCGTTGGCGCGGTCGCTTGCGTCATGCCGCCCGCTCAGAAGGAGGATGGGCTCGGTGCGGCCCGTCCGGCGTAGGGCCCTGCATGTATCGAACACGCGCAGGCCCGGCGTGGTGGTGTCGAACAGAACGGCGCAGGGATTGACCGAACTGGCGGCGTCAATCGGATCTTCCGCGCCGTCCACCACGGTCACGTCAAATCCTTCGGCCTTGAGGCTCTCCGCAAGAGGAGCGCCGGATATGATATCGTCTTCGATGATCAGAAGATTCATGGGTCGAGCCTCAGTTCAGACGTTCCCTGTCGCCGGCTATTTTTTGCTTTTGCGTGCGCAGCCGGCGCCGCGCCCGTGGTGATCGCCGACCCGGAACGGGGCGATAACTCAGGCGCGCCGTAAAGGTTGCACGGGGACTTGAACGTTGCAAGGCCCTTCGCCAAAGGAGCTTGTTTTACAACCTTTGTTGAATGCGCCGAGCGAGCTCGAAAGCGCGTTGCTCGAGCAAGGTCGGAGTCTCGCAGACATAGGTCAGCGACCGGCTTCGCTCCTCGAAAATCCGCTTGTCCCACTTGAGCTTGCTCTCCACTTCCGTCTCGGGCTTGGCGAAAAGCGGATCGGCATCCCTGGTCCCCACCTTTTCCGCCTCCTTGGTTGGGGGTTTCTCCGCCTCGGCTTCTTGCGCGTCCGCCATCGCCTCGCCGTCCTGGCGCACCCGTTCGGCGAGCTGCTTCTGACCCTGGGCGTAGCGGACAATGCCGGCGACGACCCGGTCGCGCTCGCCGTTGATCAGCTCGAGCACGCCGATGAAAACCCTCGTTAACCGCAAATCCTTTTCGTTCCCCGCCTTGGCTGCGAATTCGTCGAGCAGCCCGTCGGCATCACTCATTGGCGTGCGTCGCGAGCTTAGTTTTTGCGCGAGTTCGGCGGCTTCCCGGTCATCGTCCCAGGCGCCGGCCTTGGCGATATCGGGTCCCGCCCAGATCGCCGCGGGGCTGATCGTCGGCGTGCGCCGCTGCGCGCAGGGCCAATCGGAATCGGTGTTCAGCGCAGGCTGCGCCGTACTTGGGGCAGGCTCCGCCGCACTCGGGGAAGCGAAGCTTACAGTCAGCAATCCAAGCAGAAAGTATCCCAAGCGCATTTCAGGCATCCCATGGTTTTCAGGTTGGGTTCTGGTGATCCGGCTCAATTGGGCGACGAGGCCACGCCTATCGGCGACGCGCCCACCGGAATGGTCTTGATCACCTTTTCGCTGGCAACGTCGATCACCGAAACATCGTTCGAGTTGCCATTGGTGGCGTAGAGCAGCTTCTCGTCGGGCGTAAGGGCGAGTTGCCAGACCCGCGCGCCGACGAGAAGATATTTGCGTACTTCAAGGGTTTGCGCATCAATGACCGCCACGCGGTTGGCCGGGCCGAGCGCGACGAAGGCGGTCTTGCCGTCGGCGGTCAGCTTGATGCCGACGGGCTGTATTTCTTCCTTGGTCAGGCCGGGGATCTCGAAGCGGATCTTCTTCACGATCTTGTGAGTCCCGGGGTCGATGACCGCGACGCTGCCGCCGACCTCCGAGCTGACCCAGAGCCTGGAGCCATCCTTGTTGAAGACTGCGTAGCGCGGCCGCTTGTCGACGAGCACGCTGGCGATGAGCTTGTGGCTGGTCGCATCGATGAAATGCGCCATGTTGCTGGTTTCGGACGTCGCAACCAGCGTTTTCGTGTCCGGGCTCAGGCCCATGCCTTCGGGCTCGACGCCGACGGGCACCGTGGCGACGATCTGGTTCTTCACGACGTCGAGCACGGTGACCACCGCATCGTTTTCATTGGCGATGTAAAGCAGGTTGCCGGAGGGGTTCATGATGAACTGTTCGGGATCGGGCCCGGAATCCAGCGTCCGCAAGATTTTCATCGTCGCGGCGTCGATCACCTCGATGCCGTTCTCGTCGCTGGCGCAGACATAGATCTCTTTGCCGTCCGGGCTGACGGTGACGCCGCGCGGACGACGCCCCACCGGCGCGGTCTGCGCCACTTTCTGCGTCTCCGTGTCGATGACGCTGATGGAATTGCCTTTCTCGTTCGTGACATAGATGTGATAGGCTGAGGCCGGCGCCACCATGAACAGGGCAAGCCCGAATACCAGACATGGCGCCAGGCTCTTAGGCGCCGGCGCCGCGCAAAAAAAGGCCATTTTTCTCCCCCAGTTTTTATGACTATTGCATATCCGGTCTTAGCGCCGGGCGATCTATTTCAGATGGCATTCCGTTTCAGGCTGGTCGACGCCGAGTGTGTCGAGCGGCGTGCGTTGATGCAAAAAACCCGGCTGCGGCGCGACGGCGACCAGCGCCGAAGGCTGCACCAGAAGCAGGGGCTGGCGCAACTGCCGGTCCCAGGGGCGGAAGCTGACGGCGACGCCCTTGAACGCCGCGAGGTCATAGTCGGGCGTCAGCATGAAAGCCGCGATGTCCCGCGCGTCGGCGGAATTGATGTGTGAAACCGCCTCGCCGATCGCCCGCACCGCGACCCAGGCCTGATAGTCGACTGGCCGCATGAAGCGCTTGGCCGTGCGCAGAAAACGATCCTGCAATTGTTCCGCGCCCCAGGCGAATTGCGTCTCATGCCAGGACGCCGCGATGAGTCCCTGCGTTCCCGCCAGAAGCTTGGCGTCCCAGGTGTGATAGGGAATGTAGTCGCCGAAATCACCGTCCTCGTCGGCGACGGCCATGATGTCGTAATTGACGCCCTGGGTGAAGAGCAGCGCATCCGATACGGTGATGTTGTCGCCGCGCGCCTTGGCCAGCGCGCCGAAGGTCCATGGCTTTTCGGCGGCGATCTTGAGCCCGAATTTTTTCGCCGAGGCGCGAAGGGCGTCGGCATAGAGCCTGTCCGGGGGATTGGGGCCGGTGATCAGGAACAGGTTCGCCCAGTGCTTGACGGCGAGATATTGCGCCAGCGCGTCTGTCAGCATCGCTCGGCTTGGAGCGATGTGAAACAGATTGGCGCGGCATTGTTTTCCGCGGAGACGGTCGTCGGGCGCGGTGACATTGAACAGCGCGGCGTCCCTGTCCTTCAAGGCGTCGGAGACCGCAAGCTGATCGTCCGCCGGCAGGTCGAGGACGATCAGCCCGGCGCCGTTCCGCGCCAGTTCCCGCGCCGCTTCGACCGGCGATTGATCTTTTCCGAGAATGACTTCGCGCAGGTCGAAATGCTGGTTGATGAAGGCGCCGGTGGTGTTGTTGTCGACGATTCCCAGCCGCGCGCCCTGGATGCCTTCGTCCTGCGGCCTCGCCGTGGGATCGTAAAGGGGTGGCGGCGGTTTTTCGCGCGTCACGATGGCGATGACCACATTTAGGCTGGCCGCGGCGGCGGCGGGTTTCGCGCCTTCATCGGCGCGCGCCTGCGCACAGGCGACGCTCAGCGCCATCGCGACTCCGGCGAAACGGGCAGGGCCGGAAAGGGCGGCGAACAAGCGTTGAAAAAAAGTCATGCTGAAGATTATCCGGCCTGGCGAACAAGGCAGTCAACTTGAAAATCATAAGAGATTATTAAGCCGAAGCCGACTTCATGACGCTGAACTTTATGCCATACTCCCGTCGCGAATATTGCGCCATGCCTTTGGCGAGCGTGGTGAGAACAACGCAAAACGGTCCGAAACAACAGCAGTCTACATGCCTTAAAAAACCGTGCGCTCCACGAAATCCTGGTCGCGCGCCGAAGTTGGTCGCCGATTTTTTGGGTCGCCGATTTTTTGAAGCGACGTTCGAGAAGAAAACAATCGTTCGCAAAAGGGGAGGGCCGCATGGCGGATAGCAAGTTCAGCCTGAGCAGCCTGTTGGGATTGTTCAAGGGACCAAGATCTAACGCAAGGGAGGAAATAATGTCCGATACGCAACTTCATCCGGCGATCGACCATGGATTGAAAGCCGGTCGCGCCGATTTTTCGGGCGGCACACTCAGCTGCAAATGCGCGACCGATCCGGTGAAAGTCGAGATCAAGGGCAATGTGGCGCATAACCACGCCTGCGGCTGCAGCAAGTGCTGGAAGCCGGCCGGCGCCGTGTTCTCGGTCGTCGCGGTCGTCTCGCGCGACAATCTCAAGGTCACCGCCCACGAGGAAAAGCTCCAGGTCGTCGACGCCTCGGCCGCCATCCAGCGCCATGCCTGCAAGGGCTGCGGCGTTCACATGTTCGGCCGCATCGAGAACACCGGCCATCCCTTCTACGGTCTTGACTTCGTGCATGTCGAACTGTCGAAGGACGAGGGTTGGGCGGCGCCGGAATTCGCGGCTTTCGTTTCCTCGATCATCGAGCAGGGCTATCCGCCCTCGAAAATGGGCGCCGTCCGCGACCGCCTGAGGGAAATCGGACTGCAGCCTTACGACTGTCTGTCCCCGCCGCTGATGGACGCCATCGCGACCCATATCGCCAAGGCGTCGGGCAAGCTCGCGGCCTGATCGAACCGAACATTCCAAATAAACCCTCCCGAAAAGCCGACGCCTTTTCGGGAGGGACATTTCGCTTTCCGGCCGCGCCCAAGAAGCTTTTTGCGATGGCCGTTCATTATTTCGGGGGAGATCATCATGGAAGAGGTTTCGACCGCCCGGTCGCATGGCGGCGTGCAGGGAGTCTATCGGCACGAGTCCCGCTCGACCAATTGCGCCATGACTTTTTCGGTGTTCGTCCCGCCGCAGGCGCTGCAGGCCAAGGCGCCCGTGCTCTGGTATCTCTCCGGCCTGACCTGCACCCACGCCAATGTCACCGAAAAGGGCGAGTTCCGCGCCGCCGCCGCCAAGCATGGGATCATCATCGTCTGTCCCGACACGTCGCCGCGCGGCGCGGATGCGCCCGATGATCCCGATGACTGGAAGTTTGGTCAGGGCGCGGGCTTCTACGTCGACGCGACCCAGGCGCCTTATGACAAGAATTACCGCATGTATTCCTATATCGTCGACGAATTGCCGCAACTCATCGCCGAAAGGTTTCCCGCGGACATGAGTCGGCAGGGCCTGTTCGGCCATTCGATGGGCGGCCACGGCGCCTTCATCATCGCATTGAAAAATCCCGACCGGTTCAAGAGCGCCTCGGCCTTCGCGCCCATCGTCAATCCCTCGACCAGCGGCTGGTCGAAGCCGGCGTTTGAGAAATATCTCGGGACGGACGAGAAGGCGTGGCGCGCCTATGACGCGACGAGCCTGATCGAGGACGGCAAGAGGTTCAGGGAATTCCTGATCGATCAGGGCGGCGCGGATCCCTTCCTCCAGGACGGGTTGAAACCCTGGATCATGGGAGAGGCATGCAAGAAGGCGGGCATTCCGATCACGCTGAACATGCGCGAGGGATATGACCATTCCTATTATTTCATCTCGAGCTTCATGGCCGATCACATCGCCTGGCACGCCGCCCGGCTCTGAATATCACGAGGTCCGCGCATAGGTCACGTTGAGCATGGCGACAATGGCCCGCTCGGCCAGGTCGAGAGGATCGTCCGGCGATTCAGCGCCGGAATGGCGAAGCGACAGGACCGCGCGGTCGCGCCGGCGGAGCAGGCCATAGATCCGCTCCGCCAGAGCGGCCTGCTGGAGCGCGTCGCCCCCCTCCTCCTCGAACGGGCGCCGCCTGCGGCCGGACTGGCTTTCCATGTCGGTTTCCCGCGCTTCGACGCGAATGGCGAGATCGCATTGTGGCGCGACCTCGAGCAGCGCCGCTATGGCGTCGTCGGTCATCGGCGGCTGCACCATGACGATCGAGGCGACGGCCTGGATGTAGGCCTGGTCGAAAATCCAGACGGCGCGATTGCGCCCGGCCTGAGCCCAGGCGTTGGAGAGTCGCACCAGATATTGCCGCATGCGCAGCGAACGGAAAATCTGTCCGCGCGGCAGGGCTTGAGCCAGAGCGCTGGCGCCGCCGGGGTCTTCCGGGGCGGCGGGACGTTGCGCCACATTGACGATCAGCTCATAGGCCGGGACAGCCAGCCGTCGCGCCGCCCCGCCCGGAGGCGTGGACGGCTCGTCCTTTTCCGGCTGCGCCGTGCGCGGCGATTTCTCGCCCGGTCGCGCGCTCAGCCGCAAGGACACGGAATGACCGCGGTCGCGCAGCCGGTCGGCGAGGCGCAGGGCGAAAGCTGTCTTGCCGGAGCCCGGAGGGCCAAAGAATTCGACGATCAATGGGTCGCCCCTCCGTTAAACGACATCCCCTTCGGCCGATTGACCGCGCGGGCGCTTGGTCCGGCGGCGCCCCCGCGCCAAAGGCGCCGCCGCTTTCGTCTCCATTTTTGCTCGATGCGCCTTGGCGCCTCCCCGAAAATGCTCGTTCGGAAGCGTCCTCAGGTCAATCTTCCGCTTGGCTTGCGCGGCGCCAAATGGAGGGAGAAGAGGGAGATTGTGGGCTGGCCGAACGAAGACTCGCGATCGGCGCCGCTACCCCTTCAGTGGTAAGCGCGGCTTTGGCCAAGGGAGGCCGGGCCCGGCGATGTCCAGGGAATTGCGTTCAGGGGCGCAGCGGGAGAGGAGTCCGGAGGCTGTCTGCCCGGCGATCGTCACCGGTTTTTGGCGGCGCCAGCGGGCGCCGCTCCCGGCGGTTAGATTGTCGTCGAGCGCCGGTCGGAGGCCCGGGCGCCCTTGGAAAGCGATACGTCCCTCGTTTCAGCGCGCGCGGAAGCGGACAAAATTTCGGCGCCCTTGATGGCGACGTCGGTGCGGTTCTTCGCGCGCAATTTCTTCATGATGTGCCGCACATGCACTTTGACAGTGCTCTCGCACATGTTTAATTCATAGGCGATCACCTTGTTGGGCTTTCCCTGGCGGATCGCCTGGATGACCGCGAGCTCCCTGGCGGTGACGCCGCTCGCCGAGACCTGTTCGGGAAGAGCCGCGGGCGCCTGGCGGGCGGCGAGAAGACATTGTGCGGGCACGTAGGTTCCGCCGGCTCCGACGAAGCGCACGGCCTGGACGAAAATATCGAAGCCTGCGCTCATCGATATATAGCCATTGGCGCCCTGCCCCAGCGCGGCGAGGGCCTCGTTGATATCGTCGGCTCGCGCCAGCACCATGGAGCGAACCGGCGGATTGAGCTCCATGAGTTTCGAGAATTCCGAAGCCGCCTCTTCATCGCTCAAGGAAACGATGGACAGGATGACGACCATCGCGCGTCGGTCGACGGCAATTTCGGCCAGTTCCGCAAGACTGGCGCAGGCCGCAGCGTCTCCAGGCCATTGGTCGGCGATGCTGCGGTACAGGCAATCGCGGAGGAAGCCGTTGCTTTCGATAACGACGATCCTGTCGCGGGGCGGCAATCGCGTCTGCACGAGATCCTGCGCGGCTGAAGCGCTTTTCTCGCAGGAGGCGGTGAGGTCCCAATCCCTCCCAGGCCTCTCTTCATCGGCTCGCAACATGGCTTTACTCCTTCATTTCACTTTACTGCGCGCGAAAAGTCGGGGATTCCGCGCCTTTGCCGGCGGCGCGATCGATGAGCGGCTGGAACGGCGGCGTTTGGCCTTCGGGAGAGGTTAAAAGCAGCTGCTGCTCCGGAGGGCGCGCGGGGCGGCGGCGGGAATGATCGGGGATCTGCGCCATCGCCGCGCATGGGCGGAGGGCGCTGGCGTGCGGAGCGCGAGGCTGGCGCCGGGAACGTCTACTATAGGGAATGTCTTGGGCTTTTTCCGCTGTGGCGCCGGCTGATGGCGCGCGGACGACCGTAATCTGCTCTGTCCGCCCCGCGGACCCCAAAGAATTCATGATGCCCCCCCGACGAATTCTATTCAAATGGACTCTGTCCAACTCCTGGCTTGACCTCGTGGCTTTCGCCCCGATTCAAGGGACGAAAAACGTCGCGATCCCTCGATCGACTGTCGCCCGCGGCGTCGGATCGCCGCGCGGACCTCAAGTCGGCGCTGCGATGACCGTCATAAGCTTTACGCAACCGATGGCTGCAGTAATTACCAAACTGTCGTATTGAGGTATGGTTGCATCGGGCATGGGCGCCTTGACGCAAAATACCGTCGCTCCCCCCCCGGAATACTCCCTACGGCTCGCCTGCGAACCTGCGGCAAAGCCATGGCGCGCCAATCGAATCAGCGCCTGCGAACCGCTGAGGACCCTGGGTTTTCTGGCCGCGCCTCCGTCTTTCGGCGCAGCGGCCTACCCCTAAAAGTCGCCCTGCGCCGCACCGACTCCAGATTAGCTTTGCAGCGAGGTTGCAGGCCGGAAGATGTCGTAGCGCCGCGTTTTCGGCGGCTTGACGGCGCAACTAACGAACAAGATTAGTCAAGGTGAGGGCCTTCGCGCATGAGCAAGGAAGCTTTGGAACTTGGCGCCGAATTCGTCCCGGCGCGGGCGCTCGATTCCGGCTTGAGCGGGTTGGCGCTGATCTCCGGCTACTACCGGATCGCCGCCGACCCCGCGCAATTGCGCCATCAGCTGGCGCTTTCGGATCGCCTCGCTCATGCGGAGGATATCGTCCGCGCGGCGCATCTGCTTGGACTGAAATCGCGTATCCTGCGCAACGTCGCGCCGCGCCGGCTGGCTAGCCTGCCGCTGCCGGCGCTGCTGGGGCTCAAGACGGGCGGCTACGCCATCCTCGGCGTGGGCGCGGCGAAGGAGCGCCCACGCCTCATCAATCCGATCGACTACACCACGCGGGAACTCGATCTCGAAGAGATCGCCGGACTCGCCTCCGGCGAGGTCGTGCTGGTCACGCGTCGCGTGGCCGGCGCCGGGGTCGATCCGAAACATTTCGGCTTCCAATGGTTTCTGCCCTCGCTGATGCGCTATCGCAAGGCGCTGGGGCAGGTGATCGTCGCCTCGTTCTTCGTGCAGTTCTTCGCTCTGGTGACGCCGATCTTCTTCCAGCTCGTTGTCGACAAGGTGCTCGTCCACAAGGGCATGTCGACGCTCATCGTGCTGGTGGTCGGGATGCTCGCCCTGGGGCTTTTCGAGGCGGTGCTGCAATTCCTGCGCTCGTATACTTTGAGCCATACGACCAATCGCATCGACGTCGAACTCGGCCGCCGGCTGTTCCATCACCTGTTCCGCCTGCCGCTCGCCTATTTCGAGACGAGGCCAGCGGGCCAGACGGTGGCGCGGGTGCGCGAACTCGAGACCATCCGCGGCTTTCTCACGGGGCAGGGACTGACCTCGGTTCTCGACCTGGTGTTCACGCTCATCTTCTTCGTGGTGATGTTCATCTATTCGGCGAAACTGACCCTGGTGGTCCTGGCGTCAATACCAGTTTATATCCTGATAGCGGCCTCGATCCGACCTTTCCTGCGCGAAAAAATCAACGAGAAATTCAATCGCGGCGCGCGCTCCCAGCAGTTCCTCGTCGAATCCATCGTCGGCGCCGAGACGCTGAAAGCGGCGAGCGTCGAGCCGGTGATGCAGGCGCAATGGGAGGAGCGGCTCGCCGCCTATGTGCGGACCGCCTTCGACGTCGGCGTGCTCGGCTCCTTCGGGCAGAACCTCGTGCAATATGTCAGCAAGGTCGTGACGGCGCTGATCCTGTTCCTTGGCGCGCAATCGGTCATCGAGGGGACGATGACGGTCGGAGAATTGATCGCCTTCAACATGATCGCCAGCCAGGTGGTGCAGCCGATCCTCCGGCTGTCGCAGCTCTGGCAGGATTTCCAGCAGGTGCAAGTCTCGGTCGCGCGCCTTGGCGACATTCTCAACTCGCCGCCGGAGCCGGTTCCACAGAACCTGCTGACCCTGCCGCCGCCGCGCGGCGCGATCGAGCTGCGCGGCGTCACCATGCGCTATCGGCCCGACGCGCCCGACGCCCTGCACAATGTCTCGCTGTCCATTGCATCAGGCGAAATCATCGGCGTCGTCGGACAGTCGGGCTCGGGCAAGTCCACCCTCAGCAAATTGATCCAGCGATTCTATGCGCCGCAGATCGGCCAGGTGATGCTCGACGGCGTCGACGTCGCGCAGCTCGATCCCGGCTGGCTGCGCCGTCAGATCGGGGTGGTGCTGCAAGAAAACCTGTTGTTCAACCGCACCATCCACGAGAACATCGCGCTCGGCGATCCCGCCATGCCCAGGGGCTTTGTCATCCACGCGGCGCGTCTTGCCGGCGCCGACGAATTCATCTCCCAGATGTCCTGCGGCTATGACACGATGGTCGAGGAGCGCGGCGCGAACCTGTCGGGCGGCCAGCGCCAGCGCATCGCCATCGCGCGGGCGCTCGTCACCAACCCCCGCATCCTCATCTTCGACGAGGCGACTTCGGCGCTCGACTACGAGAGCGAGCGCACCATCCAGAACAACATGCGCGCCATCACGCATGGACGCACGGTCGTCATCATCGCGCACCGGCTCGCCGCCCTGCGCCATTGCACGCGGATCGTCGGCATGAAGGCCGGCGAGATCGTGGAAGTCGGCAGCCACAAGGAGCTGCTCGCCCGCGAGGGGCTCTACGCCAAGCTATGGGCGCTGCAAACCGATCAAGCGCATCCTTGTATGTCGGGAGTGGAAGCATGAACGAGAGAGCCGCGCCTCCAACCGCTCCAAGGCCCACGCGCGGGGCCTCCGGCCTGCCGGCGCCGACCGGCGTCGCCGGACGAGACCGCGAATTTCTGCCCGCGGCGCTCGAAATCCTGGAGACGCCGACGCCGCCCCTGCCCGTGGCGCTGATGATGACGATCTGCGCCTTCGTGCTGGCGGCGCTCGTCTGGTCCTTCTTCGGCCGGCTCGACGTTCACGCCGTCGCGCCGGGCAAGATCGAGGTCCTCGGCCACGCCAAGGTGATCCAGCCGCTCGATCCCGGCCGCGTCTCGGCCATCCATGTCGAGGAGGGCGCGCTGGTGAAGGCCGGCGACATGCTGCTCGAATTCGACCCGGCCGAGGCTCTGGCCGACGAGACCACGGCGACCGACGAGATGAATGCGAGCCTCGCGGAAGTCGCGCGCCGGAAATTCGCCATCGACCGGGTGCGGGCGATCCTGCCGCCGCATGAGTCCGCCTCCGATGCGCCGGGGCCGGACGGCAGGCTGGTGCAGCTGATGGCGATCGCCGCGGCTTCGGACCGCGCCATCCGCTTTGACGAGTCCATCCCGGATTCGATCCGCATTCGGGAAAAATCCGTGCTGACAGCCGATCTGACGCAACTTGCCGACGGGCTCGCCGATCTCGACCACCAGATGGCGCAGAAGCGGGCGACGCGCCAGCGCTTGAACATGAGCATCGGCTTCCAGCTTGGATTGATCCAGACGCTGACCCAGCATGTTTCCACACGGCAGCAGGCCATTGACCTGCAGGTCGGCACCAAGATCAATCTTTATGACGCCAAGGAGCAATTGCAGAAATCGCAATCCTCGCTCGCCTCCGATCAGGGCCAGCTGATCGAGGTCGATGCGGCGCTCAAGGAATTGCAAGGGCAGAAGACCAAGGCGCTGTCGCAATTCTTGGCGGAAAACGAAAACAAGGCCTCGGACGCCGCACGGAAAGCCGATGACGCGCGGCAGCGGCGCGCCAAGGCCGAGGCGAAGCTCGGGCGCACGAAGCTTTACGCGCCGATCGACGGCGTGGCGCAGCAATTGGCCGTGACGACCATCGGCCAGGTGGTGACGACCGGACAGCAGCTGATGCTGATCACGCCACGCGGTGGGCGGATGCAGGTCGAGGCGCTGGTCGCCAATCTCGACATAGGCTTCGTTCGCCTTGGTCAGGACGCCGCGATCAAGGTCGACGCCTTTCCCTTCACCCGCTTTGGCGTGCTGCATGGCAAGGTGGTCTCGATCGCCTCCGAGGCGGTCGACGAACAGGCGGCGAAGCGCGCGATGGCCAGCGCGATATCGGGCGCCAATGGGGCCGGCGGGCAGGCTTCGGGCGCTCCCGGCCAGCCCAGCGTCTTCGTCTTCCCCGTGCGGATCGAACTTGGCGAGACGGCGATCCGGGCGGGCGACGCCCCAGGGGACGCGGGGAAAGTCGAGGTCTCGCCGGGAATGACGGTGACGGCGGAAATCAGGACTGAAAACCGGCGTGTCATCGATTATTTCCTGTCGCCCCTGCGCAAGCTCGCCTCGGAGTCGCTCAAGGAGCAATAAGCCGCGGACTCGGGCTGGCGCTCGCCTTCGCCAGCCCGAAAGGCGTAGCGGGGAAGGCAATGGAACCGGAATTCAGGCCCCGATCCGATCCCGTGGGATCGGAAAAGGCTCCGTGGAAAGCTGCTGCAGGCTATTTCCCGCCACGATGACGCTTATCCCGAACTGAATTTCAGAGTGCGCCCGGATTGGGATGCCGAGGCAATTCGCGGATTATTTCCACAATTTACTGGCAATAGATAAAGTAATTGCGTCAGAAATCCCCCGCATTCTCGTAGCTTGAACATTGCTTTATCCGAGGCGATCACGGACTTTTTATCGCCACAGTCACCCTATAGCCAGAGTCTACACCTTGACACATGCAATGCGGTCACAGGAGTGGCTGATGCGTTGCTGTTAACCATGATCTATTTGCCTCTTCAGGGCGTTTTCGGACGCCTGAAACTGGATGGAACGACCGTGGATGCGTATGCGATTTAAAAGAAAGAAACAGACGGACGCGGGGACGATTCTCCTGCATTGGTTGCTGGCCGGTTCGTTGGTCGTGTCGACCCTGACGGGCCTGCGCTTCGCCGTGCAAATGCCCGACACCGGCTATCTCGCATGGGTCGAGCCGATGTTGCCGGTGGCGAAAATCTGGATCATCCATATTTTCGCCGGCGTCAGCGTCATGGCCCTGGCGATCGCCTATCTCTTCTATCTCCGGAGCACCGGCCTTTCGCGGCGTATCTGGCCCGACCGCGCGCGTCTCGCCGCGCTGAAAACGCCCGGACCCGCCCGCTGGGGCGCGGTCAACGTGCTCCTGTACTGGGTGCTTTTCGCCTGCCTCGCCGCGCAGATCGTCACCGGCCTCATGCTGCATCGCGGCTATGGCGGGGAATTCGTCGACCTGCATCTCGTCGTCACCTTTGTGATCATCGGCTACGCCGTCGCGCATGTGCTCGCCCATTTCGCCATGGGCGGAACAACGCAATTGATGCGCGTCCTGCGGCCCTCGGCCATTCCTTCGGCGTCGAACGCCGGGGCTGCGGCTTCGAAAGCCCCATTCCACAAGAAGTCTTCGCTCGCCGGGGCGCGCATTCTTGCGCTGAGCGGTATCGCGGGCATGCTCGTCGGCGGCGCCTATCTCTATCTCGACCGCATGTCGCGCGACGTCCTCTATGTCGGACGGATCGACAAGGCGGCGGCCGAAGGGCTCAACACCGACCTTTGGAACGGCGTCTGGAGCGACGCAAGGCCGCTCCTCGTGCATACCAACCAGGGCGTCAATCTCGGCGGCTCCGGCGCGTCGCTCGTCGAGATCCGCGCGGTGCATGACGAGGACACGATCTATTTCGCCTTCACCTGGGAAGACCCGACGCGCTCGCTCAAGCACGCGCCGCTGGTCAAGGCGGAAGACGGGTGGCATGCACTGTTCTCGAAGCCCAGAGACGAGCGCCAGTCGGGCTTCCAGAACGTCTCGACCCGCACCGAATACAGCACCGAATCCCACAGCAATCTCGAAGGCGGCCTCAACGAGGACAAATTCGCCATCATGCTCGCCAATGTCGAAAAGCCCTTCGGCCCCGGCGCCTTTCATCCCGGCGCAAAACCGCTGCATGACAAGCCGGCGTCCTTCTCCGGCCGCGGCCAGCACTATACCGAGGATGGCAGCAGCGTGAATCTCTGGCTCTGGCACGCTGATGGCATGGAGTCCGGCCGTTGCGAGAACAATCGCGTGGGTCCGCCGACCAAGCCGACGACGGCGGAATTGCGCGGCCAGACGCTTTACAAGGGCGGCTACGCCGGCCTGCCGGCCCAGGCGGTCGACTACGAGAATTTCACGCCGCAATCGCCGCGCGACCCCGCGGTCGCCGTGCAGCCCGTCCGCCTGCCGAGGGACCTCGCGGCCGCGCGCGCCGCCATGGGGCAGATCGATCTCGATCCCGAGCATGGCGACCAGGATATCACCCGCTGGTATCTGCGCGAGGAGGAATCGGCGCCCTATGCGCCGGAAATCGACGCGCGCATCCCGGTCGGAACCGTGGTCCCCGGTCTTGTCGCGGTCGCGCCGCGTTCGCTTCTGGACTGGGACGTGCAGTGCCGCGCCCGCTGGGCGTCCGGACGCTGGACACTGCTCGCCCAGCGCAAGCTCGACACCCATCATGGCGACGACATCGCCATCAGCCGCAAGACCTTCATGTGGGTCGGCGTTTTCGACCACACGGCGGCCAATCATACCCGTCATATCCGCCCCCTCAGACTGGAGATGAATCCATGAGTCAGTTGTTTCAGGTTTCCGTCGGCGACATGGGAGTTTTTCGCGCCCGCAAGGGCGAGACCCTTCTCGACGCCGCCCTGATCAACGGGGTCGACATTCCCCATGATTGCCGCTCCGGCCATTGCGGCAGCTGCCGCTGCAAGGTCGAATCCGGAAGCGTCGAGGGCGGCGAGACCGACGCCGCCGGCACGGTGCTGGCCTGCCAGGCGCGCGTGGTCTCTGATCTCGACATTTCGATCGAAGAGACGCCACCGGTCGAGACTTTTGCCGGCAAGGTGCGCGCGGTCGAGCAGTTGCCCGGCGACGTCGTGGAGCTGACCATCGCCACAAAACACCATTTCGACCATTTGCCGGGACAATATGTGCAAGTGAAATTCGCCGGCTTTCCGAGCCGCTGCTACAGTCCGACCGTGCCGCTCGAAGGCCCGGTCGATCGCGACGCCTTTCGCCTGCAGATCCGCCGCATTCCCAACGGGCGGGTGTCCAGCGCGCTCGGCCAGGCGATCAAGCTGGGGCACAAGGTCAGGATCACTGGACCCTATGGCTCCGCCTATTTGCGGCCGGGCATGACCGACCGGCTGGTGCTCGTCGCCGGCGGCGCCGGCTTCGCGCCGATCTGGTCGATCGCCCATGCCGCTTTGCGCGAGATGCCCGATCGCGAAATGGTGGTCGTCGTCGGCGTCAACCAGCGCAACGATCTTTACATGGCGCGGGCGCTGCTGCGGCTGGTCGCCTTCCCGAAGGTGCAGGTGGTCGCCGCGCTGCGCGAATCCGACCGGCCGAATTCGCCGTTCCAGATTGGCAGCCCGCTCGATTTCATGCCGCGCCTGACCCCTGGCGATATCGTCTATGCCTGCGGCGCCCCGGGGCTGGTCGATGGCGTCGCCGCCAAGGCGCGCGCCGCCGGCGCCTGCTGCTATGTCGATCCCTTCTATCCCGCAGAGACCGTTTCCGAAGGCATGTTTGGCTGGGCGCCGCGCATGCTGGCCGCGGCCTCGCCGCGCGGCCTCCTGCGCTGGCTCGACGGCGGTAATGAGACCATCGACCTGACCACCGGCTGAGCGGCGCAAATCCGAACGTGAAAAGGACGGCGGGCCATGGCCTCGCCGTCCTTTTTTATTGTTGGAGGCGCGATTTTCAGATGTCGGAAGATTCGATTCCCAGCGCTTCGAGCAGCGGCTGCAAATGCGTCGCATATGGCCGCCAGCGATTAACCGATCCCGTATAGAGTGGCCGGCGGACCTGCGCCACGCTGGCCGTGAGCACCGTCCGCTGGGTCTCGTGGAACTGCAGGCAGGCGTCCTGCCAGTCGAGACCGCAATGCGCGAGCAACCGTCGCGCTTCGCCCGGGAAATCGGCGACGAGCTTTTCATAGTGCACGTCGATCATGACATCAGGCGGCAGGACGCGGCGCCAATGATCCATCAGCTCGGCATAGGCGCGATAATAGCGGCCGATTTCGCCGAGGTCGTAGGTGAAGGGCTGATTCTCCGAGAACAGCAACGAAAAGCAGGAGAAGCAGGTGTCGATGGGATCGCGTCGCGCATGGATGATTCGGGCTTCCGGCATCGCCAAGGCGATCAGGCCGGCAAAGACGAAATTGGCGGGCATCTTGTCCACCACTTTTTCTGCGCCCGGCGCGAGATCGGCGATGAAAGCGAGATAGCTTTCGCCAATCCGCCGCAGAGTGAGGGGAGACAATTCGGGCATCATCTCGGGATAGGGAGGCAGGGCGTTCTCGCCTTCGCTGAGATCGGCCACGATGCGCGAAAGTTGGTCAATCTCGCCGGCGCCATGCACCGTGGAATGGCTGGCCAGAATCTGCTCGATCAGCGTCGTACCGGAACGCGGCATGCCCACCACGAAAATCGGCCGCCTCGAAGCCGCGCCCCCGCCGCGTAGCTTTTCAAAAAGCTCCGGCGTGAAGACGGCGCGGATCTCGTCGAAATGACGGAGCGCGGCGTCTTCGTCGTAATCCGTCTGCAGCCGCTTCCGCCGATTGCCTTCCTGCAGCCGATGAAACGAGTCGTCGGTCCGTCCGAGATCGGCATAGGCCTTGGCCAATGCGAAATCGAGCGCGATCCTGTCATCCGCGCCCAGCTTTGTCTCGCTCGCGACGATCTCCTCCAGCGCCGCCAAATGAGGGTCGTCAGGCGCAAAACGATGGAAGCTCGCAAGATTGAAATGGTAGATGAGCTTTCCCGGCTCCAGAAGCGTCGCTTTTTCGAAAGCCGCTTGCGCGTCCTTGACGCGGCCCGCCGCGAGCAGGACGACCGCGAATTCATTTTGCAGCGCGGCGCGTTCCGGCTCGATGGCGACCGCCGCGGCATAATGGCCGATCGCCTCGTCGTCACGGCCGAGCGCGCGCAGCGCCTTGCCGAGATTGGCGTGGGCGTCCGCGTAGTCCGGTTTCAGGCGCAAGGCTTCCCGATACGCCGCGGTCGCCTCGATGCGGCAGCCGATCTGCTGCAGCGCGTTGCCTAGATTGTTGCGCGCTTCCGCGAAGTCGGGACGCAGGGCCAGGGCGCGACGAAAATGCTCGACGGCGCCATGTGGATCGTCCTGTTCCTGCAACAGCGATGCGAGATTGAAATGCGCGGACGCCGTGTCGGGCGCGATCGACAGGGCGCGCCGGCAACAGTCGATCGCCTCCGGCTGGCGTCCGAGCTGTTGCAGCACGCCCGCGAGGTCGCTGCACAGGCCGGCGTC
>Ga0182030_10004517_pt1 | contig 29641 bp, 19 predicted proteins | sample 812S3MmetaG_FD_121299 | JGI IMG/M metagenome (GOLD analysis project Ga0182030, IMG submission 121299) | Permafrost microbial communities from Stordalen Mire, Sweden - 812S3M metaG (Illumina Assembly) | ecosystem: Environmental > Terrestrial > Soil > Wetlands > Permafrost | place: Sweden...
ACCTTCTCGAGCTTGTCCTTGCTGCGACCCCCGAGCGCCCAGCGCAGCTCTCTCCCGACGCCGTAGTGGCGGGCGAGGTACTCCGCCACGAGCTGCCCGGTGAATCCGGTGGCTCCCCAGAGAAGGACGTCGAACGAGCGAGGCATGGGGGACTTCTAGAGCCCCCGATCGTGCTAGTCCACCGGGGTGCGCGGCTTCGTCGACCTCCATTGCCACTGGGTGGCCGCCATCGACGACGGCGCCCGCACGCCCGACGAAGGGCTGGCGATGCTGCACGGGCTCCACCAGGCCGGCTTCGACGTGGTCGTCGCCACGCCCCACATGCGCCCCGGGATGTTCGACAACGACCGGCCCGGCCTCGAACGCGCCTTTGCCGCCATGCAACCAAACCTCTCGGCGGCCCAGGTGAGCCTTCCCACCGTGCATCTGGCGAGCGAGCACTTCTTCGACGACGTCGTCTTCGGACGCCTGGTCCGGGGCGAGGTCCTTCCCTACCCCGGCGGTCGGTGCGTTCTCCTCGAGGTCGGACAGGGGGCTTTTCCCGTGCGACTGGCACACCGCTTCTTCGACGTCCGCCGCGCCGGGCTCGTTCCCGTGCTGGCCCACCCCGAGCGCTACGACCCGGTGTGGAAGGACGACACGTGCCTCGACCCCCTGCTCGACGCGGGGGCCCACCTCCTCCTCGACGTGTGCTCGCTGGTCGGCAAGTACGGCCGCGCCCCGCAGAAGGCTGCGGAGAAGCTGCTGGAGGACGACGCCTACGAGGCGGCGTGCTCGGACGCGCACAAGCCACGCGACGTCGAGATCGTCGTCCAGGCCATCGCGCGCCTCGAGTCCCTGGTGGGCGCAGAGGAGGCGAAGCGTCTGCTCTCCGATGGTCCACGCGGCATTCTTGCCGGGCCCGCAGCACCCTCCCCGAGGATTCCATGAGTGAACGAATCGCCGTCATCGGTCTCGGCTACGTCGGACTCCCGGTCGCGCTGGCGTTCGCGCGCAAGTTCCCCGGCACCGTGGGCTTCGACATCCACAGCGAGAAGGTCGACGAGCTACGGCGCGGCTTCGACCGGAACGGCGAGCAGCCGGAAGACGTGCTCCGGGCGACCCCGCTGAAGATGACCAGCGATCTTGCCGAGCTGAAGGGGTGCACGTTCTTCGTGGTCGCCGTGCCGACACCGGTCGACGACAACAACGTGCCCGACCTGTCGCCGGTGGAGCGCGCGAGCGAGACCGTGGGGCGGGCGCTCGGCAAGGGGGCGGTCGTCGTCTTCGAATCGACGGTGTACCCGGGCGTGACGGAGGACGTGTGCGGGCCCATCCTCGAGCGGGTGAGCGGGCTTCGTCGCGGTGTCGACTTCAAGCTGGGCTACTCGCCGGAGCGCATCAACCCCGGCGACAAGGAGCACACGCTGGAGCGCATCACGAAGGTCGTCAGCGGCGAGGACGCGGCGACACTCGATCGGGTAGCGGCTGCCTACGGAGCGATCGTCGACGCGGGCGTACACCGGGCCCGGAGCATCAAGGTGGCCGAGGCGGCCAAGGTCATCGAGAACACGCAGCGCGATCTGAACATCGCGCTCATGAACGAGCTCGCCATCATCTTCGACAAGATGGGCATCCGCACCGTCGACGTCCTCGCCGCCGCCGGCACCAAGTGGAACTTCCTCAAGTTCAAGCCGGGCCTCGTCGGCGGGCACTGCATCGGGGTCGACCCGTACTACCTGACGATGAAGGCGCAGCAGCTCGGCTACCAGCCGCAGGTCATCCTGGCCGGACGGCGCATCAACAACAGCATGGGCTCGCACGTCGCGCAGAAGGTCGTGAAGCTGCTCATCGACGCGGACATCACCGTGAAGGGGGCGCGGGTCGGCGTCCTCGGGCTCACGTTCAAGGAGGACTGCAACGACATCCGGAACAGCAAGGTCCCGGACATCGTGAAGGAGCTGCGTCAGTTCGGGATCGAGCCGATGGTGCACGACCCGCTGGCGAGCGCTCCCGACGCCCTGCACGAGTACGGGCTGAAGCTGTGCTCCCCGGACGAGATGTCGCATCTGGACGCCATGGTGTTGGCGGTCAGCCACAGGTGGTACCTCGACCTGGGCCAACCGCGCCTCCTCGGGATGATCCGCGACGGGGGTGTCATGGTGGACGTGAAGAGCGTCCTCGAGCCGGACCGCATGGAACGCGGGATCCGCTACTGGAGTCTGTGATCGGCGACGCGGGCGGCCCGGGGGCTGGACCTGGCCCCGCGCGTGCTATACGAGGCCGGCAGGGTCAGTCGCTTGGAGTTCCTGAGGCGCCACAAAGGCAAGCTCGTCGCGTCCCTCCTCATCACGGTGGGCATCTGGGCCGCGCTCCACAAGGGCGGCCTGAAGATCGTCCCCGAGGGGAGCGACTTCGCCCACGTGAAGTGGTGGACCCTTCCCTGCTACGCGGTGACCCTCGCCGCGTTCAACTGGTTCCGCGGCGTGCGGTGGCGGTTCCTCCTCCGCGGTGTGGCCGAGGTGCCCAAGAAGCGGCTGCTCGCGGTGTCGTCCATCGGCTTCGCGGCCATCCTGCTGATGCCGTTCCGCATCGGCGAGTTCGTGCGGCCGTACCTGATGCGGACGCGCCCCGAGCAGCGCCGGCCCGGCGAGAAGGTCATCACGATGACCGCCGCCACGAGCTCGGTGGTCGCCGAGCGCATCATCGACGGCCTCTACCTGAGCATCGTGCTCGCGCTGGCGCTGGTCTTCGTACCGACCGTCCAGCCACTGCCCGACAAGGTGGTCGGCATCCCGGTCTCGGTCGAGCACGTGCGGATGAGCGGGTACGCGATGCTGGGCCTCTTCTGCACGGCGTTCACGACCATCGTCGTCTTCTACTTCGCGCGGTCCTGGGCGCATCGGATGACCTTGGCCATCATCGGCAAGGTGTCGATGCGCTTAGCAGAGAAGCTGGCCGGCATGGCCGAGAAGTTCGCCGATGGGCTCCACGTCTTCGGTCGCCCCCGCGACGCCGGCGGGTTCCTCTTCGAGACGACGCTCTACTGGGGCGCCAACGCCCTCGGGATGTGGCTCCTGGCCTGGGGCTGCGGCGTGGTGCACGCCGACGGGACGGGACCGTCGTTCGGGGAGGCGTGCGGTCTGATGGGGATGCTCGGCTGTGCGATCCTCATCCCTGGCCCGCCCGGTCTACTGGGGGTCTTCCAGGCAGGGATCTACGCCGGAATGACCATGTTCTATCCGACGAGCGTGGTGGTCGGGCCGGGCGCGGCGTACGTGTTCCTGCTGTACGTGTCCCAGGTGATCTTCCAGCTTGCGGCAGGCGCGGTCGGGCTCTGGATGGAGCGGGGAGGCCTGAAGGCGCTGGAGCAGGCGGCCGAGATGGGGGCCGAGCCTGCCGACGCCCAGTAGGGCGATGCGGGGGAGCGCAGAGAACTTGGCCCGACGGGCGCCGCTTCGCTAAGCGCGAAGGATGACCTGGGGCGGAGCGAAGGCGGGCCTGGTGGGCGTGCTCTCGGCACTGGTGGTCAGCGCGGTGATCGCGCTGACGGCGCCTGGGGCGAGTGCGAAGTCGATGTACGAGTCCCCATACGGGTACGACCGAACGTGGAACGCCGCGCTGCGGTTGGTGCGGGTCGACAACGGCTGGAAGGTCACTGAGAAGGACGAGCAGAACGGGTACCTGCTCTTCGACTACAAGGCGCCCGGTGGCGACAAGGCCTACCCGGGAACGATGGAGGTCGTCCGAGGCCACGACGCGGAAGCGGCGGTGAGCGTGCTCATTCAGCTTCCGGCCATGCCGCACGTCCACGAGCAGGTGCTGCAAGACCAGCTGGCCACGAAGATGCGGCGCGAGTACGGCGATCCCCCGCTTCATCGCAGGCCCGATCCCGTGGTTCCCGACGCAGGCCTCCCCGACGCCCCGGGGGAGTGACGCGGACGCTACCGAGAGGCCAGCGGGGCCAGGCCCACGTCAACCCGGTGCGCCCCGTCGCAGCACCGGAAGCCGATCTGGTAGTAGCGGAACGTCTCCTCGTGCGCCGTCGTCATCGGCCGGCATCGCGTACGAACCGGTCCCCAGTAGCCGCCCTTCAACCCACTCTGGTGCGGCTGTCCCGACTGCGAGACGTTGACCACCCACTCGTCGACGTTGCCGGTCATGTCGTGCACGCCGTACGGGCTGACGCATGCCGGCCGCGCCCCCGAGGCTTCGCGCTGATCGAGCCGCGCCAGCTCCTCGGCGCTCGTTCGCACGTCGTAGACCTTCTCGGGGTGCGGCCAGATGTACGGCTTGTCGATGTTGCACGCCGCTTCGTCGCGCGCGAACCCCTCGCCGTAGGGGTACGGCTGGTGCTCGGGCCCCTCGCACGCCAGCGTCCACTCGGTGTCCGAGCACAGCCGCTTGCCGATGCCCTCGCACGTCGCCTTGGCCTCGACCCAGCTCGCCATGTACCGCGGGAGCACGCCCACCTTGTTCGGCCACTCGTAGCGGTCGATGCAGAACTTCTTGTGCTCCGTCTTCATCAGGCACTTGCCGGCCATGGTGGCCATGGCGGCGCGGTCGAACTCGGCGCACTGGAGCTTGGTCGCGGGATCGAGCCACCGGAGGCAGCGCTGCTCGACGAAGGGGCAGTACTCGCCCTCCACCTCGGTCATGTCGGGCGGGCAGGCCGCTTCGCTGGGGAGCACGTCCGGGGAGCTCCCGGGCTTGATGAAGCTGCCGAAGACCGGGACCTCGCGCTTCGCGAGCAGGGGCAGGAGGCTCAGCGACCGCGAGGAGGCGGCGGGCCGCGAGGCGACGTCGTGGTCCGTGCCGGCCGCGTGCGACCGCGGGCTGACCGTCGCGACGGCCAGCACCGTGAGCACCCCACCGAACCCGACCAACGCTCTGCTGCGACGCATGAGAAACCCCACTGGCGCGTGTTGGACGAACACGCGTCTCCTGCGGTCCGTCACCCACCTGGGCGACTTGGCCGGACCGTCGACCTCGACTCTGACTGAAGCAAGCACCGATCCCACCGCCCGGAGCGTGTCCGCACGGGGGAATACGGGGACCACGACGCCTGCCGCTGAGCCCGTGGCGACCCACTGGATCGCGGCGGGGTCGCGGGAAACGTCGTGGATCCAAGCGTAACTGGGGCCAATGTAGGCAGGCACGTTTGTGGCGAGACGGCCACGGTGCGGCGGCCTTGCCCCTCACCTGGCCGGCTTGCCGCACGCGTCAGAGAAGGCGCGTGCGCGTCACCGCGAACACAAGATCGCGAACGCAGCTTCGCGGCTCACCGTCATCTCCACGTCTACCGACGCGCCCTCGACGAAGCACCCGCGCACGCAGATCCCCACGACGGCGCCTTCGGCGCACGCCACCACCGCCCCTCCCGCGCACCGGTAAAGCTGCTCCTCGTCGCAGCGGCCCGGCGACGTCACGGCCAGGGCGCGGGCGGGGGGCCCGGCGTCGAGTGCGGGAGCGCACAGCTGCACGCCCGCCGTGTCTCGCTCGGCAATGACCTCCAGCCCGTCCACCACGCAACCCCGGTCGCACTCGGCCACGCGCTCCCAGGGGCAGCTGCACTGCTCGGGGGTCCCCCGGCACGGCTGGGAGATCATCGCCAGACGCGACGCCTCGACGACCCCGCCGTTGCATCGCGCCAAACCGTCCGGGCAATCGACCGCGTTCGCCGCCGTCGAGCCTGCCGGCGCCCGTCGCCCGTTGCTCCCCACGCCGTGCTCCTCGAACCAGGTCCGGGCACACCCCCGCTCACACCCCGAGAGGAGAATCAGGAAGCCGCCAACCCACCAAGCCGCCGAGAGAGAGCGATGGATGACGACCGTCCTCCCCTGGCGGCGTGGCGCCGTGGCGGCTCTCCGTTCTTCAGGACTCGATGAACGACTTGAGCTGCTTGCTGCGCGACGGGTGGCGGAGCTTCCGGAGCGCCTTCGCTTCGATCTGCCGGATGCGCTCGCGCGTCACCTCGAAGTCCTGACCGACCTCCTCGAGGGTGTGGTCGCTCTTCTCGCCGATGCCGAAGCGCATGCGGAGGACCTTCTCCTCGCGCGGTGTCAGCGTCTTCAGGACCTTCCGCGTCTGCTCGGCGAGGTTCATGTTGATGACCGCCTCGGCCGGGCTGACGACGCTCTTGTCCTCGATGAAGTCGCCCAAGTGCGAGTCCTCCTCCTCGCCGATGGGGGTCTCGAGGCTGATGGGCTCTTTGGCGATCTTGAGGACCTTGCGGACCTTGTCGAGCGGAAGCTCCATCTTCTCCGCGATCTCCTCGGGAGTCGGCTCGCGGCCGTACTCCTGGACGAGGTAGCGGCTGGTGCGAATGAGCTTGTTGATCGTCTCGATCATGTGCACGGGAATGCGGATGGTCCGTGCCTGGTCGGCGATCGCGCGGGTGATGGCCTGACGGATCCACCACGTCGCGTACGTGCTGAACTTGTAGCCGCGCTTGTACTCGAACTTGTCGACCGCCTTCATCAGGCCGATGTTCCCCTCCTGGATGAGGTCGAGGAACTGCAGGCCGCGGTTCGTGTACTTCTTCGCGATGCTGACGACGAGGCGCAGGTTCGCCTCCACGAGCTCGGCCTTCGCCTTGTCGGCGATGCGCTCGCCCTCGCGGATGGACTCGTAGCTCTCGCGCAGCTCCTTCACGTCGAGCTGCAGCTCTTCTTCGACCTTCTTCAGGTTCTTCAGCGCCGCCGAGTGGGCGCCGAGGACGTCGTCCGGCGTGACGTTGTACTTCTTCTTGTACTTGCGCTCGAGGGCCGCGTCGCCACGCGACTGACGGGCCTCCTTGCGGAGCACGTCGACGTCGATCATGGCGCGCTTGGCCATGTCGAAGACTCCGCTCTCGGCGCGCTCGATCTTCTGGATGAGGCCCCGGAGCTTCGCCACGACCTTGTCGATCGTCTTCTTGTTGAGGCGCATCTCCTCGAGCGTCTCCACCATCTTCTGGCGGTTCGCGTCGACCTCGGCCTCGATGCCCTTCTTGCGCGAAGCGGCGCACGTCTGGAGGCTCTCCTTCAGATCCGTCGCCACCTTCTCCAGGTGCTTCACCTTGTCGATGAGGCGAAGAATGCGGCGGTCGGCCTCCTCCTCGTCGAACTCCGCGTTGTCGTCCTCCGCGTCGCGGATGATGTCCTTCACGCGAATCTTGTGCTTGCGTAGCTTGTCGCCGAGATCGATGATCTCGCGCACCGCCACCGGCGAGTTGAGGATCGCCGAGAGCACCATGTGCTCGCCCTGCTCGATCCGCTTGGCGATCTCGACCTCGCCCTCGCGCGTGAGGAGCGACACGCTCCCCATCTTGCGCAGGTACATGCGGACGGGGTCGTTGCTCTTGGAGTGGTAGCCGTCGATCTCCTCCTCGGTCTTTGCCGCGGTGGGATGCTGCTCGCGGTCGCGGGAGGTCTTCTGCTCGTGCTGCTCCTCGACGATGCGCTTGGGGGCAATCTTCACCTGCGTTGCGGCATCGACGATCTCGATGTCCTCGTCGCCCAGCGCGCCGAGGACGTCTTCCATCTGATCCGGCGCGGCCATGTCGGCCGGCAGGGCGTCGTTCACCTCTTCGTAGGTGAGGAAGCCCTTGGACTTGCCCATCTCGATGAGCTGCTGAACTTCTTTCCGATCACGGTTCTTCGTCGCCATCGCTACCTCGGTGCTTCTGAGCCCACCTGACGCTCGCGCGACCGCGCTCCTCGGAGCGCGTCCGCGCGTCCCCTGCCCCTTACTTGCCCATCAGGCGCTGGCGCACAAGCTCCTCGCTCTGTTTGAGCAATTCCACTTCTGTCTCCCAGTCGCCGACGACCCGATGCTGCTCACGGACAATCTCGTTCGTCTCCCGCGCAACGCTCGTCTCCCGAAGCCTGGTGGCCGCCTTGGCCACGGTCTCGCGCGCCTCGCCGATCGTTTCGTGCAGAGGGGCAGCAAGACGTGCAGAAGCGAAGGCTTTAGTGTCGTCTGGCATTTGCGCAAGGAATTCGGATGTGTCCAGCACTTTTTCCCCCCGCGCGTTCACGCGCATCGACTTGGGAATCCCTGCCACGATCCGTGCCGAGATCCCCGCCAGCAGGGGGAGGACGTTCTGGACATCGGAATCGTCGAGAAGCTCTGGGAAATCCAGGATGGCCTCCACGATGGCCTTGCGGTCCTCGCTGCCCGGGGGCCGCGGCTTCATGCGGGCCTCGGACGGACGCGGCCCGAAGTCGATGCGCGCCGCCTGCGCCTGGGAGAGGATCTGCCGCTTGAGGGCTCCGAACGCACCGGGGGAGCGTACCAAATCGAGCCGGCCCGCCGCAGCATCGGCGTAGCCCTCCGCCATGATGCCGCGCACCGCCGCGTTCTTCTGCCGGGCGATCAGCGCCCCGACCCGCTCGACGCGCGTCGCCTTCTCGCGGAGGTCGAGCGCGTTGAACGACTCGTCGAGGAGGATGTCGATGAGGTACTCGAAGAGCCCGCGGGACTGTTCCAGCACGTGGCGCAGCGCTTCGACGCCCTTCTTGCGCACGAGGTCGTCCGGGTCCGTCTTCTCCGGCAGGATGGAGACCTTCACGTCGAGCCCCACTTCGTCGCACGGCTGCTCGGCGGCCAGCGCGGCCTTGCGGCCCGCCGCATCGCCGTCGAAGAGGAGCGTCAGGTCCGTCGCGTACCGGCGGAGGAGCTTCGCCTGGTCCTCCGTGAACGCCGTCCCGAGCGGCGCGACGACGTTCTGGACGCCCCGCGCATGCAGGCTCACGACGTCGAAGTTCCCCTCGACGAGCACCGCGTGCTCTTGCTGCCGGATGGCGTGGCGGGCCTGCCAGAGACCGAAGAGGTTCGCGCCCTTCGTGTAGATGGGGCTCTCGGGCGAGTTGATGTACTTGGGCGGCGGGTCGCGCACCTCCCCTTCTTCGCCCGGGATGTCCGCCAGCGCGCGCCCGCTGAACGCCACGACCCGCCCGTGCGTGTCGATGACGGCGAACATCAGCCGGTGACGGAAACGGTCGTAGTACCCCGTGCCGCTCGACCGCGGCACGAGGAGGCCCACGCTCTCGCCCACGGCAGGCGACACGCCCTGCTTCTTCAGGTGGAGCGCCAGACCGTCCCATCCCGGCGGGGCGTAGCCGATGCGGAACGCCTGCATGGCCTCGTTGTCGAGCGCGAGGTCGCGGCGCGCGAGCTCGTCGATGGCGAGCTGCTTCTGCGGGTGCGTACGAAGCTGCTCCTCGTAATAGGCAGCGGCCATCGTCATCGCGGCGTAGAGCGCCTCGCGCTCCTTCTTGTGCCGGTCGGCCTCGCTCGGCAGGACGTTGCGCTCCTCCTCGATGGGGATGCCTGCGCGCTCGGCGAGGGCGCGGACGGCCTCGTGGAACGTGTAGCCGTCGGCCTTCTGGAGGAAGGTGAAGACGTCGCCGCTCTCCTTGCAGCCGAAGCAGTGGTAGACGCCCGAGTCCTGGTTGACGTTGAAGCTCGGCGTCTTCTCCTTGTGGAAGGGGCAGAGGCCGAGGAAGCGCCGTCCCCGCTTCTTCAGCGACGGGACGCTCTCGGAGATGACCGCGACGATGTCGGTGCGATCCCGGATGAGCGTGATCGTGTCCTTCGAAATCATCGCCCGGGCCTGGAGGTTTCACACGCGGTCCGCCCCTGGTCAAGCTCGCCACGAGAGCTGCACGACGAGCGTCACCCCCGACTGTCCCCAGGCCGCCCGGACGTCGCGCCCGCCGGCCATGCCGACGATGTGCCGGTACGACTCGGCCGTCACGCGGCGTGACGCGGCGTGGCCGACGTACGGGTGGTCCCTCAGCACCACCGTGCCCGTCGTGCCCTCGATCTCCACGGTGACCTCGCCATGCGTGTGCTGGTAGCGCCACAGCTCCTGCGCGCGGTCGACGAGGCGCGCGGGGGTCACGCCCGCGAAGAAGGCGCTCTTGAACCGCCCGAAGCCGAGGTCGATCGATCGCGCGATGAAGCGCGCCAGCTCGGCCTCATCGGCGCGCGCCGGGCCGGACCACACCGCGTCGTGCCAGGCGACGGCGTGCTCGAGGGGGAGCCACTCGAACGGGAGCACCATCTCGTCCAGCGTGGCCATGCGCGTCGCCAGCGGGAGCCGCTCCCCGACGAGCGCCAGCCCCCCTTCGCCCCACAGATCGACGGCCGCCGCGCGAAACCCGTGGATGACGCTCCCGCGCGCAGAGGGACCGCCGGCGGGAGGTGGGTTCGCGGGCATGGCAGGGGGGCGCGGTATGGCTCGCGACCGGGGATCTGTCGAGCAAAGTCGCCCTCCCCGTGCCCCGGTTGGTACGATCCGCTTCGCGCATCTCCCCCCATGCCGCCGCGCTCCCTTCCCTCCACGCTCCGTCGCGTCCCGGCGATCCGCCGGGCGGGGGCCACGCCGCCGCCGCCGCCGCCGGACGTCGATGTCGCGCTGCGTCTGGCCATCGGGCGCGAGGGGATTGGCCTCGAGCTCGCCCGTCCCGCGCGCCTCGGGTGCCTGATGGTGACGGATCTCTCGGCGACGCTGCCCGGCGTGCGGTTCCCGGTGGACGTCTCGGGCGGGGTGCCGCGCTTCCGGCACCGCCGCGGCGAGCTCCAGCGGCTCGAGGTCGAGGTGGGGGCGCGCTCGCTGGAGCGCTGGGCCGCGCCGCGGCTCCGGGGGCTCGTGGGGACTCGCTCGCCCGAGGTCTGGATCGCCGTCGGGCGGGCGTCGGCGAGCGTGTGCATCGCCGCGCCGACGGAGGCCGCCGAAGAGACGCCGCGCGCGACGCCGGTGCTGGCGTTCGACGTGCACGCCCTCGCCGAGGGGGACGCCCTGGTGCTCGTCGTCGAGCAGGCGCGCGGGACGGATCTGCCCCTCGCGGCGACGGCGCTCGCCGTCGCGTGCCTCGAAGGCCTCCTCCGCGGCGCGGCCGAGCGGCAAGGCGCGGCCTTCGTCGTGCGGAGCGGCGCGGGCGCGATCGTGCGGGCGCTGCTCCCCGAGGCGGGCGCACGCGTGCCGGGCGCCGACGACGTGCGCTGGACGTCGGTCGCCGCCGACAGCGACGCATGGGTGCTCCACGCCGTGAAGGATGCCGTCGCCGCCGCATCGAGCGAAGAGGCCCTCCGCGCGCGCGAGGTGGCGATGCTCCTCCGCGAGGCCGACGACACGCTCGTCGACGGCGACGAGGCCGCGGCGCGTGCGCTCTACGTCGACGCGCTGGAACGGGCGCCGCGTCATCCGGAGATCGCGCGGCGCATCGTGGACCTCGACGTGCGCGCGGGCGGTCGGGCCGAGGCGGCGCTGGCGATGCTCGTCGAGGCGCGCTTTCCCGGCGCGCCGAGCGGCGACGCGCGCTTCGGGACGCTCCCCGGCGAGCTCCTCCTCGAGACCGGCGACGTCGAGGCCGCCCTCGCCAGCCTGGAACGCGCGGGCGACACGGAGCCCTCCCCTGCCCTCGCCGCGCGCGCCTACGAGCTCGCCGCCCGCGCGGCCCGGGACCCGGAGGACGCGGCGCGCTGGCTCGATCGCGCGCTCGCGCGGTCGCCGCGGTCGACCTCGGCGCGGTGGCTGCGCGTGACGAGGCGCCTCGAGCTCGGTCGGCTCGAGGACGCACTGGCCGATGCCGAGCAGCTGGAGGCGCAGGCCCGCGGCGGCATGGCGAAGCACGCGGTGTGGCTGCGCGCGGGGCGGGCGTGGCACGCGGCGGGGCTCTCGGCGCACGCGGGTGTCCTGTTCGAACGCGCGCTCCGCTTCGTCCCGGACGAGCCGAGGGCGCTCGCGGGGCTCGGTGTCGCGCTGGTGGGCGACGGACGCGAGGCGCGGGGCGTCGCCGTCCTCGAGCGCGCGCTGGAAGTGGCGGCGGCGCGCGGCGAGGCGACGTCGTCCATCCTGCTCGACCTCGGGCGCGCGCTCGCCGAGAAGCTCGACGATCTGCCGACGGCGGTGTCGCGCGTCTCCGCCATCCCGCCGGAGGCCGCGGAGGCGATGGTCGCGCGCGGTCTCGAGGGCCGCTGGCGCGCGCGGCTCGGGGATCTCGCCGGTGCGGCGCTCTCGTTCGCGCGTCTACGCGAGCTCGCGTCGTCGCTCGCGCCCGGAAAAGACGAACCGCGGACGCAGGCCGTCGCGGCGCTGCTGCGCGAGGCCGCCGACGTCGAACGCACGCGCCTCCACGATCCCCTCGCGGCGCAGCGCCACATCGCCGCGGCCTTGCGCCTCCGTCCGCGCGACGCGGACCTCCTCCGCGCGTACCGCGACGTCGGCGCGCTCGTCGCGCGGGACGCGGCGGGCCCCGAGTCCGAGCCGCCGTTCGCCGACGACGAGGAGAAGTCCGCCACCCACCGCACCGTCTCGGAGCGCCCGCTGCTCGATCTGTCCCTCCCCGCCGAGGTGGACGCGGAGCTCGCGGGACGCATCGACGAGCTCACGCGCCGCCTGCAAGGAAACCCCGCCGACGACGCCGTCGCCGACGAGCTGGCGACCCTCCTCGAGCAGGCGGGCCGCGGTCACGAGCTCCTCGCGCTCCTCAGCGGGCGACTCGAGGACGCCACCCCGGAGCGCCGCGTCGTCCTCGCGCCGAGGGCGCGGGGTGCGCTGGAGCGGCTCGCCGGCGAGGCCGAAGCCGCCGGACGTCACGAGGAAGCGGCGCTGTATCGCGGCGCGATCGACGCGCTGCTCCGCTGAGAAGAGAGAGATCACAGGGAGAGGAGGAGAGAAGGAGGGTTGGGTGGGCTGCCCTTTTCCTCCTCTTCTCCTTTTCTCCCTGTTTCACTCTCTCAGCTGGTCTTGGCGGCCGCCGCGGCTGCGGGAGCCGTCGTCGCCGCGGCGGCGGGGGCGGTCGCGGCCGGCGCCTTCGGTCGCGCGTGCACGGGGGCCTGCACGCGCTCCGGCGGCGCGAAGACCGCCTTGTAGGTCGCCGGATCGTCGAACCACGCCGCGGCGGCGTTCTTCTTCAGCCGGCCCAGCGACTTCGTCCACGTCGGCAGGAGCGCGTCGCGCGTCGCGAGGGCCTTCGCGTAGGCGAGCTGCGGCTTGCTGATCTTGCCCAGCGCCGACGTCACCGCGGCCGCCAGCTTCTCGCACGTGGCGACGGCCTTCGCGACGTCGGCCGCGGGCTTGGCCTTCTTCACCTTCGCCGCCACCGCGAGGACTTCCTTCACCTCGTCGGCGTACGCGAGGCTCGTCAGCGCCGACGGCGCGATCTTCGAGTACGCGGCGAACGGGTTCTTGCGGCTCCCCATCTGCGCGCCGGCCATCTTGTCGGCGAGCACGCCGACGGCCGCATCGAGGGCGTCGTCCGCCGGGGCGAGCGCGCCGAGCACCGCATCGCGCGCCCCTCGCGAGACCTCCGCCGCGCGGGTCGCCGCGACGAGCGAAGCGTGCGTCTTCTTGAAGTCGGCGGCGGAGGCCTTCAGCGAACCCGGCACCGTCGTCGCCGCGAGGCGGTCCAGAATGACGTTCCCCTGCGCATTGTGATCGGCGTGATTGGTCTTCCCCATGGGCGATCTCCGTGGTGTTGGCGTTGCGGCCGCCAGAATGGCCGAACCGAGCCCGTGTGCAAGCGTGGCGAGCACGGCGGAGGAGAAACCGGACGCGGGTGACGGGGTCGCTGACGTCGGAATGGGGAAACCTGGGGGAGGTTCGGGCGTTCGGACGCAGCTCCCACCATCACCCCGCCCCCCCTTGCCCCCCGCCCCGCAAGCACGGGTCACCCGGTGAACACGCTGCCGGGGTGGGGGGAGCGTGAGCATTTGCCCGTCGCGATCACGAGTCGGATCAGAGTCCACGCTCCCCCGGCCCCGACCCCAGCGAACGACGCCCGAAGTGTTGCTTGCGGGGCGGGGGGCAAAGGGGGGGTGGGGTTTAACCGACGGCTCGCGCGAGCTCTGCGAACGCCCATCGGGGCGAGGATCGGGTGAGCGTCCCCTCGTAGCCGCTCCCCCGCCCCCGTCGACGTCTACTCCCCCCCAGCCAGCGCCTTCTTCACATCTTCGAGCGCCGCGTCCACCTCGGTCGCCTCGAGGCCGCACGCCTTCGCGATCTTCCCGAGGACCTCGCGCTCGACGGGGCTCACGTCCGCGCTCGACTGGGCCAGGAGAGCCGCGATGCGCAGCACCTCCTGCGCGTGCTCGCGCTTGGTCGCCGTCCTCGCCAGCGCCGCGACGCGGACGTCGAGACCGTCCTCGCTCAGCTGATCGCCGAGATCGCTCATCAGCCCCTCGATCTGCTTCGGGGCCACCGTGCCGCCGCATGCCGCGAGTACGACGCGCTCGAACGTCTTCTTCTCATCGTCGTCGAAGACGCCGTCCGCGTGCGCCACGAGGTACGCGCCCTCGACGATGGCCTCGAAGAGCGCCACCGCCAGCGGGTCGAACCCCGTCGGCACCGTCGCGTCCTCCGACGGGCGCGCGCCGTACGACGCCGCCGTCAGCGAGAGGATCGACACCGGCTGCGACGGGTCGACCGGCTTGCCTGGATCCGAAGCCGAGCGCGCCACGCGCGCGAGCAGGTTGATGCGGAGGTCTTTCTCCATGAGGCGTCGGAGGCGAGCATACCAGAAGAGGCGCGCGCGCTACGGTGAGCTGGGGGCGAGATAGAGGTCGTAGGTCCCCGTCGCGTCCGTGAACGCGCGCCCCACCTCGACGGCGTCTCCCGTGGCCGGCACCTGGAAGACGCGCACGACGGCGCCGACGACCGGGTTGCCGTAGGGATCGAGGAGCTCCACGCCCGCGTTGACCGGCGCCGGCACCAGGATGGGCGGGATGGTCACCGGCGTCGGCCCGACGAGGAGCGCCTGCGTCACCCAGGGGAACAGCGTGCCCGCCTGCGGCTCGATGCGGAGCACGTAGCAGCCCGGATCGAGCGACAGCGCAAAGGTGCCGTCCGCGGCGGTCGTGGTCTCTGCGCCCCGCGGCACCGAGTACGGCGACGACCCCGCGGCGCACGTCGACGGCACGGCTTCGACGAGCGCCCCCGCCATGGGCCGCCCGTCCGCGATGGCGGCCGACCCCGCGACCGGGCGAAGCACGTCGACCAGCACCTCGGGCGTCGTCGCCCCCGCGGTGGGATCGACCTCGAACGCCGTCTCCACGGTGAGCTCGTGCGTGGCGTCGAGCGGGAGCACGTAGACCGTGTAGTGCCCGGGGGGCAGCGCGATCGTGTAGGTCGCGTTGCCCGTCGTCGGGTCGATGAGCGCCGTCGTCTCCGCCGTGTACTCGAAATTCGTCGTGTTGAGCGCGAGGCCCGTCGACGGCTCGTCGGTGTAGATGCCGACGGGACCCTTCAGGCCGGCCACCTCGAAGAAGAGCTCCGCCTCGACGGGCGTCGTTCCGTCGATGTCGGTCACGTTCCCGGTCACCGCGAGGGGCGCCGGCAGCACCGGGTACGGCTGGTTGGAGGAGAAGTCCCCGCCGATGGCCTCGACGACGTACGTCGGGATGGACGCGCCAAGCGGCGGCGCGAGCACGAGCTCCGTCCCCGTGAGGGCGTCGCCGTCGGGGGGATGATGGTTGGTCGGTAGAAGGACGGTGCACGGCGACGTGACAGCGCCGCAGGTGTTCGTGGCGGTTCCGGGGGCGACGAGCGAGGAGAGGCGGCGCTCGGTCACGTGGTCGCGGAGGTACGCTTGCCAGCCCGTGAGGCCGCCGGGCGCGCGGGACACGAGAAACTTCGGGATCTGCGCGATGCTGTTCGACTGCGCCAGCGTGGTGTCCGGGATGAGCGAGTCCTCGTCGTTCTGCGTCCCCGCCTTCCAGGTCACGTCCTGTACGTCGGGCGGGAAGACCGCGTCGAACGGAGGGTCCGGCTGGATGGTGGCCTCGTAGAGCGCCGCGGGTTGCAGGTTCGCCTGGAACCCGATGCTGGGCCCCTGCCCCGGACCGGGCGGGCTGCTCGGCGCGGTCTCGACGACGACGTCGGCCGGGATGAGATCGAGCGGCAGGCCGAGGCTCGTCGCGTCGACGGCGCCGGATCCCGACGGCGGCCAGAGGGGGCGGTACGTGACGTGGACGGGGAGAGCGGTCGGAAAGCCGGGGTTGCCGAGGTTCCAGTCGAGCCCCTGCATCGGCGACTGCACCTGCGGCGACACCGTGTACGCGCCCTGGACGATGGCGTACCCGGGCAGCTGCGTGCACGGCGTGCTGAGCGAGCTGCAGGGGACGGTCGTCGGGGAGGAGAAGAGGCTCTCGAACGGGATGGCGAGGCTCTGCCCGGGCGCGAAGTCGGAGTCCGCGGACAGGGACACGACGAGCACGAGCCCCGTGTAGAGCGACGAGACGAGGCACGCGCCGCCGTTGCAGATCGGTGCGGGCGACTGCGCGTACGCGGTGCACGGATGCGCCGGGCACGCGTTGAACGGAGGGAGGACACCGGAGTCGGGCGCCGCCGTCACGGTGACGCACCCGGTGAGGGCGAGCATGGCCCACGGCGCGCGGGAGGCCACGGGCGGCTAGTCCGTCCCCGACTCGGGGACGGCGGGCAGCGCCTCGCTCCCCGCGTCGGCCGGCGGGAAGGCGCCGTCCTGCAGGCTGCCGGCGTCGTAGACGAGGTCGGAGCAGGGGATCGCGCCGCCGGGATCGTAGGTCCACGTCGCGATGTCGCCGCCGACAGCGTCCGGCTGGTGCGGGAACCCCTGGAGGAACTGGTGCGCGACGAGAAAATCGATGGTGTGGCACCGCGACGGGTCGAGTCCCTTCGGCGCGCTGAAGGAGACGAGCTCGACCCCGCCGTCGAGCGTGCCGGGGGTCGGCGTCACCGTCACGACGGGCGAGAGCGGCTGCGTCGGCGTGCAGCTCGAGTCGACGCACGCGTTGTAATCGATGAAGACGTCCCACTGGAAGGACTCGCTGGGATCCTCGAGCTCTACGGGCACGATGAACTCGAGCGGAAGGTCGGGCAGGATCAGCCCCGCAGGCGGGACGACCGATTCGCGGAGGATGGTCGGCCGGTGCACCGCCTGCTGCGGCAGCTCGGGAGGCGGCGCCGTGACGCACGCGGTCGACACGAGCATCGCGACGGCGAGGCCGGCGGAGGCGGCGCCGAGGAGGCCGAGGGCGAGGAGGCGAACCATGGCTCAGAAGAGGCTGAAGCGGCCCGAGGAGATGGTGCCACGCGGCGCGTTCGGCGCAACGACGTGCCAGCGTGCGCTCGCGTACTCGGGGCTGACGGCAAGACGCAGGAGGTCCGCGAGGGCCGGGACCTCCTCGCACATGCCGCGGAGCGACGCGAGCGACGGCGACTCGACGAGGCCGAGCTCCGCGAGGAGGGCGCGCGACGAGCTGGCGAAGTCGCCGGAGAGAAAGAAGCCGACCCGCCGTCCGCTCTGGTGGGCGCGCGCGACGAGCTCCTCGTACTCGGCCACGGCCGACGCGCCGAGGAGCTCCTGCAGGCGCCGCTGCGTGCGGGCCGGGACGATCTGCCAGAACGCCTCCGCGAGGCGGGCCGCGGCCGCGTCGACATGCCGCCCGAGCTCGGGGGGTCCGAAGGCGGCGCGCATCGCCTCGACCAGCGCGCGCCCTTCGGCCGGCGGAAGCCCGAGGCGCAGCACGTTGTGCGCGAGGGCCGCGCACATCCCGCGGCCGAGCGCGAAGCGGAGCTCCGGCGTGTCCTCGCGGACCTCGCCTGCCAGGATGACCGAAGGCGGCGTGAGGAGCGCCACGTGCGCGACGGGCGTCCCTGCGGTGGAGCGAGGGACGAAGAGGGGGATGCGCGGCACATCGAGGGCGCGCATGGCGGACTCGTAGAGGCGCGCGATGGCCGAGGTGGGGCCGGGCACGACGCGCTCGACGCCGGTGATGCCGTAGCTCGCCGCGTCGCGGACGAAGAGCTGCATCGCGCCCTCCCAGAGGAGGGCGAGGGCCTCGCCCGCGGCGTCCATCGACGGGCGGGCCAGGAGGGGGAACATGCCGGGCTGCTCGGGTTGCGAGGCGAGCGAAGGAGGCGGCAGCGGGCCGGCGCCCGCGTCGAACGCGCGGAGGACGTGCTCGACGGCGCGCGCGAAGACGCGGTCGTCGTCGGCGAGAGCGGCGGCCCGCAGCGACTCGAGGCGGCCGATGTCGCCCGGCTCGAGCGCGACTTGCTGTCGCCGGACCCGCACGACGTCGCGCGCGCGGTCGGGCGACGAGGCCAGCACGGGGCTCAGCACGTCGCCGGCATCGGCGAGGCCGTCGGCGAGCGCCTCCCACAGGAGCGGCTCGGCCCCCCGCGCGTCCCCCTCGGCGAGCCGCGCGCGACCGAGCGCCAGGCGGGCCCGTGCGCGTTCGCCCGGGCTGCTCGCGGCTCGAACCGCCGACTCCAGATCGTCCATGCGGAGGTCCTGGCCGCTGGTGGCCGGTCGGGGTCGCAGCGTCTCGACCGACGGCGTCCCGAAGTCCGAAGGCGAGAGCGTGGCCCGGCGCGAGACGCGGTAAAGCTCGACGAGCTGCGCCCTCCTCGTGGCCGCGGCGGCGTGAGTCTCCTCGTGCTGGGCCGCCACATCGAGAAACCAGGCGGCGTCCTCGAGGCGTGTGCAGCGCACGGCCGTGTCCGCGGCGACGATGGCGACGACCCCGGGCCTGCGAAGGTCGAGCAGGGACCCGCCGAGGGCGACGCGGTACGCATCGACGGCCGTCGTGTGCTGCCCCGTCGAGAGGAGCCGCTCGGCCAGCCCCAGCGCCACGAGGGGATGGTCTCCGACGACCGCGCGCGTGGCCTCGAGCTCGTGCTGGCCCGCACCGCCACCCTGCACGACGTCGAGGGCCTCTGCGAGGAGGAACGCCCGCAGCGCGTCGTCGTCGGGACCGAGGGGCTCGCGGATGTGCGTCAGCTCCTCGATGGTGTGGCGAGCTTCGTCTGGCGCTCCGGCGCCACGCATCCTGTACTCGAGGCCGCGCGCGAGGAGCTGCGGGGTGGCCCGGTCCGGTGCCGAGGCGGCGGCGCGACGTGCCCGGTCGAGCGCGAGCCCCGGGTCTCCGGCGCGAGCGGCCGCCTGGGCGGCCTCGAGGAGGAGATCGCTCCGCGCGCGCGCGTCCACGCCCTCGCCCGACGCGATCGAGTCGAGCGCGTCGCCCAGCGCGGCGTCCGCGCCGAGGGCGCGCGAGACCTCGACCCGCAGCCCGAGCGCCGTCGGGCTTGCCGGGTTGTGCTCGAGCACGCGGGTGGCGTGATCCATCGCGGCTTCGAGATCCCCCGCGGCCAGCGATGCGCGTCCCGCCCGGAGCTCGAGCTGGTCCCGCTCGCCGGGCTCGCTCTCGACCGCAGCCGCTCGACGCCACAGCGGCGCGGAGCGGGCGAACTCTCCCTGGCGGTCGAGGAGATCGGCCAGGTAGCGGAGCGCCCCCGCGTTGTCCGGCCACTCGCCGAGGAGAAGCGCCAGCTCGTCGCAGGCGTCGCGGACGCGGCCGAGCCTCTGCTCGAGGATCGCGGCGCGCCGGAGACGCACCGCGCGGAGCACCTCGCGGGTACCCGAGTGGAGGCTCAGGCGGTCCGCGCGGCGGGCGAGGTGATCGGCCAGCTCGTCGTAGCGCCCGCGCGCCACGATGAGCGACTCGACGGAGTGGTCGGCCTCCTCGTCCTCGGGGTCGAGCGCCAGCACGCGGCCCCAGGCCGCCACGGCGGACTCGAGATCGCCGCGGCGCTCGTGCGCACGCGCGAGCCGCTTGAAGACCGGCCCCCGGCCGTCGTCGCCGACCCGCGTCGCGATCTCCACGAGCGCGGACACGCGGGCCTCGTCGTCGCCGGCCGCCTCGGACACCCGCTCGAGCGCGCTCCATCGGTCCATGGGCTCGGGGTCGAGCTTGCACGCCTCGAGCAGCGCCCGCACCGCACCGGTCCTGTCCCCCCGGGTCTCGCGGCGCTCGGCGATCTCCATCCACCGGTCCGCCCGCATCGAGGGCAACGCGCCGTGGCTCGCCGCCTCCCGCTGCACACGGGCGTCGATCTCGCTCCCCCGCCCGGCGGCGTCCCACGCCGCACGAAGCTCGCGCTCCACCTCGGCACGCTCCTCGCCTTCCACGAGATCGACGGCCCGCTCGAAGAACGGGGCGGCGTCGCCGTGGGCCCCCTCCGTCATCTGCGTGCGCGCGGTGGCCAGGAGCGCGTCCGCGCGACGGCGCGGCGGGACCCGCTTGCCGAGCCGCTCCGAGAGCCCGGGCGCGCGGCGGACGGCGGCGTCGGCCTCGATGACGAGGTGGTCGTCCTCCGGCTCGCGAAGCGCGGCAGCCACCGAGGCGCGCGCTCGCAGCCCGTCGTCTCCCATGACCGCGGCCACGGCGGCGAGCAGACGCAGCACGGCGACCCCGACGTTCGCGTGCGGGCTCTCCGCCGCGTCGAGAAGCTTGGCCATGCGTTCGCGCGCGTCGTTCGCGAGCGCCAGGGTCGACGCCCACCCTGCGAGGTCGGCGTACTCGTCGACATCCGCGTCGCAGACGATCGCGCGCTCGATGGACCTGAGCGCGCCCTCCGCGTCCCCGAAGAGATCGAGCGACGCCCCGGCGAAGGCGATGGCGACCCTGGCTCCCTCCGGGCCGTCGAGCCGGTCGGTGATCGTTCGCGCCGCCCGTCCGAGGCGGAGATCGAGCGCGTCTCGCTCCTCGGGCCCGAAGCGCAGGAGCCCTTGCGCGGCGTCCCGCAGAAGGCCGATGGTCGCCACGTTGGGCGCGGCGACGGACGCGCGAAGAAGGACGTCGACCTTGCGCCGTACGCCCTCCTCGCCGTCCCCGGCGATGCTCGCGGCGCGCAGCAGCCACCCGGCCCGGGCAGAAGACCTCTCCGACGCCTCGGCCACGAGCTCGATGGTGCGGACGGCGTGCGTGGCATCCCCCGCGCGCTCCGCCGCCCGCGCCAGCAGCTGGAACGACGACCCCTCGGACGGAACGGCGTAGAAGGCCTGCGCCGCGTGCTTGAGCGCGAGGGCGTGAACGGCGTGCCGCTCGAAGAAGCGCGCGCCCCGGTAGTGAGCGGCGCGGCGCCCGAACCGGCCGAGGGCACGCGACGCGACGAGCTCGTAGAGCGCCGACAGCGCGGGATACTCGCGCGTCTGGTCCGCCGCGCGTTCGGCGACGGCCAGGGCGTCGGCGTAGGTCGGGCTGCGCGCGAGCCCGCGAGCCGCGAGGTCGAACGCCAGGTGAGGCTCGCCGGTGGACAGGGCCGCGCGCGCGACGTCGGCCGCGATGGCGGCGGCGGTCGCCGCGTCGGGCTCGGTCTCGATGAGCCGCGCGAGGTACTCGAAGGCGAAGCTACTGCCCGCGAAGGCGACGAGGTCGAGCGCGAGCGTCACATGCCCGCGCGACTCCGAGAGGCGCGCCGCGCGCTGCCACGCCGAGATGGCCCCGACGTGATCGTCGGCGAGGTCCCACAGGGCCGCGCCGAGGTCGCGCCACGCCAGCGCCGCGGCCTCCGTGTCTCCCGCCGTGGTCCACCGCTCCGCCCGCGCCCGCAGGCGCCAGAGCTGGGCATCCGGTCCCAGCGTGAGCTCGTTCAGCCGCGCGAGGTGCCGGTCGATCTCCGGGGAGGTGACCCCCTCTTGCGCCGCGCGCGCGACGACGCGTGCCTCGCCTTCGTCGTCCCCGAGGCGCTCGCGGAGCTCGGCCAGGCGCACGAGGAGCGGCGCTCGCTCGGTCCCCTCCGCGCTGCAGGCGGTCCAGCGCTCGAGGACAGCCGCCGCGAAGCCGGCGTCGGAGGCGCGCTCCGCGACGTCGAGCATGGCGTCGCGGAGCGGCTCGATCTTCGGTCCGAAGACGTCGAGCGCGCGCCGCGCGACGACCGCGCCACGATCGGCATCGAGGCGGACGAGATCGCGGAGCGCGCGCGCGAACGGGCCGCCGAGCCACGACGCCGGCTGCGGCTGGGAGAGCAGCCACGCCAGCGTGTCACCGAGACGTCCGCCGTCGCCGGAGCGCACGAGGCGATCGAGGAGCCGCTCGATGCCTTCGCGGTGACCCGGACGAAGCGCCACCAGGCGCTGGCTCCAGCCGACCGAGAGCTGCGTCTCGCCGAGGCCATCCAGCGCGTCGGCCAGCACCGCGCACCAGCCGGCGCGCGGGCCCACGATGACGACGGCGCGCTCGAGCGCGGCGGCGGCGGAGCGATCCAGCGTCCCCTCGACCATGACGTCCGCCAGGGTCGCGATCGCTCGCGGGCTCGTCAGGTCCGCGTGCACGCCGAGCTCGGCGAGACGTCGCGCGGTCCTCGCGTCGCCGCTCGCTCGCGCGCGCTCGGCCGCCGACGACAGCAGCACCGCGCGGACCGCGCCCGTCGACCTCGCCGCGAGGCGTTCGAGCGCCGAGACCTGCGCGCGCGCATCGCCCGATACCGCCGCGCGCACCCAGGCCGCGGCGGTCGAGGCCTGCGAGTCGCTGCCGTCGTCCGCGTGAACGTGCGACACGTCGTTCCCCGCCGGGATGTCGCCGTGCTGCGCCCGGAGGACCGCGGTCGCCTCCTCGCACGAGGGATCGGCGGCGAGCGCCGCGAGGTAGGCGGCCGTCGCCCGGGCGTGGTCGGCCAGCGGACCGGAGTAGAGACGCCCGAGCTCGACGAGATGGGCCGCGCGCTCCGCCGGGGCGCCGCTGGCTCCCCGAACGGCGAGGCGCGCCGCGACCGCCTCGTGCATCCCCAGGCCGAGCAGGATGCCGTCGAGCGTCTCCGCCCCCTTCCCCGCCGCGTGCGCGTCGAGCCCCTCGTCGAGAGCCGCCGCGAGCGCCCGTGGGTTCGCGTGCGCCGCCGCCGCGGCTTCCCTGCGGCGTGCGTGCACCACGGCCGCCCGCTCCGCGTCGCGCGGGGCAACCACGCGCGCGTGCTCGCGCCAGACCTCGTCGGCCGCGTCGTGCTTGCCACGGCGCTCGAGGGCGTCGACGAGCGCTTGCACCGCCCTGCCGCTCGAGGCGTCGATGGCGAAGGCGCGCCAGAGATCTTCGAGCTCCGCCTCGTCGTTGTCCTGGGTCGCGCGCCGACGTGCGGCCTCCACGTAGGCCTCCGCGGCGGCGCCCCTGGGCACGGCGTCGGGCTCCCACTCCGCGAGGGCCCCGAGGAGCTCGGCCGGCAAGGGATCGTCCGGCGCGATGGGCAGCGCGGCCTCGAACGCCGCCGCCGCCCCCGCCGCAGCGCCGGCTCGCGCCTTGAGCACGCCGGTCCGCACGAGCACGTAGGCCGCCTCCGACGACTCGACTTCCGGCATGGCGGCGATGGGCCTCAGCGCCCCGGCGGCTCGCGCCCCCTCCCCGAGGCTCTCCAGCCACGCCGCCAGCTCGCGCCGGAGCTCGATGTCGTCGCCACCCCGCAGCGCCTCCACGGCGAGGTCGACCGCCTCGTCGAGGTCGCGGTCACGCGAGGCCAGCCAGCGCGCGAGCGTCGCGCATGCCTGGCGCGTCGCCCCCGTCTCCCCCGCCGCGCGCGCTTCCTCGACACGGGCCCGCATCCAGGCCTCCTCCGCGCGCACCCCCACCCGGCGCTCGAGCGGCGGCGGCGCCAGCGTCGTGCGGGAGAAGTGCCCCTGCGGCGTGGTCCATTCGGGCGGCGGCAGCGTCCCACGCGTCGACCGCGGCTCGCCGTCGAGCGGCACGGGCTGCGCCTCGCCTTCCGGGCGGCGATCGGACGGGATCATCCTCCGGGCGATCGTACGCCAGGTCTCTCCTTCAGCGCACCGTCAACGCGAACGGCAGGGCGCAGAGGACCCGCTCGTGCTCGCCCAGCGGCGCCAGGCTCTCGGCGAAGGGGACGAGCTCGGGCCCCACCCGCTCGATCAGCTCGGCCGCAACGAACCCCACTCCGGCAAGCGGCCGCGGCGGGGATGCCCCGGCGCGGCCCTGCGGCTGGTCCTCTCCGAGCGCATCGAGCAGGCCCGAGCTCTCGCCCACCACGTTCACGCGCGCGTCCGCTGCCAGCCCCGCGAGGGTGCGCGCTCGCGCGATCGCCTCCGTCAGCCCGCCCAGCTCGTCGACCAGCCCGCGCGTCTTTCCCTCACGCCCGCTGAAGATTCGCCCCTCGGCCGACGCCGCCACGCGCTCGACCGGGATGTTCCTCCCCTCGGCGACGCGCGCCAGGAAGAGCTCGTAGATGCCCGTCATGGTCGCCAGCAGACGCTCGCGGGTCGCGTCGTCCCACGGCATCAGCAAGGACTCGTAGGCGGCGCGCGCCCCGGCGCGCGGATCGCCGACCTTTGCGGGGATGGTCTCCGCGTGCACGCCGAGCTTCTCGAGCGCCTTGTCGGCGGCGATCTTCCCGCCCACGACGCCGATGGACCCGACGATGCTCGTGTCGTCGGCGAAGATCACCGCGCCGGTCGAGGCCAGGTAGTACCCGCCGCTCGCCGCCATGCTGCCGATGCTCACGACGAGCGGCTTCTTTGCGCGGATGAGCATGAGCTCGTGCCACAGCAGATCGCTCGCGAGCGCGCTCCCGCCCGGCGAGTCGATGCGCAGCACCACAGCCTTCACGTCGTCGTCGCGCTCGAGCCGCGCCAGCGTCCGCACCATGCGACGCTCGACGATGCCGCCGCCCTCGGACAGAAACCCTCCCCCGCCCTCCATCGAGATGGCCCCGTCGGCCCGGACCAGCGCGACCGGCGCCGTCCCCAGCGACTCGCCCGCGATCGCGCGGAGCACGTCGGACAGGTCGTCGCCGCCGCCCGAGGAGGCCCCTCCGCCGAGCCGCACCTCCGCTCGCACCGCCGCCGCCTCCTTCTCCAGCGCCGCGCGCGCTTCGTCGAAGTATCCGACCTCGTCGACCAGACCGAGCTCCTTGGCCGTACGCGCAGAGTACGGGCCGTCCTCCGGCGTCGCTTCGGCCAGTGCGGGGCGGGCCTGACGGAGACCGTCGAGCCACACGGAGCGCATGTCCGACAGCGTCGACTGCAGCGACGCGCGCGCTTCCGGGCTCGGGCCATCGCGGGTGAACGGCTCCTCCGCGCCCTTGTATTTGCCGACCTGGAGGAAGTCGACGTCGAGGCCCAGCTCGTCGGCCAGGAGCTTGTGGAAGTAGATGGTCTGCGCCGCGAGGCCGACGGCGTCGACGGTGGTGGCCGGCGCGAGCCAGATGCGCTTGCAGGCGCGAGCGGCCAGGTAGAGCGTGCCGTTCGACAGGTCGTCGGCGTGGCACCACACCGGCAGCTTCGTCCCCAGCGCCCCGACCATCGCGCCGATCTCCTGCGCGCGCGCCAGCCCGATACGAGCCGTCCCGAGGCGCACGAGGATGCCGCGCACGTCCTTGTCGCGACTGAGGCGCTCGGCCTCGCGGACGAGGTCGTCGAACGACGCGCCCTTCGACGACAGGCCGAGGAGACCCGTCGGGGGCTGCTCGGGAACGCCGTCGGACAGATCGAGGATCGCGATGGCGGGACCCGCATGCGGCTCCTCGTGCGAGCCGCCCGACGACGACGCCGCGCGATGCCGCCCGTCGCACCCGGCCGACGCCCCGAGGGCCACGGCGAGCCACGGCGCGACGAACGCGCGGCGCATTCAGAGGCCGTCCGTCTCGCCGGAGGAGGCCGGCTTCGGCGCGGGGGTCGGGGGTGCGGTCGCCGTCGTCGTGGTCGTCGCCGCGCTCGGCGTCGCGGTCGGGGTCGAGGCCGCGGCTGGCTCCGCGCGCTGCTTCACGTACGCGGGATAGGTGCCCTCGGGGAAACGCTCCTCGATGTCCTTGTAGGCGCGCTGCGCGCTGCCGCGGTCGCCGCTCGCCCACTCCGTGTCGGCCACGCCGAGCAGCGCCGGGAGGTACGACGGGTTGACCGCCAGCGCGCGCCGGTACGCGCCTATGGCGCCCGACGAGTTCCCCTGCGCACGCTCCACGTCACCCAGACCCGCGAGCGCCTCGGAGTCGCTCGGGTTGCGCGAGACGAGCGCCTCGTAGATCTGCCGGGCGCGACTCCAGTCCCCTTTGCGGATGGCCTGCGACGCGGCCTGCATGCCCCCGTTCGCCACATCCCCCGTCGGCGCCTCGTTCGCTCCAGCTCCCCCGGCGGGCGGCGGCGCCTGCATCGGCAGCGAGCTCACGTCGACGTGCGGTACGTTCGCCGCGACGCCCCCGTCGAGGGAGGGCTTGCTCGGCGCCCTGTCGACGAACGCGTGAAGCTGCGGAAGCAGCGGGTAGGGCCGGGTCAGCGCATCGAGCTTGGCGAGCTCCGCCTTCGCCCCGGCCGCGTCGCCCGACTTGGCGAGCGCATAGACGAGGGCCGCCCGCGCGCGCCCCCCGTTGCCTTCCCCCGCCGCCGCGAGACGCAGGCGGTCGATCACCGTCGTCCACAGCGGATCGGGCTCGGCGAGATCGAGCGCCGCCAGGACGTACGCCGTCTCCGGCTGCGAGGCCTGCGCGGTGATCTTCGGGACGTAGCTCCTCGCGGCCTCTCGCTCTCCCACGAGCCGGAGTGCATCGACCTTCGCCCGCAGCGCCGCCGGATCTTCGGGCGCCGCCGCCACGGCGTCGTCGGCCGCCTTGCGCACGCGGGGTACGCGATCCGCGAGCTGCGCCTTGGTCGTTCGAAGCTCGTCGTTCGCGGTGGACGGCAAGAGCCGCAGGCCGAGCCACGGCACGTCGGTCTTGGCCGCGGCCACGCGCGCCTCGTCGAGGAGCACGCGCGGATCGTGCTCCGCCAGCGCGCTCGCCTTGTCGAAGGCCTCCTGCGCGAGCTCGAGGTTGCCGTCGCCCATCGCCTTCTCGCCCTCGACCACGAACGCCTGCGTGCGCGGATCGAGCTGCGCCGTCGCCGTCGCCGTGCGGGAGGCGAGGTACGGCCGCGCCACCACCCATCCTCCGACACCCACCGCGAGCAGCAGGACGAACGCAACCACCCAGCCGCCCACGCGACGGCGTCGCGGCACCGAGTACGACTCCTCGACCGACGACGGCTGCCAGGCGCGGATGCCGGGTAGCTCGTCGTCGCCCGTCGGCATCGGCGCGCGGATCGGGTTGGTCGGGGGCGGCAGAGGCGACGACGCCTCGAAGTCGACCTGCGGTGGGGGCGGCGTCGGAGGAGGACGCCGGATGGTCACCGGGTCCTCGAGCCCCGGCGGCGCCATCGCCGCTTGCCCGAAGGCGTACGGCGTCGCGCTCACGAGGGGCAGGTTCTCCACCGCGGGGACGCGCGTGGGCGGCGGCGGCGGGGGTGTCGGCGGCGGCGGCACGCCGGCCTGCGTGGGTCGCAGCGTGTCGACCTTGCGACGCGGCGGCGGCAACGGCGGCGTCGCGCCGGGCGCTGCCCCCCACGACGCGGTCCGCTTCGGGAACGCCGCCGCCTCGGCGGCATCCGGAACGGACGACGCGAGAGGCATGCGCAGCGGCGCGGTGTTCATCCCCGGAGGCGGAGGTCGGCTGGAGGTCCGGCCGTCGAAGAACGGCTCGAGCTCGGCGATGGAACCGAGCGCCCGCGCCGGTCCGATCCCGCGTGTCAGCACGTCACCCCGTGCGACCTGCTTTGCCAGAATGGCGCGCTGCAGCTCGCGGAGCGACAGGAACGTCAGCCGCTGCCCGCTCGTGGTCTGGACCGCCCACTTGTCCCCCCCGCCCTCCCGGGCGTCCGGACCGCGCACCTTGAACTGGTGGCCGCAGTTGGTGCAGCGCACGGTCGTGCCGCGTCCGCTGACGAGCGCGTCGTCGAACTCGTACTCGGTCTTGCAGCGCTCGCACTGGACGTCCATCACACACCCGCGCCTGACGGGTTCACCGAGACCCTGGGCGGTGGTCGATGCCCGACGCCGCAGACCGTGGAAGTGGCGGCCATCGTAGGGGGATGAACGTTAACACGTGCCTTCCGACGCTGTCGATTCGTCCGCACCGGAGCTCGACCGTGCCCAGCGGCGGCCCTGCGCCGTGTGTCCCGCCCCGGGGCCGGCTTGCGGGACAAACGATCCCTCGCCCTTCGCCCGGGAGCGTGACCGCGGTGCCAAGGCTTCTCGTGAACGAGCGTCTACACGCGGTGCCTCGTGCCCTTTATTCCCGCGGGACCAGCCCGCTCGCACGAGGGCACGTGCATTGCTAAAGTTCCTGACCGTGGGTCCGGGCGACGTGTACTCGAAGTGGTGAGGTCATGAAGCGACTCCTTCTCGGCATCGCAATGCTTGGCATCGCCGCCCTCCTCTGGGGCTGCCCCATCTACTCGGGGAACGAGTACCGCGTCTGTCAGGGCTCCGGCTGTTACAGCTGCCCCGACACGACGTACTCGGGCGCCTGCATCAACTGGCAATGCTCCCAGGACACCGACTGCGACAACGGGTACGTCTGCTCCGGCGGAACGTGCAGCCCCGGGTCGACCTACCCTCCTGACGCGGGCGACGACGTGAGCAACGACTGCAGCGTGACCGGCTGTCCGAGCGGGTACGTCTGCAAGCTCTCCAACGGCGCCGCTCAGTGCGTGGCGCTCTCCGGCAGCGACGCCGGCGCGGGCGACACCGGCGCGGGCGACACCGGCGCGGGCGACACCGGCGCGGGCGACACCGGCGCGAGCAGTGGCGACACGGGCACGGGCGGCGGCGACGCCTCCGATGGGTCGACGTACGGCGTGACCTGCAACGCCGACGGCGACTGCACGGGCAGCGGCTCGAGGTGCGTCGATGGCAAGTGCGCGGCCGAGGTCGGCCTTTGCTCGGACGGTACGCAGTGCATCGCCGCGGGCTCGGCGTGCGTCGACGGTCTCTGCGAGGCGCAGTGCAGCAGCACGCAGCCCTGCCCCTCCGGCTACGGATGCGACTTCACGCGCGGCGTGTGCAACCTCAACCCCGGTCCGTGCTCGGGCTCCGGCGCATCGAGCTGCCAGGGCGGCGCGACGTGCGTCGAGGGTCACTGCGTCCCGCCGTGCGACCCCTCCGCCGAGGGAGGCGCGACGTGCGCCGCCGGCCAGGTCTGCGTGAACGGCGGCTGCATCCCCGACCAGGGCGCGACGTTCGCCTGCGCGAACGACGGCGACCAGGGCCAGCTCGCCAACACGTGCCCCAGCACGGCCATCTGCCTGCACCACGACTGCTACCCGGCGTGCCCGCTCGACGCGGCCCCGACCGCGGCAGGGTGCAGCGCGGGAACGACGTGCAAGGACGTGACGATCGAGACGGGCATCTACGCCGTCTGCGCGGCGGCCGGCACCCTCGGCAGCGACTGCGATCCGGCGCAAGGCAAGGCCTGCGCGTCGGGCGTCTGCATCAACGGAAGCTGCCAGTAGACGGGCCCGGGCTACACTCCCGGGGTGCGCATCGTCGCCGCCTTGGGCGTGCTGGGTCTCGTGGCCTGCTCGCCGACGAGCCCCTCCGCCGGGCCGCCGACGGACGCCGGCGAGGAGGGAGTCGGCTGCCTCTTCTGCTCCGACGCGACCGACGACGAGCCGCTGGCCGTGCAGGTGAAGGGCAAGATCGACCAGATCTGCGCCAACGTCGACGGCTGCCACGGCGACGGCGCTGGGGGTATGGGGCTGTCGTCGGGCAACGAGTTCGCCCCGATGATCAACGTCACGTCGATCGAGAACCCGCCCATGAAGCGCGTGCTCCCGGGTGATCCTCTGCAGAGCTACGTGTTCATCAAGCTACGCTGCGAGGGGGGCATCCCCGACGGCGGCTGCATGCCGCTCGGGTCGCCCGATCCGAAGCTCGCGCAGCTGTTCCACGACTGGATCGAGGCGGGGGCGCCGACTCAGTAGGCCTCGCCCGCCGTCGTCGGCTCGGTGCTCGCGCCCGAGGGCGGCTGCGGAGACTTGGCGACGGCCGCCAGGAGGCGTCCGTCGCCTTCGGACAGTCCTCGCCGCCCTCGGTCGCTGCGCTC
>Ga0182030_10004520_pt1 | contig 29639 bp, 29 predicted proteins | sample 812S3MmetaG_FD_121299 | JGI IMG/M metagenome (GOLD analysis project Ga0182030, IMG submission 121299) | Permafrost microbial communities from Stordalen Mire, Sweden - 812S3M metaG (Illumina Assembly) | ecosystem: Environmental > Terrestrial > Soil > Wetlands > Permafrost | place: Sweden...
AAAACGACGTTGTTGGCGGCGATGCTGGGCGCCGTGTCTGCGACCGAGCGGATCGTGTGTGTCGAGGATGCGGCAGAACTTTCGCCGCGCCATCCGCATCTGGTCAAGCTGGTCGCGCGGTGCGCCAATGTCGAAGGCGTTGGCGAGGTTCCGGTGCGCCAACTCGTCCGGCAGGCGCTGCGGATGCGGCCGGACCGAATCGTTGTCGGCGAGGTCAGGGGCGCCGAAGTGGTCGACCTGCTGGCGGCGCTGAACACCGGCCATGACGGCGGGGCGGGCACGGTGCATGCCAACAACCCGGGCGAGGTTCCGGCCAGGTTGGAGGCATTGGGCGCGCTCGGCGGTCTCGACCGGGCCGCGTTGCACAGTCAACTCGCCGCGGCCGTCCAGGTGCTTCTGTATGTCGCCCGGGACCGGCAGGGCCGACGTCGGCTGGCTGAGATTGCGGTGTTGCGCCACACCGACGAGCGCGTCCGGGCCGTCACCGTTTGGCACGCCGACCATGGGATGACGGACGATGCGGGCGATCTGTACCGCTTACTGCGAAGCCGGTTAGCCGCATGATCGGGGCGACGGCCGCTGCGCTGGCTTTGTCATCGGCGCTCGTGGTCTTTCCGTCGTCGCCGCGACGCCGGTTCGGCGCGACCGGCCCAATCCGACGCCGGGTCGACGTCGGCGCGCCGGGGGATTTCTGGATGACGGCGGGTGCCGCACTTCTTGCGGCGGTAGTGCTGCCGCTGGCGACGGTGCTCGCTCTTGTGGTCGTTGCGGCAACCGCCGGTTCGCGGCACCGGCGCCGTCGCCGAATGCGGCGCGCGACCGATGAGGGTCTGAACCTGGAGGCGGCGCTTGATGTGTTGGTCGGGGAACTGCGGGTGGGCTCGCACCCGGTTCGCGCGTTCGGCATCGCCGCCGACGAAACCGTTGGCGGGGTTGCCATGTCGTTGCGCGCGGTCGCGGCCCGCGCCAAATTGGGCGCCGACGTGACGGCCGGTCTGCGGGCCGCAGCGCGGTCGTCGGCCCTGCCCGCGCAGTGGGACCGGATCGCGGTGTGCTGGCAGCTGGCCAGCGATCACGGGTTGGCTATCGCCACGTTGATGCGTGCCGCGCAGCGTGATATCGCTGAACGGCAACGATTTTCGGCACGTGTCACTTCGGGGATGGCCGGGGCACGGGCCACCGCAGCGATACTCGCCGGGTTACCGGCGCTGGGCGTGTTGCTCGGCCAACTGATCGGGGCCCGGCCGCTGAGTTTCTTGCTCAATGGGCACGCGGGCGGGTGGCTGTTGGTGATCGGCACAACGCTCGCGTGCGGTGGGTTGCTGTGGTCGGACCGGATCACCGAGCGGGCGGGTGCAGCGACATGAGCGCGGCGTCGGTGTTGCTGGCCGTTGCGTTGTGGTTTAGCCCCGGACCGTCGATGGTGCGGGCTCGCGCGGGGATCCAAACCGGCGGACAGAGGCCGCAGACCCGGTCGCCGTCCGGTCCGGATCCGCTGGCAGTCGCATCCAGCCTCGACGTGCTGGCCGTATGCCTGGCCGCGGGTATGGCGGTGTCGACCGCCGCGGCAGCAACGGCCGCATCCGCGCCGCCGAAGCTGGCCGGGGTGCTGCGCCGGGCCGCCGACCTGCTCGCTCTCGGTGCTGATCCCGTTGTTGCATGGTCGATTTCGCCGGAGAAGACGGCCGACTCGCTCGATATCCATACCGATTCGCTGCTGCGGCTGGCACGGCGTTCGGCGTCCTCGGGCGCGGCGCTGGCCGCTGGCGTCGCCGAGCTGGCTGACCAGTCTCGTCACGATGCGGCACACGCGGCGGCAGCGGCCGCCGAGCGGGCCGGGGTGTTGATCGCCGGCCCACTCGGGCTGTGCTTTCTGCCGGCGTTCGTGTGCCTCGGCATTGTTCCGGTGGTGGCCGGGCTGGCCGGCGAGGTCCTGCAATCGGGACTGCTGTGATGGGACCGCAGCCACTACTACGGAGAGGATCTATTGGTGATCAACATAATTCGCGCATTCGCGGCGCGCATGACCGTCCTGGCGATCGACGAGTCGGGCATGTCCACGGTCGAATACGCCATCGGGACGATCGCGGCGGCCGCGTTCGGCGCGATTCTGTACACCGTCGTCACCGGCGACTCAATCGTGTCGGCGTTGACGAACATCATCGGCCGCGCGCTCAACACCAAGGCCTAGTCGGCTGTGCCGGCGCGAGCACCGTGGAAGCGGCGCTGGGCATCGCCGTGCTGGTCGTGGTGCTGGTGCTGTGCCTGGCCGGTGTCACGGCAGTGTCGATGCAGGTCCGTTGTGTGGATGCCGCCCGTGAGGCCGCCCGGCTGGCCGCGCGCGGTGACGAACGCTCGGCGGTCGACGCCGCGCGTCGCCTCGCGCCAGGCGGGGCGCGGGTACAACTGCACCGCGATGGCGACTTCCTGGTCGCGACCGTTGTGGCGCACTCAAACCTATTGCCCACATTGGATATTGCGGCCCGCGCGGTTTCGGCGGCGGAGCCCCAGCGATGATCGCGGCTCGGCGACCGTGGTGGCGGCCGCCATGGTCGCGGTGGTGCTGTTGGTCACCGGCGCCGGGGCATATGTCGGATCGGCGGTGGTGGCACGTCATCGAGCGCAGGCGGCCGCCGATCTTGCCGCGTTGGCCGCCGCGGCGCGGCTACCGGCGGGCGTCACAGCGGCCTGCACCCGGGCGACCGCGGTGGCCCGCGAGATGCGGGTCGACGACGTGCAATGCCGGATAGCCAATCTGGACGTCGTCGTCACGGTTGCGGTCGCTGTCGCGTTTGCCGGGGTGGCGCGGGCAGCCGCGCGGGCGGGGCCGGTCGACACGCCGTAGTCAGCCCGCGTCGCCCGACACGTTCGTCAGCCCCGCCATGGCGACCTCTTCGTCGGTGGGCAATCGCAGCGACACCAGTCCGGCGAAGGTATCCGGTTCGAGTTCCACCTGGTTGACCGTGACGTGCACCGGCACCCAATCGGCATCGTGACCGCGCATCCGCAGGACGCGGCTGGTTGGGCCCTTGCGGAATTCCTTGGACATCGACGACAACATGTGTACATCGTCGGGATGGACCTTCGGCTTGTCGGCGTTGGCGCCGCGCCAGTCGTAGAAGGTGCACGGCTCGTCGAGCCATTTCAGCAGCGCCCAATTCTTGAGGTCGACAAGTGCCCGATGGACTCCGGCCTGCTGCAGGCCGTTGAGAATTCGCTGCGCCAGATCGTCGGTGGATACCACCGGGCCCTTGAGTTCGGCTCGCCAGTTCATTGCCCGCGCGACGAGGTGTTCCCGGCCGTCCGCCCCGGGCTCCAGCGCACTGCGACCCACGAAACCTATCCGGATGGGGCTTCCCTGCCAATCGGTGAGATCCCAAGTGCTGCAGAGTGTTAGGCCGGGCTCGGCGCGGACCACCATGGCCAGCACCTTGGTTTCGTTCGGATTGAGCTCGCGGGTCGGAAGGTCTTCGGCAAAGGCTCTGCCGAAGGTGACTTCGACATCGGGGTTTTTACCGCTGTTGGCCAGCGACTCCCGGGTATCGGTGGCCACACCGAGGGTCAAATCCCACTTCAGCGGACCCGGAATCGGCCGCTCGGGCGGCTCCTCGTCGGCAGGGCCGGTCCATACATGCACCCCATGCAGGCGCCCATCAGACATCACCACCGGTTCGGTGCGGATGACGCGGTCGTGCTTGGGAGTGATGCTGGTCAGGCTCTGCCCACTCTGCATCGACTCGGCAATCGCTGTCCGGACCGCGGAGAGATGCGGGTTGCGGCGCATGAATGTGGTTATCGGTACCAGGTTCTTGAGTTGTCGCCCCTGCGCCACCACAGCGGGATCGCCCCCCAGCGTCTCCACGAGCAACCAGTCGTGGGTCATGCGATCGAGTTTAGGCGGCCAGGGAAGTGGTTTGGGGCTGCGCGGGCAGCGGTTTGGGTTTGCAAAGGCCATCGCGGCCTTGATAGCTTTCTGCTGCGCCCCCTAGTCGGGACTTGCGAACGGGCCGTGTTGTCCGACCGTTCGCCGCGCTGTGCGACGGCACGCTGGCATTTCTTTGGCAAAGAGGAAGTGCATTTCGGCAGACGGCCGCCGCGACGCAGATCCGTGGAGGTCGACCGTCGAGGGGTCGGTCGCCATCCGCCGGATTGCTCGGCGTGACAGCTATGGCAGCTGTCCAAGGACCAGTCGAAGCACCCGCACGGCACCCGCCTTGTTCAATGGGTCGTTGCCGTTGCCGCATTTAGGGGACTGCACGCACGACGGACAACCTCTGGGGCATTCGCACGCCTCGATGGCCGCGGCTGTCGCGCCCAACCAGGTGCGGGCTCTACGGAAGCCGCGTTCAGCGAATCCAGCCCCACCCGGATAGCCGTCGTAGACAAAGACACTGGGCAGACCCAGCGGATCGGGACCGACCGCGGTGGACAAGCCGCCGATGTCACCGCGGTCGCAGCTGGCCACCAACGGCAGCAGGCCAATGGCTGCGTGCTCGGCGGCATGCAATGAACCCGGAATCCGTGGCATGTCGATCCCGTTGTCGCACAAAGCGTCCGGTGTAATCGTGTACATCACCGCGGTGGTGGACAGGGTTTGTTCGGGCATCTGTAGCTCGATGAAGTCGATGACCTCTCCGGAAAGCAGCCGGCGCAGATACCCCACCACCTGATGGGTTACCGTGACCGGCACCAAACCCAGCGTGACGGGGCCATACGTCTCGCGCTCGCCGGGACCGGTGAGCGCGATGTCGGTGATTTCACGAGCGAACGTCGCATAACCGGGATCTTCGGCATGCACGAACGCGATCCCGTCCTCGAAATCCAGCGAGTCGACGACATAACTGTCGCCCTGGTGCAGATAGACCGCCCCCGGATGCACCGAGGCCGGCGCCTGGCCCACGCCGGCGCTGCCCAGTAGCCGCCCGGTATCGGCCTCCACGATGACGATCTGGCCGCCCGCTGAGCCCCTGATATCCACCGCGCCATGCGGTTCTAGGCCGGCCACGGGAAAATATTTGTCGTTGCGCCGGCGCAGTAACCCGTCGTCGACCAGGCCCTCGGCCACGTCCACCGCGTCCAGGTTCCGGACCTCCGTCTCGCTAAGAGGAAATTCGGTTGCGGCACAGAGAAGTTGGGGCCCCAGGATGTACGGGTTGGCGGGGTCGATGACCACGCGCTCGACCGGCTTGTCCAGCAGCGCGGCCGGGTTGTGCACCAGATAGGTGTCCAGCGGGTCGTCGCGGGCGATCAGCACCACCAACGCCCCCTGGCCGCGTCGCCCCGACCGGCCGGCCTGCTGCCAGAACGACGCCACCGTTCCGGGGAACCCGGCGAGCACCACCGCATCCAGCCCGGCGATGTCGACACCCAACTCCAGCGCGTTGGTGGTGGCCAGCCCGCGCAGCCGACCCTCGGCCAGGTCGCGCTCCAGCGCATTGCGGTCTTCGGCGAGGTAACCCGCCCGATACGACGCCACGGTTTGCGAGAGCTCCGGGGCGATATCGTCCAGCCGTGCCTGGGCGCCCAGCGCGGTCAGTTCGGCAGCGCGCCGGGACCGGACGAAGGTCAGGGTTTGAGCACCCTCGGCGATCAGGTCAGCCATCACCCGGGCGGCTTCGGCGCCCGCGGAGCGCCGCACCGGGGCCCCGTTCTCGCCGGTGAGGTCGGCCCGCAGGGCAGGCTCCCACAGCGCTACGGTGCGCGCACCCTGGGGTGAGCCGTCGTCGACGACTTCTTCGACCGGCGCTCCGATGAGTTCGGCGGCCGTCGTGCCCGGCGAATCCGTCGTCGCACTGGCGAAGATCACCGTCGGCGCGGAGGAGTAACGTGCGCACAGCCGCAACAGGCGGCGCAGCACCATCGCCACGTTCGAGCCGAAAACACCACGATAATAATGACATTCGTCGACGACCACGAATCGCAGCCCCCGCAATAGCACAGCCCAGCGGGCATGATTGCGCAATATCGACAGGTGGATCATGTCGGGATTGGAAAACAGCCATCGGGAGCGTTCCCGGGCGAAGCGGCGAATCTCGCTAGGGCTGTCGCCGTCGTAGGCCGTGGGTGCCACTGCGAAACCGGGAGAAGCCAGCCGCGGCACGGCCGACGTCAGGGCGTGCGCGGCGCGTAGCTGATCGTGCCCGAGCGCTTTCGTCGGTGACAGATACAGCACTCGCGCCCTTGGATCGGTCGCGAGCGCGTTGAGAACGGGAAGTTGATAAGCCAGGGACTTGCCCGACGCGGTGCCGGTGCTGACCACCACGTGCCGGCCGTTGTGGGCCAGCTCGGCGGCCTGTGCCTGGTGTGACCACGGGGCGCTGATGCCGAGGTCGGTGAACGCTTGGACCACATCGGGATCGGCCCATTCTGGCCAGCTGTGCGGCCGTCCGCTGCGGGCAGCCAGCTCGGCGACGTGGCGCAGCGGATGCTCGCCCGCCGCGGTGCCGGCGAGCGCGACGGCAAGCAGTTCGCTGCCGAAACTCGCCACCTCACGCCCTCCAAGAATCCGTCGAGCATAGAAGTCTGTCGCCGACGCCACGAACGTGGTTGGATGATTCCGGTCGCAGCTTCTGTGTTCGTGTCAAACTTTCGCAGGAACAACGTTGCGGCCGCGGTTCCTGCGAGGTTATCGGTCGGGTGAAGTTCCGGCGACTCTGCGAGGTATGGCGGTCGTACTCGGCGCCCGGGGCATCGGAAGTCGGTGTCCCGCACCCAGAAGAAAAGGAAAGATCGAGAAATGCCACAGGGAACTGTGAAGTGGTTCAACGCGGAGAAGGGGTTCGGCTTCATCGCCCCCGAAGATGGCTCCGCAGATGTTTTTGTCCACTACACGGAGATCCAGGGTTCGGGCTTCCGCACCCTCGAAGAGAACCAGAAGGTCGAGTTCGAGATCGGCCACAGCCCTAAGGGCCCTCAGGCCACCGGAGTCCGCTCCGTCTAAATCGAGCAGATTCCGACGTCAACCCCCCGTACTGGGCCGCTCAGCGGTTCAGGCGGGGGGTTTTCATTTCATATTCACTGCTTCGAAACCTTCGCCCGCACGCCTGAAGGCAAGGATCGGCGACCTGGCTTACTGTCGGTGAGGTGAGCCAGCTTTCCTTCTTCACTGCGGAGTCGGTACCGCCTGCGGTCGCCGATCTTTGTGGGGTGCTGGCGGCTTCCGGGCAGATCGTGAAGGTTGGCGTGTCGGATGATGCGGGCGCCCGGCTTTCGGTGGTGGTGGACCAGCTTTGGCGCGCCTCGGCGCTGGCCGAAATGATCCGGGAAACGGGGATGGTGCCCGAGATCGGCCGCACCGAGGAGGGCACTCCGTTGGTGCGGACGGCGGTCGATCGCGCCTTGACCTCGATCGCCGCGGAATGGACACGTGGTGCGGTCAAGACGGTGCCGCCGCGCTGGCTGCCCGGGCCGCGTGAGCTGCGGGCATGGACCCTTGCGGCTGGCAGTCCCGAGGGCGACCACTATCTCCTGGGTCTGGATCCACACGCCCCTGACACCCATTCGCCGTTGGCGTCCGCCCTGATGAGGGTGGGGATTGCGCCCACCTTGATCGGTACCCGAGGCGCTCGGCCCGCGCTGCGCATTACCGGCCGTCGCCGGCTATCGCGCCTGGTAGAGAACGTAGGGGAACCCCCCGCTGACGCCGAGGCGTTGTCGCTGTGGCCTCGGGTTTAGGCCCCCGGAACCCATGAGCCCCGGTATGTCCGAACGAGTCGTTGCATCGGGGTTAAGCGGGGGGCGGGGACCTGCGTTTCAGTGAGTCGGTTTGCGTGAGCCCGCCCATGGGTGCGAAATTGTCAGGTGCCCAAAAGGGAAGGAACGTCGGCGTATCTGAATTTCACCCGAATTTCGGATGGCCGCCTGTCATTCTTCCTGCAGGGCGGTCTCGTGCCGAGGCCGGGATAAGAGATGGAGCGTAAGCGCAGTTGGCTGACCCGAATTTAGACCGCGACAGCAGCGGAAATGGCAGCCGTCGGCGACTTGTGATCGTTGAGTCGCCGACTAAAGCGCGCAAACTGGCCGGCTACCTGGGCTCCAGGTACATCGTCGAGTCCTCTCGCGGACACATCCGCGACCTGCCGCGGGCCGCGGCCGACGTACCCGCCAAATTCAAGTCAGAGCCCTGGGCCCGGCTCGGAGTCAATGTCGACGCCGACTTCGAACCGCTCTACATCATCAGCCCGGAGAAGAAGAGCACCGTCAGCGAGCTCAAGGGCCTGCTCAAAGACGTCGACGAGCTCTACCTGGCCACGGATGGTGACCGCGAGGGCGAGGCAATCGCCTGGCATTTGCTGGAAACCCTGAAACCACGCATCCCGGTCAAGCGGATGGTATTCCACGAGATCACCGAGCCGGCCATCTTGGAAGCGGCGGCAAATCCCCGTGACCTGGACATCGATCTGGTCGACGCGCAGGAAACCCGCCGCATCCTGGACCGGCTGTACGGCTACGAAGTCAGCCCGGTGTTGTGGAAGAAGGTCGCGCCCCGACTGTCGGCGGGCCGGGTGCAATCCGTGGCCACCCGCATCATCGTGCAGCGCGAACGCGACCGGATGGCGTTCCGCAGCGCGGCCTACTGGGACATCATCGCTCAGCTGGACGCCAGCGTGTCCGACCCGACGGCTCAGCCGCCCAACTTCATCGCACGCCTGACGTCGGTGGACGGCCTGCGCGTCGCCACCGGCCGCGATTTCGATTCGCTGGGCACCCTGCGCAAGGCCAACGAAGTGACCGTGCTCGACGAAGCCAGCGCGACGCAGCTGGCCACCGGCTTGCATGGCGCACAGCTATCGGTGGCCTCCGTCGAGGAAAAGCCCTACACCCGGCGCCCGTACGCGCCGTTCATGACGTCGACGCTGCAGCAGGAAGCCGGCCGCAAGCTGCGGTTCTCGTCCGAGCGCACGATGAGCATCGCTCAGCGGCTCTACGAAAACGGCTACATCACCTATATGCGTACCGACTCGACGACCCTGTCGACCTCGGCAATCGACGCCGCGCGCACCCAGGCGCGCCAGCTCTACGGCGAGGAGTACGTTTCCCCGTCGCCGCGGCAGTACACCCGCAAGGTCAAGAACGCCCAGGAGGCGCACGAGGCCATCCGGCCGGCGGGCGAGACATTCGCTACCCCGGACGCGGTGCGTCGCGAACTCGACGGCGACGAATTCCGGCTGTACGAGCTGATCTGGCAGCGCACGGTCGCCTCGCAGATGGCCGACGCCCGCGGCACCACGCTGAGCCTGCGGATCAACGGCCAATCCGGTGACCGCGACGTCGTTTTCTCGGCCAGCGGCCGAACCATCACCTTCGCCGGTTTCCTGAAGGCCTACGTGGAGACCGTGGACGACCAGGCGGGCGGCGAGGCCGACGACGCGGAGCGGCGACTGCCGCGGCTCACCGAGGGGCAGCGACTGGCCGCCGTCGAGCTCACTCCCGACGGGCACGCCACCAACCCGCCGGCCCGCTACACCGAGGCGTCACTGATCAAGGCGCTCGAGGAGCTGGGAATCGGCCGCCCGTCGACGTACTCGTCGATCATCAAGACCATCCAGGACCGCGGCTACGTGCAAAAAAAGGGCAGCGCCCTGGTGCCGTCGTGGGTCGCCTTCGCGGTCACCGGTCTGCTGGAACAGCATTTCGGCCGACTGGTCGACTACGACTTCACCGCGGCGATGGAAGACGAGCTGGACGCGATCGCGTCGGGCAACGAGCAACGCACCAACTGGCTCAACAACTTCTACTTCGGTGGCGACCACGGCGTGCCCGACTCGGTGGCCCGCTCGGGGGGCCTGAAGAAGCTCGTCGGCGTCAACCTCGAGGGCATTGACGCGCGAGAAGTCAACTCCATCAAGCTGTTTGACGATTCCGAAGGTCGCATGGTCTATGTTCGGGTCGGCAAGAACGGGCCCTACCTGGAACGCACAATCACCGGCGACGACGGTGAACCCACGCCACAGCGGGCCAACCTCAACGACTCGCTGACTCCCGACGAGCTGACGCTCGAGGTGGCCGAAGAACTCTTCGCCACGCCGCAGGAGGGACGCGTGCTGGGCGTGGATCCGCAAACCGGCCACGACATCGTCGCCAAAGACGGCCGCTATGGGCCGTACGTGACCGAGGTGCTGCCCAAGCCCGACGACGACGGCGATGCCGCGCCGGCCAAGAAGGGCAAGAAACCCACCGGCCCCAAACCCAGAACCGGGTCGCTGCTGCGCAGCATGGACTTGCAGACCGTCACGCTCGAGGATGCGCTGAAGCTGTTGTCGCTGCCCCGGGTTGTCGGTGTGGACCCTGCATCGAACGAGGAAATCACCGCGCAGAACGGCCGCTACGGCCCATATCTGAAGCGCGGCACAGATTCTCGATCGCTGAGTACCGAAGAACAGATGTTCACCATCACGCTCGATGAGGCGCTGCAGATCTACGCGCAGCCGAAACGGTCTGGGCGACAAAGTGCTTCGACGCCACCGTTGCGCGAGCTTGGCACCGACGCCGTGTCGAGCAAGCCAATGGTGGTCAAGGACGGGCGATTTGGGCCGTATGTCACCGACGGCGAGACCAACGCCAGCCTACGCAAGGGTGACGACGTGATGTCGATTACCGACGAGCGGGCCTCCGAGCTGCTGGCCGACCGTCGCGCCCGTGGTCCGGCGAAACGTCCCGCCCGCAAGACCACCCGCAAGGCTCCGGCCAAAAAGACGCCCGCGAAAAAGGCCGCCAAGCGCACCTAGTTCAGGTCTAGTAGCCCGGGCCGATCGACTCCGAGGACGCCTGTTGAGCGGCCGCCCTGTTCGCGGCGGCCCTGTTCGCGGCCCGTCCGTCGACGCTGGCCGCCCGATTCAACGGCCGGGCCAGCTGAGTGGGCGCCGAGCGCCCGCGCAGTTCGACGATCTCGCCGACGTCCCAGCACAGCGCCTCGGCATCCAGCGCGCCGCTGACCGCAATCGCCGAGGCGAGCACGTGTCCGGCCTCCAGTTTGGCCAGCTCGGTAAGCCGCGCCGCTTCGTTGACCGGGTCGCCGATCACGGTGTACTCGAAGCGGGCCTGCGCGCCGATGTGGCCGGCAATGGCCCGGCCGGATGACACCCCGATGCCGAACTCCGCGGAACCGATCACCGGAAGGAGTTCGTCGTGCAGCTCACGGGCTGCCGCCAGGGCACCACCGGGTGCGTCCGGGTGTTCGATAGGCGCGCCGAAGATCGCCAGCGCCGCGTCACCCTGGAACTTGTTGACGAAACCGCCGTGCTTGGCGACGGTGTCCACGACCACCCGGAAGAACTCGTTGAGTAGGTGAACCACCTCGGCCGGTGGTCGGGTCGCCGCCAGCTGGGTGGAGCCGACCAGATCCACGAACAGCACCGCGACGTCGCGCTCCTGCCCACCCAACTCGGTACCACGCTCCAGCGCTCGACGGGCCACGTCCTCGCCGACGTAGCGACCGAACAGGTCACGCAGCCGCTGCCGCTCGGACAGATCGCGGACCATGTCGTTGAAGCCCGCCTGCAGCAGGCCGAGCTCGCTGGCGTCGTAGATCTGCATGTGCGCGTTGTAGTTACCGCGCTGCACCTCGCTCAGCGCCCAGCGCAGCTGACGCAGCGGGTCGGCGATCGACATGGCCACCAGCAGGGTGCTGACGAAACCGATCGCCAGTGCCGCCAAGGCCAGCAACAGGATGGGGGTGAACAACCGCTCCGGGGTGGCATGCAGCAGGGAAGCCTTGTCGGCCACCACCGCCAGCACGATCGCCAGCACCGGCACGGCGGTGGACAGCGTCCAGGTCAGGATCAGCCGCAGGATGACGCCGGGGGCCTTGACGTTCTCCGGCACACCGCTGCGCAGCGCGGCGACCGCCACCGGGCGCAGCACCCGCTCGGATTGCAGGTAGCCGATGATCGAGGTCGCGGCGGCACCCAGCGCGGTGGCAACCGTCACGACCGGCGCCGCGTATTTGGCCACCGGCCAGCTGGCGAGTACGAAGATCGCGCCACCGATGCACCAGGACACCACGCTGGTCAGCGTTCGGTAGAAGGGCATCCGCAGCGCCCGGCTACGGGCCAGCTCGGTGGCGGCCGGATCCGTCTCGCCGAGCAGGTTGTCGCGGCGCTGCCAGCGGAAAACCGGCACCAGCAGTCGTAGGTTCACCACCCAGCCCGCAACGACCAAGACGACCAGCGAGAGGGAAAAGACCGTCAAGTTGAGGGTCGGCAGGTCTTGCAGTTCAATACGGTCCTGGGGAGGCAGGCCGTAGCGCAGGAAGCCAAGGACGAACAGGGCGCCGATGATGTCGGCCTGCAACATACTCAGCGAGAACAGCGGCCACGGGGTGCGCACCACCCACCGGACGAATCCGTTGATTCGCCCGGGCAGTGCTGCCCTGTTAGCCACCTGCCCACCGTATCGGGCGGGGGGGACTTGTTGGAAACCTCTAATTGGCTCGGCAAGTCGCCGGAACCTGGCAAAACACCGGAGAAGTCACGGAATCGTCGCGATACGGTTGCCATCCGGTAGACGTCGGCCGGTGTCGCTACTGTTGCCGTTGATGTCCGGAGTGTTTACGCGGCTGGTAGGCCAGCAAGCGGTGGAGGCCGAGCTGCTCGGCGCCGCGAAGGCGGCCCGCCGTGATCCTGTTCACAGCGAAGTGGACCACGGGACTATGACACATGCCTGGCTGATCACCGGCCCGCCCGGGTCGGGGCGCTCGGTGGCGGCATTGTGCTTCGCGGCCGCGCTGCAATGCACTTCTGCCTCTGAAGACGGCGGCCCTGGCTGCGGGCAGTGCCGGGCATGTGCGACGACGATGGCCGGCACCCACGCCGACGTGCGGCGGGTGATTCCGGAAGGCCTGTCCATCGGCGTGGACGAAATGCGTGCCATCGTGCAGATCGCGTCGCGCCGTCCGACGACCGGGCACTGGCAGATCGTGGTGATCGAAGACGCCGATCGGCTGACCGAAGGCGCCGCCAACGCGCTGTTGAAGGTGGTCGAGGAGCCGCCGCCGTCGACGGTGTTCCTACTGTGCGCGCCGTCGGTGGATCCCGAGGACATCGCCGTCACGCTGCGGTCCCGGTGTCGGCATGTCGCGCTGGTGACGCCGTCGACCGAGGCGATCGCGCGCGTGCTAATCGACAGCGACGGCCTGGCCACCGACACCGCGGACTGGGCTGCGTCGGTCAGCGGAGGTCATGTCGGGCGGGCACGCCGGCTGGCCACCGACCCGGAGGCCCGGCAGCGACGGGAGCGGGCCCTGGGATTGGTCCGCGACGCCGCGACCCCGGCGCGGGCCTATGCCGCTGCCGAGGAATTGGTGGCCGCGGCCGAGACCGAGGCGGTGGTGTTGACCGCGGATCGTGCCGAGGCCGAGACCGAGGAGCTCCGCACGGCGCTGGGGGCCGGGGGAACCGGCAAGGGCACCGCCGGGTCCATGCGCGGCGCCGCGGGCGCGATCAAGGACCTGGAGCGGCGGCAGAAGTCCCGGCACACGCGGGCGGGGCGCGATGCGCTGGACCGGGCGCTGATCGACCTGGCGACCTATTTCCGGGATGCCCTGCTGGTTTCGTCCAACGCGGGGACGGTGCAGGCCAACCACCCGGACATGGCCGAGCGGGTGGCGGCATTGGCCGCCCACGCCACCCCGGAGCGGCTGTTGCGCTGCATCGAGGCGGTGCTGGAGTGCCGCGACGCGCTGGCCGTCAACGTCAAGCCCAAGTTCGCCGTGGACGCCATGGTCGCCTCGATCGGCCAGGAGCTGCGTGATTGATACACTCGTGCCGCCCGGCGTGCCGGTGTGCCGCCTTAGCTCAGTTGGTAGAGCGATTCACTCGTAATGAATAGGTCGGGGGTTCGATTCCCCCAGGCGGCTCCATAGTTTCCCCGGTGAGTTGGATCACGATCAACCCAGATCGGGGCAGCCTTCGCACCGCTGCAGCGTTGCAGCCCACATGCGGCAGATCAGTAGCAACGGGTACACCGATAACCGCTTTCCAATCGGTGAGGCGGTCTGGATCGCGGCCGGAATCATCGTGGGGTTGGCCTTTGGCGACGCTCTGGTGCTGTTGGCCCTCGTGGTGGCGATCCCGGCCATGGCCATGGCCTGGTGGACGTTCCACAGCGCTGCTGGACAGATGGCAGGCCCAGCGCCGCTTAAAACCAGGAAGTTATAAATTCCTCGCCAGGGGCGTGCCGAGGATGACATGGTCAGGGGATGATCGGGACCGTGATTCGTCTGCTCGCGGCAATGTTTACAGTGCTGGCCGGAAGTGCTCTTGCGCCAAGCGGTATCGCGTGGGCGAGTGCGGCGCCCGCCAAGATCGACAGCAGTTTCTCGTTCGTGACCTATGACTGCGGCGGTCAATCGCCCATCAGGATTGTGGGCGAGGATTCAACCATCACGTTGAACGGGTCGTGCGGTGAGGTCGACGTGAGCGGTACCGCGAACACCGTGAACCTACAAACCGTGGCCGCCATCTTGGCCACCGGTACGGGTAACCACATAACCTGGGAGAAAGCGGCGGGAGCCGCCGTCCCAAAAATCAGCAACCCTAGTGGCAGCAACGATATTCACGGGCCTGGCGGCCTACAGGTCGGCTGATTCATGCCGGAGCCAGGAATCCCACCGATCCCGTCGCGATGACAAGCGTCAGCGTAATTTGCCCGACATACCAGCGCAGCGGGCAGCTGCGGCAACTGATCGGGTATTTCCGGGCTCAGACTTTCGGCGGCCCGATGCAATTGCTGATCCTCGACGACAGCCCCGAACCAGACGAATTCCTTACGAACGAGGAATACCAGAACGACGGTGTTCACTACATTCACCGGCCGGGAGACCGGATGTCGATCGGTGCCAAGCTCAATGCGCTCATGGAGCTGGCGCGTGGGGACGTGCTGATGCGATTCGACGATGACGACTATTACGCGCCGGCCTACGTGGAGCGGATGCTGGAGCTGCTCGGCGACGACGATTACCTCACGTTGAGCGGGTGGTTCGCCTACAGCCAGGTGCACGGCAAATTCTGCTACTGGGAGACGGACGCGCTGTGGCCTGTGCAATTCGTCTTGTCACCACATGATCTGTTCCTGCCCGTGTCCACTGCTGGCCTTGCTCCGGAGTCGGTGCGTTGGCAGGTCAACGGTTACGGATTCGCCTCGGCGTGGCGGCGGAGAGTGGCCGACGCGGTGCGTTTCCCGGACCAGGATCACGGCGAGGATGCCGCATTCGTCGACGCGCTGGTCGATGCGGGCTTTCGCACGCGCTATGGCGCCGATGTCGAGGGCCTGGCGCTGCATATCGTCCACCACGACAACATCTCACGGGCCTTCCCGCAGTACGTGTTGCCCGAATTCATGCTCGCCAAATATTTTCCGGGCTACACCCCGGTCAACGATGGCAACGGGCCGGCCGAAGCCCCATTAGCTCAACCCCATTGATCTACGGATTCTTTCGCTCAGGCCGGAGCCAGAAAGCCCACCGGGCCCGACGCGATGCACAACGACAGCGCGGTGGTGTTGGCGCGAACGGTGATCGCGTCACCGGCGCCCGGCAGCCTGGCGAACACCCGGTTGAGTCCCGGCCGCACCGGAACTTTGACTTCGGGTCCCTCCGACAGCGACACGGTCATCGAACCGTCGCTGTTGGCCAGATAGTTGAATTCGACGGTCCAATCGGCCGGCAATAGCGGCCCGTCCAGGAGCAAGCGCACCGGCTTGTCCGGCTGGGTGAAGTAGCCGCACTGCGGCATTGGCCCCGGCGCGATGGTCCGAACCCAGGTGACCCGCGCGGCGATCAGCCGGCCTGAGCTGTCGAACATGCGTAATTGTGTTGTCGCCGAATCGAATTCGGGCCTGTCGCGCAACAGTGCGAACATGTGGCTGGCCAGGTTCTCCGGATAGGCCACTCGTTGCAGCACCAGCGGATCTACTTCTTGATCTAGCAATGGAGCGGTCGAATTTGCATGCGCGGCAGCCAAACTCGCTCGAGCATGCTGGAGATAAGGCTGGGCCGGGTTGTCGCGCCAGCTGATCAGAAACGTCGCCGTCGAGTACAGGCTGCTGACCATGAACAACCCCGCCAGACCCGTTGTCGCCACGGTGCGTTGCAGCGAGTTGTCCAGCCATCGCGCCCCGAGTGGCCGGTTGGGTGCACACAGCGCCACGGCCGCCAACAACGCCAGCACCACGACCAGATCCGGCAGGTACCGCAGCGTCTGCGCGAGTTCCAGAGCGGTCAGCTTCGACGACCGCATCAGATAGATCGGCACCTGACAAGCCGCGGCGTAACCGGCTGCGGTCACCCACACCAGGCCGACGTGCTGTTTGCGGATCAGCGACACCGTCAGCACCCCGATCAGCACCAGCCAGCCCAGCGCCATCACCAGTGGCGGCGGCGTGGCCCACGGCGACGCGGGCGCCCAACGGTCCCAGTGCCAGGGCCCGCCGGCCAGCCCAGGCACGATGCCGTGGGTGATCGAACGGGACAACAGATCCCACGTCATCGCCAGGTCGAAACTCCATCGCCGCTGGTTGACCACGGCCAGGTAGACCCCAATCCAGCTCGCGGTCACCAGCAGTGACACCGTCCATAACCGCGCGCCGCCGCGCCAGACCGCCCGCACGGCCGCGCGGTCACCGTCCACATGGCAGAGCAGGGCCGCCACCGCGAACGCGACAAACGGGATCACCGCGGCCTTTTCGAAGAACAACAACCCACCGAAATAGACCAGCACGCCGGTGACCGCGTAGCGCTGGTTGCCCGTGCGCACCAGCAGGACCGCGTCGGCGCAGACCCAGGCCAGCGCGGCCAGCATGGGCAGCGAGTTCAGCGCCGCCGCCCACCAGGCGAACCCGGGCACCGCCAGCGGAGTGAACAGCGCGAACGTCAGCGGGATCAACAGCACCCACCGCCGGCCGAGGATCACGTACAGCGCACGCAACAGTGCCAGCGAGGCCAGCAGCTGCAGCACCACCAGGCTGATCGCGGGACCGGTCCACTGCAGCGGCGCCAACCGGGTGATCACCCCGGCGACCAGGAAGGCGGCCGGCATCACGTGGCCGTCGTGATCGTCGAACAGATACGACGGCGACAGCAGGCCCTGGGTGCCGGCCTTGCCCACGAGAATCAAGTCGTCCCAATAGAAATAGCCGCCGAACGCCAGCACCGCATGTATCCCCAGCTGCACCACGATCAGCACGACGGCTGCTGCCACCACCCCCCGGTATGGTGGGCCGGTGCGCACACTGGTCACCGGGGCAGCCGGATTCATCGGGTCGACGCTAGTCGACCGCCTACTGGCCGATGGCCACACCGTCGTGAGCCTGGACAATTTCGCAACCGGTCGCGCGACGAATCTTGAGCATCTGGCCGACAACCCTGCCCACGTCTTCGTCGAGGCGGACATCGTGACCGCGGACCTGGACGCCATCCTCGACGAGCACCGGCCCGAGGTGGTGTTCCACCTGGCGGCCCAAATCGACGTGCGGCACTCGGTGGCGAACCCGCAGTTCGACGCCTCGGTCAACGTCATCGGTACGGTGCGGCTGGCCGAAGCGGCACGGCGCGCCGGGGTCCGCAAAGTCGTCCACACCTCGTCGGGCGGATCCATCTACGGCACCCCGCCGCAATATCCGACTCCCGAGACGGCACCCACCGATCCGTGGTCGCCGTACGCGGCGGGAAAAGTGGCCGGCGAGATCTACCTGAACACCTTCCGGCATCTGTACGGCCTGGAGTGCTCGCACATCGCACCGGCCAACGTCTACGGCCCGCGGCAGGATCCGCACGGGGAAGCGGGCGTGGTGGCCATCTTCGCCCAGGCGCTGCTGTCGGGTAAGGCCACCAAGGTGTTCGGCGACGGCAGCAACACCCGTGACTACGTCTTCGTCGACGACGTGGTGGATGCCTTCGTCAAAGCCTCCGCAGACGCCGGCGGCGGGCAACGGTTCAACGTCGGCACCAGCATAGAAACCTCAGACCGGCAACTGCATACGGCGGTGGCAGCGGCGGTCGGTGCGCCCGACGACCCGGAGTTTCACCCGCCACGGCTCGGTGACCTGAAGCGGTCTTGCCTCGACATCAGTTCAGCGGCAAAGGTTTTGGGCTGGCAGCCGAAGGTTGGACTGGACGAAGGCGTGCGCCGCACGGTCGAGTACTTCCGGGAGACCCACGGCGCTTAGCGCTACTCGGGCGCCTGCGCGCCCTCCAGCGCGACGGCACGGGCAAGTCGCGCGTAGCGCAACTCCAGGTCCTTGAACCGCATGTAGGTGCTCAGCGTAGTGAAACTGAACGCCATGATCAGCGCGTAGAGCATCAGGTCGGTGCCGCGTCGCACCCCGAACCAGTGCGCGACCACGGTGGTGTCGTCGGGTCGCAGCACGGCGTAGATACCGGCCAACACAAACAGCACATAGCCGACCTTGACCCACGCTTTGGAGCGTGAGCTTCTGCGGGACCGCAACAGGTACACCAGCAGCGCGATGATCGAGCCGATCAGCAGCACCTGAATCCAGTTCACTTAAGAATCCTCCCTCGCAGGAACCCGTCGAAAATGATATTGACTCCGTTGAGCAGCGGCTGCCCTTTCGACTTCGAGTATTCGGTGTACAGCACCTCGACCGGCTCTTCCACTACCCGCCAATGGTTTTCGGCGATCAACAGGATGAACTCGTTGGCGTGGCTCATGCCGCTCATGGTGATATCGAGCCCGTCGGCCACCGTTTTGTTGAACACCCGCAGGCCATTGTTGGTATCGGTCAAACCGAGGCGGCGACCGCGCGGGCTCAGCCACACGGCAGTGCGCAGCACCACCCGTTTTAAAAACGGTGGCCCTTTGACATCTGGCGGCCGGTTTCCGTCGCGGGTGGCGAACCGGGTGCCGATGACGATGTCGACGTCGTCGTTGGTCAACCGCTCCACCATCGCGGCCACATCTTTGACGCGATGCTGGCCGTCGGCGTCGAAAGTCGCGAAGATTTGCGCCCCAGGCTGCCTGCGGGCGAACTCGACTCCGGTCTGGATTGCCGCACCTTGGCCCAGGTTGATCGGATGGCGCACCAGATAAGCGCCGGCCAGCCGGGCGATCTCCCCGGTGCCGTCGCGGCTGCCGTCGTCCACGCACACGACGTGGTCGAAGACCGAGCGCACATCGGCGACCACCTCGCCGATGACCGCAGCTTCGTTGAAGGCGGGGATGACGATCCACACGCCGGGGTAATGCGTTTCGATGCTCACCAGGTTAGCCAGAATCACCCGGTTGAGCGTCCGGCACGCGCCAGCGCGAGCAAGTGCACGCCGATTCCCACCAGCGGGCCGCACAACAGGCCGACCACGGTACGGGTCTCCAGCGGCAAGGGCAGCAGCAGCAACAGTCCCGCTGCCGCCGTCGCGCCGACCCAGCCCAGCGAATAGGCGCTGTGCAGAGCGGCCGCGACCGTAGCGGCGCCGGTGAGGGTCAGCATGGCGATCGCGACCGCGGCCGCCGTCAGCCACGCCAGCAGCTCGCCAGTGGCGTTGTACTGCGCTCCGAAGCCGACCCGCAGCAGCCACGGGCCCACGATCCCGGCCGCCACCACCCCGATTGCGCCGATGCCGGCGATGATCACCGCCGGTGCGATCAGCGCCCGCAGCCGGTCGGTGCGTTCGTCGACGAAATGAGCGATGAGGTTGCCTTGCATGGCCATCAGCGGCACCAGCAGCGGCGCGCGGGTCAACGTCACGGCCAGGATGATCACGCCGCCCTGAGCGCCGAGTTCATTCGATGTCAGCTTGAGCAGCACCGGGAAGCCCATCACCAGAATCGCGCTGGCACCGGCCGCGGTGATCGAATGGGCGGCGCCGCGCAAGAAGACCGCCATGCTGCCCGACGCGAGCAGCCGGGCCGTCGAGCGTGCCGTCGGCGAGGTGGCCAGCGTGATCAGCCAGGCCACCGCGCCGCCCACGGTTGCCCACAAGAAGCCGGCCAGACCCCAGCCGACCACGAACGTGGCCACCGCGATCGCTACCCGGATGAGCGCGTCGGTCACCATCAGCACCCCGTATTGGGTCCACCGGTTGGCGCCGGCCAACATGCCGAGCAGGGTGGAGTGCAGACAAAACCCGGCCAGGCCGACGGACAGCAGCGCCACCGATAACCCGCGCTCCTCGACGAACACCCGAGGGCTCCACAATGGCGAGCTGCCCGCGATCACGACGGCCGCGGCTACGCCCACCATGGCCGCGACGCGCAGCGGATGAATGCGTGGTCGACCGGCGTCCGGCCCGGCCGCCGATTCGCCGGCGTAGAGCATCGAACGGATCTCGCGGGTGGTCTCCTGCAGCAGGCCGTTGGCGGCGCCGGTGACCAGACCGAACGCCCCCCAGAACACCCCGAAGATCGAGAAGCCGCTCGGGGCCAGGTCGCGGGCGGCCAGATAGATCACCGCGTAGCCGCACAGCGCCGCACACGCGGTCGCGGCGCCGACCCTGGCCACACTGGCACGCGTGAGCGGGGACGCCGCACCGCCGACCTCAGTCATCGGGGCGGCACTTTCGGCCGACTGGCCCGATGTATTGCCACAATTTGAAAATAGTAAGTGTGCGGGAGCCGATGACCGCAGATATAGATCAGCTTCGCTAGTGTGGGCGCCTGTCAGGAAGGATCCATGGCAGCGCTACGCGTCTTCGGTTTCTCACTTCTGGTGACTGCGCTGGCCCTGGCGGCTGGATATGCGCATGGCGGGTTCAACGCCCTCTTCCTGCTGGTGGCGCTGGCGGTCCTCGAGGTGTCGCTGTCATTCGACAACGCCATCATCAACGCCGCGATCCTGCGGCGGCTGAGCCGGTTTTGGCAGCAGATGTTCCTGACGGTCGGGATTCTCTTCGCGGTGTTCGGGATGCGGCTGGTCTTTCCGCTGTTGCTGGTCTGGGCGACCGCCGGCGTCGACCCCGTGCGCGCGTTCGAGCTGGCGCTCAATCCGCCGCCGCACGGCGCGCTGGAATTCCCCGACGGCTCACCCAGCTACGAGAAGCTGGTCACCGCGGCCCACCCGCAGATCGCGGCCTTCGGTGGGATCTTCTTGCTGATGCTGTTCCTGGACTTCCTCGTTCAAGACCGAGATATCAAGTGGCTCAAGTGGATTGAGATCCCATTTGCCCGAATCGGTCGGCTTGGTCAGGTGTCGGTAGCGGTGGCCGCCGCCGCGCTGGTTCTGGCCGCCACGACGTTGACGCATTCCAGCGAGGAGCGCGCGACGGTGCTGACGGCGGGGCTGCTGGGCCTGGTGACATATCTGATCGTCAACGGTTTGAGCCGGGCGTTTGGGCCGCCAGATCTCGAAGCGACGACCGGAGACCCCGGCCTGGGTGCGGCCGCCGGTAAAGCCGGCCTGATGCTGTTTCTCTATCTCGAGGTCCTTGATGCCGCCTTCTCCTTCGACGGCGTCACTGGCGCTTTTGCCATCACCTCGGACCCCATCGTGATCGCGCTCGGTTTGGGAGTGGTGGGCTCGATGTTCGTCCGGTCGATCACCATCTACCTCGTGCAGCAGGAAGCACTGGACCGTTACGTGTACCTCGAGCACGGCGCGCACTGGGCGATCGGGGCGCTGTCGGTGATCATGCTGGTATCGATCGAGCCGCATCTCGAGATCCCCGAAGCGCTCACCGCTTCGGTGGGCGTGTTCTTCGTCGGGGCGGCGTTGACCTGGAGCGTGCTGCGTAATCGGCGAATTGCCAACGCCGCCTGAGGTTACGCCTCGATTTGCCCGGCGATGCGTCGTTCGATGCTGGCTCGCGCCGGCGCCGGCAACACGAAAAGGCCGTCGAGCTCCTTGGTTGCCCGCGCGTACGCGTTTTGACGTTCGTCACGCGTCGCCGCTTCGTCCTGCGCCAGGTGCAGCAGGTTCTGGGCGCGCGCCAGCCGCTGCTGTTCGTCTTCGGAGAAGCCGCTGCGGCGCCGCCGAGTCGCCTCCGCCTCGGCGATCTCGAACGCGCTGATGTACTCGTGGACGGCATTGCGGTATTCGGATTGCGCGGCCCGATCGCCGGCCAGGGCTGCCACGTCCTGGGGCCGGTCCGGGCGCAGCAGGTCCGCGTGCCGCTTTGCCTTGTGGAATGCCATGGTCAGCGGGTCGCGCATATCGGTCATCAACGGAAAATCCAGCAATTTGGCGATGTCGACTTCGTAGTCCAGCCACCGCGCGTCGGCATGATCATGCGCCTCAAGGACTTTGGCGAGGGCTGCGCGGGAGGTTTCCTCGTTGTCCCGGGTGCGTCCAGACGCCTGCGCCACCGCGATCTTGGCCTGCTGCTTCAATCGGTACCGTTCCAGCCGTCGCTCCGCACGACGCTCGTTGGCGGCGGTCACCGCCCTGATGCCAGTGCCGATCGCACCCGCGAACGGAAAGATCAGCCACCAGAAATTCGCGGCGAAATGAAATACCGGGGTCACATCGCCAGGATGCCACCAAGATTCGACGCGCGGTTACGCCAGCAGCGTTAGTGCCCCTCGGTCTTGAACCGCTCGATGGAGCGCTCCACCTCTGCCTCGGCTTCGGCGCGGCCGACCCAGTCCGCCGCCTTGACGTACTTGCCCGGCTCCAAGGCCTTGTACTGCGAGAAGAAGTGCTTGATGACGTCCAGTTCGTAGGCCGGCACGTCGCCGATGTCCTGGATGTGGTCCCACCGGTGGTCGCCGGCCGGAACACACAACACCTTGGCGTCGCCGCCGGCCTCGTCGGTCATCTCGAACATCCCGACCGGCCGCGCCTCCACCAGCACGCCGGGGAACAGTGGCTGCGGCAGCAGCACCAGTGCGTCCAGCGGGTCGCCGTCCTCGCCGAGAGTGTTCTCGATGAACCCGTAGTCGGTCGGGTAGACCATCGACGTGTACAGGTAGCGGTCCAGCTTCACCCGCCCCGTCTCGTGATCGACTTCGTACTTGTTCCGCTGGCCTTTCGGGATCTCAATGACCACGTCGAATTGCACTGGCTCGGCTCCTTCGAAAAAAAGTGTGTCTCGGTAGGCCCGGTTTAGATCGGGTTCACCCTAGCCGAGACGTCTACACGGCGGATCGTTCGGCAGAATGGGACCCGACAGTCAGGAGATTCATGGGTCCTACTCGCCGGCGGAGATCCATCCAAGTGCTCGTCGGGTTCGCCGTGCTGGCGTTTGTTGCCGCCGTGGTCGCGGCGGCAATCTTGTTCACGACGGGTGTGCACGGCAGCGGCGGCACCCGGGCTTCGGTGCCCCCGCCGCGGCCGCCGACGGTGAAGCCGGGGATGGTGCCCGTCGTCGACACCGCCGAGACGCCCAGCGCGGGCGGGCTGGCGGCGGTGCTGGCACCCGCGGCCGCCGATCCCAACTTGGGCAGGTTGGGCGGCCGGATCACCGACGCCATTACCGGCAAAGAACTTTGGCAGGTTGCCGATGACCTGCCGTTGGTGCCGGCTTCGACCAACAAGGTGCTGACCGCGGCCGCGGCGCTGCTGACCCTGGACGGTGAGGCCCGGATCACCACCCGGGTGGTGGCCGGCAGCCAGAACCCGCAGGGACCCGTCGTGCTGGTGGGAGCCGGGGATCCGACGTTGTCGGCGGCGCCGCCGGGGGTGGACACCTGGTACCGGGGTGCACCGCGGATCAGCGATCTGGTCGAGCAGGTTCGCCGCAGCGGGGTCACCCCCACCGCGGTGCAGGTGGACACCTCGGCGTTCAGCGGCCCGACGCTGGCGCCGGGTTGGGATCCGTCCGATGTCGACAACGGCGACATCGCACCCATCGAGTCGGCGATGATCGACGCCGGTCGCATTCAGCCGACCACCGTGAACTCGAGGCGGTCCCGGACGCCGGCCCTGGACGCCGGACGGGAGCTGGCCAAGGCGCTCGGCCTGGACCCCGGGGCGGTGACGATTGCGACGGCACCGTCGGGCGCGCGGCAGCTGGCCGTGGTGCAGTCGGCGCCGTTGGTGCTGCGGCTGTCCGAGATGATGGACCACTCCGACAACGTGCTGGCCGAATGCATCGCCCGCGAGGTGGCGGGCGCGATCAACCGGCCGCGCAGCTTCGCCGGCGCGGTCGACGCGGTGACCAACCGGTTGAGCACCGCACACATCGACACCGCCGGTGCCGCGCTGCAGGATTCCAGCGGACTGTCCGTCGACGACCGGTTGACCGCCAAGACACTCGATGGCACCGTGCAGGCGGCCGCAGGTCCCGACCAGCCGTCGCTGCGGGCGTTGCTGGATCTACTTCCGATCGCCGGCGGCAGCGGGACGCTGGCCGACCGCTTTCTCGATCCGGCCACCAACCAGGGGCCGGCCGGCTGGCTGCGTGCGAAGACAGGTTCGCTGACCGCCATCAATTCGCTGGTCGGCGTTGTCACCGACCGCAGCGGTCGGGTGCTGACGTTCGCGTTCATCTCGAACACCGCCGGTCCCAATGGCCGCAATGCGATGGACGCGCTGGCCAGCAGGTTGTGGACTTGTGGGTGCGCATGACTTCATCGGCTGACCTGACCATCGGTACCGCTGTCGACTGGCGATTCGCCGCCACCGTCGGCCAGCGCTTGACCCGGCCAGGTCCGCCGTCCAGCGACTACACCCGCCGCCAGGTCGTCGACGAGCTGAGCAGCGCTGCCCTGAAAGCCGAACCGCTGGTGCGCGATGTGACGGGTTTGGCCACCAAAGGCGCGGTACCGGCGGCCCGCGTCGTCGATCGCGTCGAGTGGGTCGGCGCGGCGGCCGAGTCGATGCGGTTGATGACCAACGGCGCCGAGCAGCCGCGCGGATTTCTCACCGGTCGGATCACCGGGGCGCAGACGGGTGCGGTGCTGGCGTTTGTGTCGTCCGGGATCCTCGGTCAGTACGACCCGTTCGCGGCCGGCAGGGAAGGCGTCCTGCTGCTGGTGTATCCGAATGTCATTGCCGTCGAGCGCCAGTTGCGCATCGAACCCGCCGATTTCCGGTTATGGGTCTGCCTGCACGAAGTGACCCACCGGGTGCAGTTCACCGCCAACCGCTGGCTGGCCGACTACATGTCGCAGGCGCTGGGGTTGGTGACCCAGGATGCCGGTGACGACATCGGGCAGGTGGCGAGCAGGCTCGCCGACTATGTCCGCAACCGCGGGGTGGGAACGCCCGACCCGGACGGCAGCTCGTCGGGGATCCTCGGCCTGGTGCGCGCTGTTCAGTCCGAGCCGCAGCGCCAAGCCCTGGATCAGCTGCTGGTGCTCGGCACGCTGCTGGAGGGCCACGCCGACCACGTCATGGACGCCGTCGGGCCGATGGCGGTGCCGTCGGTGGCCACCATCCGTCGCCGCTTCGACGAGCGTCGCCAACGCAAACAACCACCGCTGCAGCGGCTGCTGCGTGCGCTGCTGGGCCTGGATGCCAAGCTCAGCCAGTACACCCGCGGCAAGGCTTTCGTCGACCACGTGGTGGGCCGGGTCGGAATGGAGCGGTTCAACACCGTCTGGTCGGGCCCCGATACGCTGCCGCTGCCCGCCGAGATCGAAGACCCTAAGCGATGGATCGACCGAGTGCTGTAGGGCAGCTGCGTGCCGCTGTCGAGACGTTCGCTGGGACCTATCTGAAGGCCCATCTGATCACCGAGGACCAATGGTGTGTGGCGCTATCGGGTGGACCGGATTCGTTGGCGCTGACCGCTGTCGCCGCTGCGCTGCGGCCCACCACCGCGTGCATCGTCGACCATGGCTTGCAGCCGGATTCGGCGGCGGTTGCCGAAGCCGCCCGGGCCCAGGCTGTTGCACTGGGATGCGTTGACGCACAAGTACTTTGCGTACGGGTAGGTAACGAGGGCGGTCCCGAGGCTGCGGCGCGGGCCGCCCGCTACGCCGCGCTGGGCGCATGCCGTGCCGGGCCGGTGCTGTTAGCGCACACCCTTGACGACCAGGCCGAGACGGTGCTGCTCGGACTGGGCCGCGGCTCCGGGGCGCGCTCCATCGCGGGGATGCGTCCGTACGATCCGCCGTGGTGCCGGCCCTTGCTGGGTGTCCGGCGGACCACCACGCACGCCGCGTGCCGGGAGCTGGGCCTGACCGCGTGGCAGGACCCGCACAACAGCGATCGTCGCTTCACCCGGAGCCGGCTTCGCCTCGAGGTGTTACCGCTGCTGGAGGATGTGCTCGGCGGTGGAGTCGCCGAAGCGTTGGCCCGCACCGCGACCGCACTGCGGGAGGACACCGAATTCATCGACGCGCTCGCGGCACAGGCGCTGCCGGAAACGACCGCGGGCACCGGGCTGCAAGTCCAGGCTTTGGCCGGGCTGCCGGACCCGGTTCGGCGCCGGGTGATCCGCGGCTGGCTGCTGGCTGGCGGCGCGACCGGGCTGACCGACAAACAGATCCGCGGGGTGGACACGCTGGTCACAGCGTGGCGCGGACAGGGCGGCGTGGCGGTCGGTTCGGCGTTGCGGGGTGAGCGACTGATCGCGGCACGGCGCGACGGTGTCCTGTCCATGCGGCGCGAACCTGTGTAAACATCAGGCCGCCGTTGGTTATTCGCCCGCTGACGTGGCAATCTGTGGGCGTGCCCCAGATCCGCTCGGCGAGCACCCCCGCCCAGCCAGTGGAGCTGTACCCGGGGGACATCAAGTCGGTGTTGCTCACGGAGGAGCAGATTCAGGCCCGCATCGCAGAGCTCGGCGAAGAAATCGGCAATCAATATCGCGGCAATGTCGCCGAGACCGGTCAGGATCTGCTGCTGATCACCGTGCTCAAGGGCGCGGTGATTTTCGTCACGGACCTGGCCCGCTCGATTCCGGTGCCGACGCAGTTCGAGTTCATGGCCGTCAGCTCCTACGGGTCTTCGACATCGTCGTCGGGTGTGGTGCGGATCCTCAAGGATCTGGACCGCGATATCAACGATCGCGATGTGCTGATCGTCGAGGATGTCGTCGACTCGGGCCTCACCTTGTCGTGGTTGCTGCGCAACCTGAAAAGCCGGCATCCCCGCTCGCTACGGGTGTGCACGCTGCTTCGCAAGCCCGACGCGGTGCGCGCCAACGCAGAGATCTCCTACGTGGGCTTCGACATTCCCAACGATTTCGTCGTCGGCTACGGCCTTGATTACGACGAGCGCTACCGCGACCTGTCCTACATCGGGACCCTGGACCCCAGGATCTACGAGGAGTAGCCGAGCGGGCTCAGTCCAGCTCCCACACCGCGGTCACCGAGAAGCTCACCGTCTGCTGGCCGGGTTCCAGCGGAACTGCGGTTGGCATCGCCCTCGGCGGCGCCGGCGGCGAGCCGGCTGTCTGCGTACTGCCGGTGGCCTCCGAAATGGAAAGCACCTTGCCCAGCTGCAGCCCGGACAGCTGGGCGTACTGATCGGCCCGGTTCTTGGCGTCGTTGAACGCCCGCGCACGTGCGTCCTTGACGAGCTGCGAGTCGTCGGCGATGGAGTAGCTGACCGAACTGATGCGGGTGGCGTCACCACCGGTGCCGACGATCAACGCCAGCATCCGTGACGCGGCATCGGTGGGGTGGATCTTGACCTGGATGGCGTTGGTGGCGCGGTAGCCGGTGATGGTCGTGGTGCCGTTGGGCTCGGGATTGCTGTACTGCGGTTGCAGGGTGACTTCGGTGGTGCTGATGTCTTTGCGGTCCAGGCCAGCGCCGACAAGGGCGTTGATCACCGCTTGCTGGCGGTCGTTGGTCTGGTTCATCGCGGTCGTGACGTCGGGCGCCATGAATTCGATACCGGCGTCGGCGGTCAGGGTATCCGGGACGCCTTGCACTTGGCCCGATCCCAGCACGGTCACCTGGCGTGGGTTTACTCCCGGTGCCGGCGTGGCATTGTGCTTGTCGCATCCCGACACGGTGGCCAGAGCCAGGCCGGCCGCAGCCACCGCGATCGACCAGCGAGCGAACCTTCTAGCATTTCGTGCGATCGACATGCCTGGCACCCTAGCGCGGCCGGAGTGTTAGAAGGGCGGATCGGCAGGCGGAGCTTGAACGGGCGTCTCGTCGGGCCGCCAGTCCGCTGGTAGTTCTTCTGCCTCTCGGGGATCGTTGACCCAGGTGCAGAAGGGGCTGGTACTGGGTGCGCCCTTGAACGTAAACAGCATGTCGCGCATGTGGTTTCGGAACCGCCGCGCTTCCACCTCGCGCTTACGCGCTTGCTCGAGCCGGCGACGAGCTTCGTTGACGGGCCGCAGTTCCCGATTGTGCTTGCGCACCTGTGCAATTCGGAAGCTCCGCTGCTGCGACCTGCTTCGTCTGTTGGGTCGCGGTACGCCGCATGCCGGCGCGCGCGATTGTCGGAAGAGGTCCGCACCAGCTGGTGAGGTCTGATAGGTCCGACCGGTGGGTGAGGTCCACAGGACGGTGCCGTCGGCGAGTTGAGTATCTCGCCAGGCGCCGAAGGTTTTTAGTCGATGATGTTGTCGACAAAGGCATTTGAGATTACCCATGACCGTCAGCCCACCGGCGGCCGGATTCTCGTGATCGAACGGAATGGTGTGGTCGAGGTCGCACACCATCGCCGGGCGACTGCAGCCGGGGAAGCGGCAGGTGAGGTCGCGGCAACGGACGGCGCGCTCGAGCGCCGCCGACGGTTGATAACGCAGCGCTTCGCGCGCGCTCGTCACCGGATCGCAAAGGCGTAGCGACGCAGCGGCAGCAGCCAATTCGCGAACCTGCTCGGCGTCGATGATTCCGTAGCCTTCCAGGTAACCGGGCGCGGCGCTGTTCCCACTCACGGTCTGATCGCTGGCCACCACGTTGATGATCACCTGCGCCCCGCCCCGATCGAGGTCGGTGCCGTCAATCTTGTTGGGGCACTTCGATTCGCCGCATTTGCAGGCCAACTGACTGCCCTGAGACAGTGCAAGCAGCGCATCGGCGCGGCGCTGATCCAGCGTTCGTGGGTCGGCCGGGCACACTTGCTTGGCAAGCTGCGAGAGGCGCCGGTCGAAAACCGTCGCGGCCGAGGCGGCAACGGAGCCGTAGAGCTCGGCCATCCCGTTATCCAGGGCGTTGATTCCGACATGCCGGTCATCTTCGGCGGCAGCACGGCGTTCGCGCGCGGCGTCGGGATCGGTGGCCCGCACCGCCGCATCGACGGCGTTGACGATCCGCTGTCTCGACCAGCCGTGCCAATTGCTGATCCGCTTCGCCAGTGACTGATCGATCTGGGCGATCAGTTGGTCGTCGGAGATCAAATCGGTGCGGCTGATGATCAATCGCACGGTACGCCAATCGGTTTGGCCTTTGGCCAGCAGCGCAGCAACGTCGGGTAGCCGGGTATCGAGTGCCTCGGCGTGCGACACCAGGTAGCTGGCGGCCATCGGGGACAAGTTCATCGCGGCGGCTACCTCCGCCGTCGTCTGCTCGAAGCCGTCGATGAGCGCATAGCCGCGCTTGGTCTCAGCCCGATCGGTTGCGGCCACCCGAAGCCGCAGCAATGCCGCCACCGCCGCCATCCGCCGAGCCACCAGCATCGACTCCTGCCGATGCGCGGACTCGACCACCGCCACCAGAGCGGCGGCGTCAAGATCCTGCAGCGCATCGAACATACATTCGATTATAGGGAGGGTGTCCGACATTGATCTTGTTAAACGGGTTCGGGTGAGGATGGTCTTGCCCGTTCGCCGCTGGTGATGACTCGTCGTCCGACTGACGCCCTGTTGGGTTGTCTTCCAATTGATTTGTCTCACCAGC
>Ga0182030_10004521_pt1 | contig 29638 bp, 34 predicted proteins | sample 812S3MmetaG_FD_121299 | JGI IMG/M metagenome (GOLD analysis project Ga0182030, IMG submission 121299) | Permafrost microbial communities from Stordalen Mire, Sweden - 812S3M metaG (Illumina Assembly) | ecosystem: Environmental > Terrestrial > Soil > Wetlands > Permafrost | place: Sweden...
GGCCGAGCGCCTCACACACATACTCCATGTACTTCTCGAGCTGCGAAATTTTCGCCATGGCATTAAACTCGGTTGTGAAGTCCCGTGTATAATGCCATGATATTTATGACACAGTAGTACTAGCCGGCTGCCAGCGAAGTCGCAGCCTCCATGCACGCGCCGGACGCCGCAGCCGCGAGTTCTCTAACCAGCGGTGCGCTCGTCGTCGTCTGATCCCTCGCTAACCACCGCCCCGGAAATCAATTCGACACAGACCAGGTGGTCGCGAACACCGCGTGCGCCTTTGATGTTCTCCGCTATGACACGCAAAGCTGTCCGCATCCGCTCATCCGTTATGATCCCATGAAGCTCAATTAGGCCGTCCTTTACCTGGCAATCGATGCCGGCTGCCGGTGTCCATTGCTGTCCGTCAACCTCCTTGAGAAATCGGGCGCGAATCTGCGCATCGGTGACGGCGGGCGCTTCGCCGCTGCCCGGCATTAGCTTCATTAGAGCCCTGACCAAATCAGCGCGCGCGATGATCCCCACCAGATGACCGCGATCGATCACCAGGACGCGCCGCACTTGCCGGGATTCCATGAGCGCAACGACTTCGGCCAGCGCGGCATCCGGCGCAACTGAAATAACGGTACCGTCGATCAGTTCGGCCACTTTGCGCGCATGTGAGCGGACATAGTTTTGCGCCACGTGCCCCGCCGATAGAAAGGACGCCAGCCAGCTCACATGGCGATCGGTCCCGGTTTCGGCGCGCCGCATCAAATCCCCTTCAGTGATCATTCCGACCACCGTACCCCGATCATCGACGACGGGCAGGCCGCTGATGCGCTTTTCAACCATCAATCGCGCAGCATCTTCGAGCGATGCCGCACCCATAATGGTCTCGACCTTTCTATTCATCACATCAGACGCTTTCACGTGAGTTCCTCCAGATAATCGCCATTTAAGTATGGAACTGCCTGGCTCATCCCCGAATCCGTACAAACCCGGACAACCGCCACCCCTTTCCCGACAATGCAATCGGCTCAGAAACACGCTGGCGGAATGCTCCGCCCACCTCCCTCTACGTACAAATCCTGCTTGTTGCCACCGCTTCGTACTGGTTAGCCTGACCGCATCGACTGGAATTCGGCAGCTACGGCGTGGGCGGGGATAGACGAGGGCATGGCGATGGATATTGCAGAAGCCATTTTCGAACGGCGTTCAACCCGCAAGTATCGCAACCGCGCGCCGAACGAGGGCCTGATTCGCTCACTTCTCGAGGCCGCGGTGCAGGCGCCCAGTGCAGTCAACGAGCAGCCATGGACGTTCACCGTCGTTCGCGACCAGGCGCTCCTCGATCAGCTGTCCCATGACGCCAAGACTCACATGCTCACGAGGATGCCGCCCTCGATAGCCGCAGGCGCCCAGGCTGAGCACTTTCGCGTGATGCTCGGCGATCCGACGTTTCAGATCTTCTATCACGCACCGGCGCTGATTGTCATTTCCGGGAATGGACCTGGTTCGTATATCGTGGAGGACTGCGCTCTGGCGGCGCAGAATCTGATGCTGCGGGCCCATTCCCTGGGACTCGGCAGCTGCTGGATCGGCTTTGCGCAAAGCTACCTGGGTACGCCTGCGGGCAGGAAGACGTTGGGGATTCCCGGCGCGTGCGTGCCGGTGGCACCGATTATCGTCGGATATCCGGCCGCGCCACCGGCAGCGGTCCCACGCAAGGCGCCCGAGATCCGATGGATCGGTTAAGTTCATGGAAGAGACATTCCTCGAGAAACGGCAGGCGCTGCCAGCCATTCAACTGCCCCCGCCGGGCGAAGCGGCAACCATTTCGCTACTGGCCGCGCTGAAGCAGCGCAAGACCGCGCGGGAATTCGACTCCTCGCCGTTAACGCTACAGCAGACCTCGAATCTCCTGTGGGCGGCATGTGGCGTGAATCGCACGCAGGGTCCCTTTGGAGGTACCGGCAGAACCGCAGCGTCGGCCAGTAACTCTCAGGAGGTCGATCTTTATGTGATCCGCCGGGACGGCGCCTATCTGTATGAGGCGCTCAATCATCTATTGCTTCCCGTCTCAGCGCACGATTTGCGTGTCCAGGCACTTACCCCTGGTCAGCCGCGCACCGACGCGCTGGCACCCGTGCAACTTGTCTATGTCGTGGATATTCACCGGCTCACCCACACCGCGGGCTTTGATGAACCCGGGCTACACGATCCTGAAGTCCAAAAATCATACTACTACGTCGACACGGGACTCATTGCCGGCAACGTATATCTGTTCGCCGCGGCATATGGCCTCGCCGCCTGGTTCCACAATTGTGATCGCATCGGTCTGGCGCGGTCTCTGGGGTTGCGAACCGAGCAACGCGTACTCTTCGCGCAGTCAATCGGATATCCGCGCACCTGAACGCGTTCTCAGGAGAACACCCATGATCTCTTACGCGAAGCCAGGCAAACACGAGGCCCACGAGGTGAAGGCAGTGACCCCTGCAGACTATCCTTACTTCACCGACAAGCTTCAGGCACGAATGGAGTTTCTGCGGTCGAGCCTCATCGAGGCCTTCGAGACCTTGTTGCGCTCGAAGCCGGCGCAGGATGTCGAGGTCGCCGAAGTCGACCTGGCGCAGACCGCCCAGGAAGTGGCCGAATTGAAGGATATCGAGGCGGCCCAGCGTCGCATTCAACAGCGCGAATATGGCTGCTGCGTCGCTTGCGGTGCAGCTATTGAGTGGCGGCGCCTTGCGGCGTATCCCTCGGCCAAATGCTGCCTTGCCTGCCAGGAACGGCGCGACCAAGCGCCCACTGCAGCGTCTCGGGTACGACCCTAGACCCGGTAATCTTTCCCCTGCGGACATGTACCTATTGTCCGAAATCTGTCAGGGCGTACAAATGGCCAATAGACCATTACGAGGTGGGCAGTGAGCGTACTCGAGGCAGGCTGGATATGGTCCTTTGTCCGACAATCCGTTCTGGTGAACGATGCCGGTGCATGTCCCGGCCTGACCGGGGTTGCATCGACGACGAGCGGTCCGCTTTGGTGTCCGCCGGCCGACGTGTATTCGGCGGGCGATTCATGGTGGATCACATTGGCGCTTCCGGGTGTCAATCGTGCGTCTCTGGAGTTCGAAGTCCACGAGGGTGTGCTGCATATCCGGGCCACCCGGGAAGCGCCCTGGCGCAAGGCGCCCGGGAATCTTCAGCGACTCGAAATCCCCTACGGACGGTTCGAGCGTTCCTTCAGCCTCCCCGACCCTGCGGCCACGATCGTTGCCGCGGATCTGATTGATGGCTGTTTGCACATAGAACTTGCCACTCGTTCCTGAATGACAAAGAGACCAACATGACCGACGCATCTACCCAGCAGTCGCCCCCCACGTCCGGAGGCGAACCTGCGACCCCGGATATTCCTGATGACGCACTGTGCATTGTGCCGGTGCGCAACATGGTGATGTTCCCGGGAGTCATGCAATCAGTCACTGTGGGCCGTCAAGGCAGTGTTGCCGCGATAGAAGTCGCGGTCAGGACGGGCCGTAAGATCGGCCTGCTGCTGCAAAAGGATCCGACACGGGAAGATCCATCGGGATCTGACCTGTATGACATCGGCACGGTAGCATCGGTACTGCGCTATGTGACAACACCGGATGGCGGTCACCACCTGGTCTGCAGCGGCGAGTCTCGGTTCCGGGTGAGCGAATTCCTGACGGGTTTCCCTTACCTCGTCGCCCGGGTGACAATCCTGGCGTCCGTGCCCGGCAATGATCTGGAAATCGAGGCGCGTCTTCGCTATCTGAAGAGCCGCGCCTTGGAGGGACTCGCGCTCCTGCCCCACGTGCGGCCGGACGTCGCGGCAACCGTTGAGAGCATGACCTCTGCGGATCTGCTGGCAGATCTGGTCGCGAGTTTTCTGGACAGTGAGGCGGCCGAAAAGCAGGCCCTGCTCGCCACGCTGGACCTCACCGAGCGTCTCGATAAGGTCATCGTGCTGCTGGGTCGGCGCATCGAAATCCTCAAGATCACCCGAGACATCGAACGCCAGACGGCGGCTTCCTTTTCCCACCGGCAGCGCGAGGCGGTGCTACGCGAGCAGGTCCGGCAAATCCAGGCGGAGCTTGGGGAAGGCGGCGACGCAACCAGCGAAAACGCCGAGCTTGCGAAAACCATCGACTCGAGCGGCATGCCCTCCGAGGTCGCCGAACACGCCCGCAGTGAGCTTAAGCGGCTCACCCGCATGGGCGAAGCAGGCACGGAAGCCTCGATGCAGCGTGCATATATTGACTGGCTCATCGCTCTGCCCTGGGCGAAACTGGATCCGGAATCCATCGACATACCCAGCGCACGCAAGATGTTGGACCAGGATCACTATGGCCTCGAGAAGGTCAAGCGCCGCATTCTCGAGTTCCTGGCCGTCCGGCGCCTCAATCCCGAAGGCCGCAGTCCCATTCTGTGCCTGGTTGGGCCGCCGGGCGTGGGCAAGACTTCACTCGGGCAAAGCATCGCCAAGGCGATCGGGCTGAAGTTCGTGCGTGCGAGCCTGGGTGGCGTACACGACGAGGCGGAGATTCGTGGCCATCGGCGCACCTACGTCGGTGCGCTGCCGGGCAACATTATCCAGGGGCTGCGCAAAGCGGGCACCCGCAACCCGGTCTTCATGCTCGATGAGATCGATAAGCTGTCGGCGAGCATGCACGGCGATCCGTCCTCGGCGTTGCTCGAGGTGCTCGATCCGGAGCAGAACGCGACGTTTCGCGACAACTATCTCGGTGTCCCCTTCGACTTAAGCAAGGTGCTGTTCATTGCGACGGCGAATGTACTCGATACGATTCCCGGCCCGCTGCGCGACCGGATGGAGCTCGTTGAACTCACCGGCTATACGGACGAGGAGAAGATGGAGATTGCTCAACGTTATCTACTGCCCCGGCAGCTCGTCGCCAATGGCTTGACGCCCGAGCAGGTATCGATCACCAAACCGGCGCTACACGGGCTCATTCGCGAGTACACGCGCGAGGCCGGATGCCGGGGCCTTGAGCGTCAGCTCGGCGCCCTGTTGCGCCACGCCGCGGTCGGAATCGCGGAAGGTCGTATCACCCGAGCGCACATCGACAGCGTTGAACTTGTCCAGGCACTCGGACCCGGGCGCTTCGAAGACGAAGTGGCGTTACGCACCGCAGTCACCGGGGTCGCCACGGGGCTCGCATGGACGCCCGTGGGGGGCGATATCCTGTTCATCGAATCGACGCGCGTACCCGGGACCGGCAAGCTGATCCTGACCGGACAGCTCGGCGATGTCATGAAGGAGAGCGCCCAGGCCACCTCGAGCCTGGTGAAATCCCGCGCCTCCGCCCTGGGGATCGATTCGGGCATGCTGAGCGCTTTCGACCTGCACGTGCATATCCCTGCCGGTGCGGTCCAGAAGGACGGCCCGAGTGCAGGTGTGGCTATCTATGTATCACTCGTGTCGCTGCTGACCAATCGGCCCGTGCGACACGACGTGGCGATGACGGGAGAGATAAGTCTGCGCGGACTGGTGCTGCCCGTCGGCGGCATCAAGGAGAAAGTGCTCGCCGCGGCGCGAGCCGGCATCCGCACGGTCATTCTGCCCAAGCGAAACAGCCGCGACCTCGAGGAGCTCCCCGAGGCGGTGCGCCAGGAAATCCGGTTCGTGCCGGTCGAGACCGTCGACGAGGTTGTTGCCGCCGCACTGCTCGATGCAGCAATCGAACCGGCGCGCACGGCGGCCTGAGGCGCCATTTGCCACACGAATTCACACGGGTGCAGCTATGAGTACAGGCTTGACAGGTAACACCGAAGTGCTCGATGCGCTCATCGCCGACGGCGAGGGGCAAGGCTTCGGCACGCGCTATGACACGGATATCCTTGTGGCACTGCGGGAACTTCGCGCCATCCGCAAGAGCGAAATTGTCTGCTCACGATGCCTGTTGCGGGAAGCACAGGATGAGCCGCCCGTGGAATTCTAAGCCCGAAGATCATATTTTGCAGGCGCCCGCCCATGCACCCTGACGCGCTCACCCCATTGCTTTTTTCCTTGAGTGAAAGTCAGGCTCTGGCGCCTGCGATCGGAGAAGCCGCACAACTGTCCCTTGGCGTTCTTGAGGAGCGGAATTTCGAGGGCGGAGAGTTCAAGATCCGCCCGATGCAATCGGTGCGCGGACGGGTCGCTTACGTTTTTCAATCGCTTGCCGGGCTTGGCGACACTTCACCCTCCGAGCGCCTGTTACGACTTCTGTTCCTGCTCAACACGCTGCGTGACGGGGGCGCCAGCGAATGTGTCGCGCTCATTCCGTATCTTGCCTTTGCCCGTAAAGAACGGCGCACCCAGCTGCGCGATCCGGTCAATACCCGCTATGTGGCGCAGCTGCTGGAAACATCCGGTGCCGATCGCATTCTTGCCCTGGATGTGCACAACCCGGCGGCGCTGGATAATTCGTTTCGCATTCCGGTGGACCACCTGAGCGCCCTACCCATGATGGTGGATCACTTTGCGACGCGGCTGAGCGGGGCACAGATCGTGATCGTCTCGCCGGATATCGGTGGCATCAAGCGCACGCAGCTGTTTCGCGAAATGCTCGAGAAGCGCTTAGGTCGTGAAGTGGAACTGGCTTTCATCGAGAAGCGCCGGGCAATGGGGGTCGTGTCGGGAGGCACCCTGGTGGGGAATACGGCCGGCCGCACGGTCATTGTGCTGGATGACCTGTGCGCCACGGGTGGCACGCTGCTGCGGGCCGCGGATGCGTGTCGCAAGTCGGGTGCGGCCGCGGTCTACGTGGCCGTCACCCATGTTCCGCTCGCGAGCGGACTGGATGCACTGCTCGCCGCGCAAAACATTGCCGGCATCGTGACGACCGATAGCGTCGGGGTCCTGCCTGCCATGCGCGCCGCACCCAGGGTCATACCGCCAACGCTGGCGACCTTGTCGATCGCACCCCTCATCGGCCAGGCGCTTAAGCGCGTGCTCGCGGGCAAGCCCCTGGGGCCTCTCATCGAGCGCTGGCCGGTGCCTTTCGAGGCGTGACGGCCTCACGTGAGGACTGCCGCACGGCCATGCGCGCGAACAACAAGGCGCTATCCAGATAACCGTCGGCACGCGCCCGCCAATGTTCAAAGCGGGGCGCCAATTCAGGATCACGCAAATGCCAGGCCGCCATTTTGGCACGGGTGGCGGCGCGCTGGCTCATGTAGAAATGCACCAGCGCGTCCGATGCATAGTCCTGCATTTCGGCCCGCATGCCGTTCAGCAGCTGCCGCGCCAAAGCCGCGGCACCCAGCTTCATGCATTCCATCGCAAGAGACGCCACCTCTTCGATGGGATCAAGCCGGCGCAGGTCCGCGTCAAACTCGAGGCAATCAATCACTGCGGGACCTTCCGTCAACGACCCCAGATAGACGTGTTCGGGACGCAGATCGCCATGTCCTTCGACAAGGTGGCGGCTGCGCGCGCCCAAGCCTTGCGCGTGCAAGTGGATAAATCCCAGTTGCGCGCCAATTAAGGCCTGTCCCTTGCGCTCCGGCAATTGGAACTCGGGCAGCAACAACTCCCGACCATTTCCCAAGGTACGTGTGCGCAGGTGTTCCAGATAGCTTCGCGCACTCCTTGGTCGCGGCCGCGCACGCGCGAAGAAATCCCCGAGCAAGCTGATCAAGGCACGCAACTCGGCTGCGGTCATCCCCTCCCTCGCCGTGACTTCGTCGAGCATTCGGGCGGCCGGGAGGCGGCGCATGGTCACGAGCCAATCCACGACGCGCCCCCTTCCGCCCAGCACCAGCTGCCCATCGCCCTTGCGTGCCAGCGGCGTTACCCCCAGATACACTGCCGGCGCCAGCCGACGATTGAGACGGACCTCAGTACGACAGCCGCGCTTCCGACCCGTTATGGTCCGATAGTCCATGGAGGCCTGCCGCACAGGCTTTTTCATCTTGTAGGCATGCGTGTCCGTCAGAAACACCCATGAGAAGTGGGTTTCGATCACTTCGACACGGCGCACCGCTTGCGGATAGGCGCAAATGTGAGACAGGAATCCCACTTTGGCGCTGGCATGATCCTGCTCTCGGCGCTGGCGTGTCATGTCTTTGAGGTTACGGTCTGCCGCCGTGCCGACTGGTTGGTGACTTGATCAGGATCGGCTCATCACTGCGTGGGCGACGACACTCGCAATCACGAGCAGCACGAGTCCGAGCACCAGCGCGATGAGGATATGCCGTGCATGCCGTTTCATTTCTATAGCCGTCCTTCTTGAATGAGGTCTTGTTCGCAGGCGTTCACGCTGGCTCAGGACTCCGATCTCTGCTAACTCGCCCTCTTCATAGCTCAACTTCGAAAGGAACAATCCTTATTAAGTTTGAGCGAAGTCGATCGGCGTTTATATAAGGGAATATGCTGACGTGCGGCTGATAGTGAAATATGGACTATTGAGACGTAATCCAGGACCGCGCCAGGAGCAGCCGTGACGAGTGCCACTGACAGCCCCCTCGAGGTCGTTCCGAGTGAGGACACCATTGCGTATTTCTCCATGGAGGTCGCTCTCGAGCCGAACATTCCCACCTACAGTGGCGGATTGGGCATGCTGGCGGGCGATGCCCTGCGTTCGGCGTCCGACCAGCATGTGCCGATGGTGGGCGTCAGCCTGCTGTACCGCCGGGGATACTTCCGACAGCGTCTCGCCGTCGATGGCACTCAAACCGAGGAGGACGTGAGCTGGAATCTTGCGGCTTGCCTGCAGGAGTTGCCGGCGCGGGTAGAGGTCCAACTGCAGGGCCGCCCCGTCCACATCCGCGCCTGGCGCTATCGGATTAAGGGCGTGGAGGGGTATTCAGTGCCGGTCCTGCTGCTTGATACCGATATTGAGAACAATACCGACAGCGACCGGCGTCTGACGGATCACCTGTATGGTGGCGATGCGCGCATGCGCCTGTGTCAGGAGGCGGTCCTGGGGATCGGCGGCGTGCGGATGCTGCGCGCGCTGGGCTATACGCGGATTCGGCGCTTTCACATGAATGAAGGTCATGCGAGCCTGCTCACCCTGGAGCTGGCCCATGAGGTGGCGGAACAAAAAGGCGCGCCCACTCTCTCGGCCGATTTCCTGGCGATGATCAAGCCTCTGTGTGTCTTCACGACCCACACGCCAGTGGCCGCAGGCCACGACCAATTCGCTCTCGCGCTGGTGAACGAGGTGCTCACCGACTACGGGCCGCAGCTGCCTGAGCACATCGGGCCGTGTTGCCTGGATGGAACGCTCAATATGACCTACTTGGCGCTCGCGAATAGCCACTTCATAAACGGCGTCGCCAAGCGACACGGCGAGGTCACTCGGCACATGTTCGCTCAATACCGCATCGACTCCATTACCAATGGGGTGCATGCGGCCACCTGGATGGCGCCCCCGATTCGCGAGATGTTGGATCGCAATGTTCCCGACTGGCGCCTGGACAATGCCAGTTTGCGCTGTGCCATGAGCATGAACAGTCACGAACTGTGGAGTGCTCACCAGAGTGCCAAGCACGCGCTACTGCGCTGCGTCGCGGAGCGCAGCGGCGTTCTGTTGAGCCCGGACACCTTCACCATCGGCTTTGCCCGCCGCGCGACGCCCTATAAAAGAGCGAATCTGCTGTTCTGGAATCTGGAGCAACTGATCGCCATGCAGCACTCAGGGCACACTTTCCAGGTCATCTACGGGGGAAAAGCGCACCCGCAGGATCAGGGCGGCAAGGACCTCATCCGCCAGATCTATCGTTTTCGCGATCAGCTGCAGGGCAAGGTCAACGTCGTCTACCTCGAGGAGTACGACATGGCCGTGGCGCGCCTGATGACCGCGGGAGTGGACCTTTGGCTCAACACCCCGCTTGCCCCGATGGAAGCCTCCGGGACCAGCGGCATGAAGGCCGCAATGAATGGCGTGCCCTCACTGTCGATTCTGGACGGCTGGTGGATCGAGGGTTGCATCGAAGGCGTCACGGGCTGGAGCTTTGGCGGCAGCAAAGCCACCGCGGAGTCCGACGATGATTTCGCCGCCGATGGCGACTCGCTGTACCGCAAGCTTGAAAGTGTGATCCTGCCGATGTTCTATGACAATCGCGAGGCCTATGTCGCCGTGATGCGTCAGGCCATGGCCATCAATGGTTCGTTCTTCAATACTGAGCGCATGTTGGATCAGTACCTGCTGAAAGCCTACTTCGAGTGAGCACGCCTACGGGTTCGCGGGCCCAATCCAGTCCACCCATGCCTTGCACTTCAGGCATCTCAAGTTCGTCGGGCGCCTTTCGGGCGTGATGCCGCTCTGCGACCGGTCGTCGGTGGCATCGCAGGGTGCGATGCCCAACCGCCATGAGCGGGCAGCGCATACACCTCCCGTTCCGCCGCCAACCAGTCTTCCAACTCGTGCCCCGGCGCGAAGCCGCGCTCCTGGGCCCGAAAATACGCCGCCTTGGCGATGGCCGCGTGCCGGAATGCGGCTTGATCGTTCGGGTCACCAAACCAAAGAGCATCATGTGCAGTTGTCATCATCGAAATCATGCTGCGCACCTATTCGTTCTGCTAAACAGCGTGGCCCCCGTGGGCATTTGTCATCTGCAGAATATGTTCCAAGAACAAGCCTTGGTGCGCTATGAGGGAAAACCGCTACCGCGCGGGCCGCCGCATCATGAGCGTGGATTTGCCGCAGCGAAGGCCTACGTATTATTCCGCTGTTGGATGGGTCAGGGCCCGGCTGCATGTGCCGATTTCATGGCAATTGTTTGGATCCGCATCAGGGTTGATACAGAAATGTTGTGGCACCACGGTCTGCCTGCATCCTGCGTCCACAGGCAAGAGCCGCGTGAGATGAAGAACCCCATCGTGCGAAGGCGATCCTCAGAGATCCTTATGGTCTTTGGCGGTGATAATGCTCACCAAAGCCGCGGCAGCTGTAATCGCGGCGGCCAGAGATGCAATGGGATGCTCCTTTACCTCATGGGCGGCCTTTTGAACGACGCTTCTCGCAGCCGCCGCCGCGTGTTTACGCAGTGACTCCGCGGCGCATGTCACCTCCGCCGCCGCCTTGGACAAGGCGTCGCTCGCATCCTTGGATAGGCCCTCGGCATCTTTCGCAATTCTTTGCAGCGATCGAGCCACATCATCGAGGGCAGCCTCGACATTGTGGCGAATCGGCGTGTTGAGTGAAGTTGGCATGATGACTCCTCAGGTTGGCATGTGTATGAGGTTTGATTAAGCGCATGTCCGCGCCCTTCTTCAATCCGTAATAACCACTAGGCTGGTTGGTGGAGCGCAGGGAGGCATGCGCGACGCAGGTGCGGAAGCCCCGATGCAGGAGGCGTATATTGACGGGCCGGCCCGGAACGCCCACGGGCATCACAGCGACGACTGCGCGACTCAAGGCGGGGACACGGATGCAATTCGGTAAACGGATTTCGGTTATATGAACATCGGCACGGGGGGCAGCGCCGATCCTGGTCCGAAGCGTACTGGTCAGTCAGGCCGTGAGTTTTGGCAGCGAATGAAGGAACATCCACTCGCCCGCGTTGGACCGGGACTCATTACCGGTGTGGCCGATGACGATCCGAGCGGCATCGCCACATATTCGCAAGCCGGCGCACAATTCGGCCTCAACATGCTCTGGACCATGCCGCTCGCCTACCCGCTCATGTCGGCAATCCAGTCGCTGTGCGCGCGCATCGGTCGGGTGACCGGCAAAGGACTTGCTGCGAATATCGGACTCGCATTCCCGCCACTGGTGCTCCAGGCTGTCGTGTGCCTGCTGCTGCTTGCCAATACGCTCAACATCGCCGCCGACGTCGCGGCAATGGGGGAAACAGCGGAGCTGATCACCGGATTCAATCGGCACCTGATGACCGGGTTATTCGTGGTCATGACTGTGCTTCTGCAGGTCTTCATTCCCTATCATCGGTACGTCGCATACCTGAAATGGCTGACCCTGTCGTTACTTGCCTATGCGGCCGTGTTGTTCACGGTGCATGTTCCCTGGGGTGAGGTCTTGCGCCGGACCTTTTGGCCTCACTTCTCGGCCAACTCCGCGGCGGCTGCAGTCATCGTGGGCGTCTTTGGCACGACGATCAGCCCATACCTGTTCTTCTGGCAGGCCTCCGAGGAGGTCGAGGACATGCGCAGCGATCCGCCGAGCGCTGCGTTGCTGCAGGATGCAACGTCCGCGGACTCAGAACTGCGGCGAATTCAATGGGATACCTGGAGCGGCATGTTGTATTCGGACCTCACCGCGTACTTCATCATCCTTGCGACCGCTGTGACACTCAATGTATCGGGCATCACGGATATCACGACGGCGGCGCAAGCGGCGAGCGCACTGCGCCCCCTTGCCGGTGACTTCGCGTTTATCCTTTTCGGGCTGGGCATTCTAGGTGTAGGTTTGATCGGCGTACCCGTTCTCGCCGGCTCCGGAGCCTATGCATTGTGCGAAGCCATGGGCTGGAGATGGGGCCTCGAACGCAAGGCGACCGATGCCAGAGGGTTCTACGGCGTCATTGCCGTGAGCGTATTCGCCGCACTCCTCATCCAGTATTCGCCGATCAGTCCCATGAAGGCACTATTCTGGAGCGCCGTCATCAATGGTGTGGTCGCCGTCCCGCTCATGATCGTGATCCTGCTGCTGGTGTCCAAAGAATCCATCATGGGCAAGTTCACGGCCAAGCCGTGGATTCTTTTCCTCGGTTGGGTGGCAACGCTCCTCATGGGGGCGGCAGCCATCTTCATGTTGATCCCATGACACGGCCGCTGCATCGGCGCGGTCGCCCATAGGTACATCTTCGGATCCCATTATTGACGCTCGCGGCTCATGCTTGTGTGGTAAGTCATATATTGATGCGCCTTGAGGGCGCCAGGAGAATGTCATGGGCTTGGTACGTTGGGATCCGTATGGTGAAATCGACTCGTTGGTCAATCAACTGATGCCCCGCGCGGCGCGCTGGCCGCGCCTGTCACTGGAAGGCACCTCGAGCAAGCTTGAGTGGTCCCCGAGCGCTGATATCAGCGAGACAGACGCGGAATTTCTTATTCGGGCCGAGTTGCCGGCTGTCAAGAAGGAGGACGTTCTGGTCACGCTCGATGCGGGAACGATCACCATCAAGGGCGAGCGCAAGCAGCAAAAGGACGAGAAGAACGAGAAGTACCACCGTGTAGAAAGCTTCTATGGCAGTTTCGAGCGCAGCTTCTCGCTGCCGGAAAACATCAACGCCGATGCAGTTCGCTGTGAGAGCAAGGACGGGATTCTCACTGTGCACATTCCCAAGACCGTGGCGCAGAAGTCGACGCCCAAGCGCATAAGCGTGCAATAGTGTGGTCCGCACCCGACGTCAGCCATGTGAACAACGAGCTCACGGTTCGGACTTGAGACTTCAGTGGGCGGCAGCCGTAAGGCTACCGCCCCGTCTTTGTGTCAACTGCGTCCGGCTCTCAGGAGGCCCCAATGCGCAATCAGAATCCAATAACCGATGCGGCATACCTTGAGCGCAAGCGGCGGGAGCTCACCGGGCTTCGCGATCGACTGCGCAAGGCCTCTGACACGGTGGTAGCCGAAGCGGCCGGCCTCGAGCGAGAGTCCAGTTTGCAGGCGCACGAGTTCGAGGATGATGCTCAACGGCTCGATATGCTTGAGAAGGAAGCGCATTTGCTGGTACGCGACGCCAAGCGACTCGCTCAGGTGGAGCGTGCACTGCAGAAGATCGCCGAAGGCACATACGGACTTTCGGATGTCAGTGGTCAACGGATACCGGACGATCGGCTCGAAGCCATGCCGGATGCGATCAACACGGTTGCGGAGCAGGAAACGAGTGAACGGATCGGGTAGCGCTTAATGACCGATAGCGATACAGCCGTATCTTGTAGATTCGTCCGCGGGCGAGATCCGTCCCCCGAAGCCGCAGCGCCTGCCCCTGGGAAGTCTCATCGCCATTGAGCCGGCGATTTCGTCCGGTCGGTGACGGAAGACTATTTTTTCGTTTGCCGCACGCCAACTTATGCGGTCAAGCGCGTACTCACGGTGATGCGCAGCAAGGAATTCCATGACGCCGTATCCGCACTTCCCGGCTATACGGTAAACGCCTGCGGCGAAGTCCAAACTGTCAGGGAGGTGCTGCGTACCCCGTCATCCGGGCGCAGTAGCTAGGCAACCCGACCAAAGGCCTTGCGCAATTCGACCTTGGCCTGATTGAGCACCTTGAGTCGTTCCGCACTCAGGTTCTTGCCGGCGCGATTGATTTCGAAATTGAGCAGGGACATCGCTGATCGAAACGGGCTCGATTTACGCCGTTTGCTTGCCTGAGAGGAGTTTTTCAGCGAACGTGCGATGGCGCGCGCGCTCTTCAATTTGAAAACCCCTGATTTCAGGTCCATGGCGTCACTATGCTCCATGACCTGCTTAGACCATTTTCCGCTGCGGGTCTTGGTACCCGCCTTCGCCTTGGTGGCCATCATTCATTCCTCTGCGTGTCGAGGCCCGGCGCTTCCAGATTGCGCTGAAGGGACGGCGCGTGCCGCCGAAGCTCGGGTTGTACCGGGTTGCGCAGGGCGGCGCTGCGGGCATGGGCAAATATCTGGGGTAGGGAATCTCTTACGAGCTGCCATTTTTTCCAGGATGGCCTGGCTGTCAGCGCGCACCGAGCTGCGCTGGCGCCTGCATCGAATGGCTCAATCAGGTGGCACGGCTGCACATTGTGGAGGATGACCGTTTGCCAACTGCATAACACCGGGGCGGCCCTGGAACGCGATTGGAGCCGACTGCTGACGCACGCTCTCGCCAGGGAATTGCGCTCGAAGGCCGGGCGAGCATTGAAACGTCTGATCGACTGATCGGCTATAAAATCCGCAGCAGTGTCAGGCCCTCCCCGATCGGCAGCATCGACAGTTCGACCCGGACATCGTGATGCACATGTGTATTGAACGCGCGGATGGCCTGGGCACCCGGTGTCGTCAATTCGGTGATGTACTGGCCGGATAGGCCAAGCGTGTTGTCAACCGCGATCAGACCACCGGGACGCACCAGCTCCAGCAGCTTCTCGTAGTAGGCGATGTAGTTGCCCTTGTCGGCGTCGACAAACGCAAAATCGTAGCCACCCCGCCCACCCGGCGCAGCCAGCAGCTCATCCAGAGTCTGCAGGGCGGGCGCGAGCCGCAGGTCGATCTTCGACTCCACCCCGGCCTCGCGCCAGAACGGGCGGCCGACCCGGGTGAACTCGTCGCTCACGTCGCAGGCGACCAGACGGCCGTCCGGCGGCAGAGCCAGCGCCACGGCCAAGGCGGAATAGCCGGTGTAGGTCCCAAGCTCGATACAGCGCCTTGCACCGGTCAGATGAACCAACAGCGCCATGAACTGGCCCTGCTCCGGACCTATCTGCATTTCGGCCTCCGCCCTGGGCGCGGTGGCGGCGCGCAGCCGCGCCAACACCGGTGCCTCCCGAAGCGAGGCTCCGAGCATGTATTCGCGAGCGCCGGCTGGCATACCACTGGTGCGTGTCGACATGATTCCCCCGCGGCTCCTGAGCCGGCTCAAGTTTTTCTGCGATGAGCTTAAACCCAAAGACCCCCACTACCGGTAATCTTGCGGGCATGAGTGCCATTCTTTCGGTTCAAAACCTGACCAAGACCTACGTCGGCGGCCACCAGGCGCTCAAATCCGTCAACCTGGACATCCGCCGTGGCGAGATCTTCGCGCTGCTGGGCCCCAATGGCGCCGGCAAAACCACCCTTATCGGCATCGCCTGCGGGCTCGTGACTCCCTCTGGGGGTAGCGTGACGGTGGACGGACACGATGTGGTCCGGGACTTCCGGGCGGCCCGGGCGACCCTCGGGCTCGTGCCGCAGGAGCTCACCACCGATGCCTTCGAGACGGTATGGGCGACCGTCAGTTTCAGCCGTGGCCTGTTCGGCTGCCGGCCCGATCCGGTGCTGCTGGAGCGAGTCCTGCGCAGCCTGTCGCTATGGGAGAAAAGGGACAGCAAGATCGCCACGCTCTCGGGGGGCATGAAACGCCGCGTACTGATCGCCAAGGCGCTATCGCATGAGCCGCGCGTCCTGTTTCTGGATGAACCCTCGGCCGGCGTCGATGTGGAGCTGCGCCGGGACATGTGGAATGTCGTGCGCGGTCTGCGCGATGCAGGCGTCACCATCATCCTGACGACGCACTATATCGAGGAAGCCGAGGAGATGGCCGACCGCATTGGCATCATCAGCCGCGGCGAGCTGATTCTCGTGGAGGAGAAGGCCACGCTGATGCAGAAGCTCGGCCGCAAACAGCTCACCCTGCACCTGCAGGATGCTCTGAGCACTGTCCCGGCGGCGTTGGCCGAATATGGTCTGACGCTCAGCGCGGACGGCCTGACGCTGGTCTACTCGTTCGAAAACGAGGGGGGAAGGGCCAGGATCACTGCCCTGTTGCGTCAGCTGAGCGAGTCCGGCATCACGTTTCGCGATCTGGAGACCAGCCAAAGCTCGCTTGAGGAGATATTTGTCTCCCTGGTGCGAGGTGCCGCATGAACTGGCCGGCCGTCAAGGCCATCTACCACTTCGAGATGGCCCGGACCTTCCGCACCATCGTGCAGAGCATCGGTGCTCCGGTATTGACCACCTCGCTCTACTTCGTGGTCTTCGGGTCGGCCATCGGCTCGCGCATGACCCAGATCGGCGGGGTGCCGTACGGCGCATTCATCGTGCCCGGCCTGATCATGCTGTCGATCCTCACGGAGAGCGTCGGCAACGGCTCATTCGGCATCTATATGCCCAAATGGGCCGGAACGATCTACGAGCTGCTGTCGGCACCGGTTTCGACCCCGGAGATCCTGCTGGGCTACGTCGGCGCAGCGGCCAGCAAGTCGATGATGGTCGGCCTGATCATCCTGGCGACCTCCACGATATTCGTGCCCCTGCACATCCAGCACCCGCTGGGGATGATCGCCTTCCTGCTGCTGACGTCGGTCAGCTTCAGCTTGTTCGGCTTCATGCTCGGCATCTGGGCCGACAGCTGGGAGAAACTGCAGGTCGTGCCGCTGCTGGTGGTCACGCCGCTGACCTTCCTGGGCGGCAGCTTTTACAGCATCGACATGCTGCCGCCTGTGTGGCGCACGGTCACTCTCTTCAATCCGGTCGTATACCTGATCAGCGGATTTCGCTGGAGCTTCTACGGCCTCTCTGACGTAGGCATCGGCGCAAGCCTGAGTTTCATCGCAGTGTTCCTGGCGCTGTGCCTGGCGGTCGTGTCGTGGATGATCCGCACCGGCTGGCGCCTTAAGAATTAACGAAAACTAATTGGCCTTGGACGTGGGCGCCATTGCCTCAAGCAGCGCGGCGGCCTCGATGCGTGCCGCATTCAGCGCGTCGGCCGCTTTCGGATTGGTCACTTCCTCGATTCCGTTTTGGATCTCGGTGACCCACAGCGATCCTTGTTTGGGATCACGTTCGGTGCTGGCAAACATGTTAATGAGGTCATCGACACGGCGCGCCGCCGGTTCCAGCCGGTCGCGATCGATTCGATCGTCCCTGAAGTGCATGAGGGAATCGCGGGCCTGGGCGAGGCTCTCGCGAAGTGACCTGAGGTCGGCCAGTATCTTTGAGCGGACCGAACGCGCTGAGCTGCTATCCACGGCTGTACACACCTTTTTCCGAACACTGCCAAGGGGCAAGCCAGTGTACGCGTTTCAGGGTGAGGTTCGTTGCAGCTGCGTCACAATCGTGACCTAGTCGCCGATTAGGCAACTATGTCACCTTAGCGTCATCTGCGCATCTAGCCGAAGTATCGGCCGCTCGCCCCCACGACGACGGTTACCAGCCCGAGCAGCAGGTTCACCGTGACCAGCTTGCGGATCTGCCTGATATTCCCTTCAGCCTCCGTCCAATTGGCGGCGGCGACGGCGTGGCGAAAGCGCCTCCAGGGAGCAAAATACACGTGAGCGAACAGCATCACCATGATGATTCCGACCGCCATCATCACGCTGATGTAGTGAGCCAGCGAGGCGAAGCCGCCAAACCCGATCATCACCATGGCGAAGCCGCTGACGAGGAGTGCTGCGATGCTCAGCCAAACCCAGGCGAAGAAACGCCGCAGCACGCGCTCCCACAGAGCCAGTCGAGTCTGCGCGTCAAGCGCACCTGCGCTGGGCCTTAGCACCAGATGGGCGAAGAACATCCCGCCAACCCAGATGACCGCTGCAAGAGTGTGAAATGCCAATCCCAGAGTCATCATGCAAGCCTCCCCGGTAAAACGTCGCAGCGGATATTGACCGGTTCGCGACTTTGTTGACACCCCCTTCCTTGGGGAGCCAATGAGCTCCAGCTGAGCTGTAAATTCAAGGACTTCCAAATGGCTCCCGAACTTGACGGCTGGACTACAATTCCATATATATGGAATTATGAAATCAATAGAGGCGGTCAAGGCACTGGGCGCTTTGGCGCAAGAATCCCGGCTCGCGGTGTTCCGGTTGCTGGTGAGGCGCGGGCCGGACGGCTTCACCCCGAGCGTCATTGCGCACCGGCTTCAGATCGCCGGGCCGACCTTATCCTTTCACTTGAAAGAGCTGCAGAGTGCAGGGCTCGTAGCCTCGCGCCGCGAAGGTCGATTCCTGTTCTATGGCGCCCGTTTCGACCGGATCAGGAGTCTGGTCGACTTTCTCACCGCGGAGTGTTGCAGCCAGGCGGACGAGAACTGCGATGTGGACTGCAATCCGATTGCGGCACCCTCGAAACGGCGCAGCGCATGAATGCCATCGGTCGGATGAGTGCTTTCGAACGCTACCTCACGGTATGGGTACTCTTGTGCATCGTCATCGGGCTCGCACTGGGAAAATATCTCCCCGGGGTCTTCCAGGTGGTGGGAGGGCTGTCGCTTGCCCAGGTCAACCTACCGATCGGCCTGCTGATCTGGATCATGATCATCCCGATGCTGGTGAAGGTGGATTTCGGCGCCCTCGGGGAAGTGCGCCGCCACGTGAAAGGGATCGGCGTAACCGTGTTCGTCAACTGGCTGGTCAAACCATTCTCCATGGCGTTCCTGGCGTGGCTGTTTATCCGGCACTGGTTTGCACCGCTCCTACCGGCCGACCAGCTCAACAGCTATATCGCAGGCCTGATCCTGCTGGCGGCGGCGCCTTGCACGGCCATGGTGTTTGTCTGGAGCCGGCTGACCAACGGTGATCCGCTCTTTACCTTGTCCCAGGTCGCACTCAACGACACCATCATGGTGGTCGCGTTCGCACCACTGGTGGGACTCTTGCTGGGGATTTCCGCCATTACGGTCCCATGGAGTACCTTGCTCGCCTCGGTCGTGCTCTACATCGTAATCCCCCTTCTGCTCGCTCAGGCTTGGCGCCGATCGCTCACGAAGCGCGGGGCCGCGACGTTTGCAGCTGCCATGCGTCGCATCGGTCCCTGGTCAATCGCGGCCCTGCTGGTGACTCTCGTGCTGCTGTTCGCGTTCCAGGGCGAGGAGATTCTGAAACAGCCTCGGGTGATTGCGCTGCTGGCAGTGCCGATCCTCATCCAGGTGCTGTTCAATTCGGGATTGGCGTATGGGCTCAATCGTGCCGTGGGCGAAATCCACTGCGTTGCGGGCCCCTCGGCGCTGATCGGCGCATCGAACTTCTTCGAACTGGCCGTCGCGACGGCCATCAGTTTATTTGGCTTTCACTCCGGTGCGGCGCTCGCAACCGTGGTCGGTGTGCTCATAGAAGTCCCGGTCATGCTCCTGGTCGTGAGCATCGTCAACGGGTCCAAGGCATGGTACGAACACGGCGGATTGCCCAGGCAGATCAAAGCATGACCCAGGTGACCATCTATCACAATCCGGGCTGCGGAACCTCCCGCAACGCCCTCGAATTGATACGCAACGCCGGCGTCGAACCGACCGTCATTGAATATCTGAAAACCCCGCCTGATCGCACGACGCTGGAGTCCTTGATCGCGCGCATGGGCGTTCGGCCTCGCGACTTGCTGCGCGAAAAGGGGACGCCGTTTACCGAACTGGGGCTCGGTGATCCTCATTGGACGGATGCCCAGCTCATTGACCAGATGCTGAAGTTTCCCATCCTGATCAACCGCCCGATCGTGATCACGCCGTGGGGCGTGAAACTGTGCAGACCCTCGGAGAAGGTCCTGGACATTCTCCCGCTGCCCCAAAAGGGGCCGCTTGCCAAGGAAGATGGCGAGCCGCTCATTGACTCGCAGGGCCGGCGGGTTACTCCTCCTTGATTTGCCTGCCCAGTTCTCCGTATTCGATCGGCGTCTTGATATAGAAAAGGCGGGTTTCGGTTGCGTTTATTTTCTTGAACAGGTTGGTGGCCTGGTCCTCGGACACGGCCATCATGATTTCGATCGGTTGGTCGGCGAGCTCAAAAAATCTCGCCGAGTGCCGTTGACCGTGACTGCCGATGCTTTCCACGCCTGCGAACGTGGTCACGCCGGAGATACCGAGCACCTTCGCCTGCTGCATGAGCCATTCCATCGCCTGCTGACCTTCGATACGTCGGTTCAGCTCGGTAATGAAACTCAGTTGATAACCTTGCATGGCGGTCTCCTACATGAGGCTGTTGGCAGCCAACGTTCCGGGTGGTACAGGTGCGTTCACAGCGCGGGGTCGAAGCGCTCGGCGCCAGCGTAGCAAGTGAAATGACCCTTCGCGGCATGCCCGAACAGTGTCATCCCAAGTCTGACGGCCAGATCGCAGCACGAAGCGGTCATGCCTTTGCCCGAGACCACCGTCGAGATACCGATGTAGGCAGCCTTCATGACGATCTCCACGGTGAGACGACCGGTGCTGTACAGGATCAGGTTGCCGCCCGTGACGCCGTGCAGGGCCATCCAGCCGCTGATGGTGTCGACGGCATTGCGCCGACTCACATCCTCGACGCTGAGCCAAAGCTCCGATTCGCGGAACAATGCGCACCCATGGGCGGATCCGGCCACCCGATAGACGGTGTCATCTCGCGCCATCTGCTCGAGCAAGGTCAGTAACGTGCTGCGGGAAACGCGGCATCGCGCCGGGTGCCGCAAGTCAAATGCAACGCCAGGGAGCAGTGCACCACCCGGGTCGGTGCCCGGTGGTGGGGTCAACTCTTGCCGCTGTCGCAGCGCATCGGGTGCCATCGGGGTGGTGCCCAGGCTGGATGTGACGGTGGCGATACCCGCGTGCCAGTCAACCGTGATCGACTCGATCGCGGTCACTTGCCTGACGATTTGCTGATTCCACAGGTAACCCAGCACCAGCCATTCGGGGCTTGCCCCCAGTGTCCAAAGCGTCGCGACATTGCGGCCGTCGATGACGACGCGCAGCGGCCGTTCGACCGCGACGCGGATCGTTCGGCGCTCGCCACCCGCATCCGTGATCGCGATTTCGCGCAGCATATCGCCACAGGCTTGGCTCAGTCGCGGCCCGTTCGGAACGGGTGCTCGCGCGCGAGCCGCCGGCGGAACCACCAGCGCAATGGCAACCTGGGGCGGGGATTCAGCAAACCGCATCAAGCCTCGCATTGGTTACAATGGCAGCACGATCCGCGCGCATTCTTACGCAACTTTGAGTTCCAGACCAAGCGAGACTGTACGGCAATTACCCCGCAAATGGCTGAAGCCGCTATCGAGGCGCGCATGACCCGCCAGCCGGCCGCAACGCGTCCGCTGGCGGGCTGCCTGGGCCAGACGCTCCGGCAGGATATATACGCGGAGCGGGACAACCCACCATTCGACCGGGTTTGCATGGACGGCATTGCGATCCGCAGTGACGCCCTCAGCGGCGGGTTGCGCCAGTATGCGCTGGAAGCAACCCAGCCGGCCGGCGTGCCGGCTCTGACCCTGGCGAATGCCGCCGGCGCGATCGAGGTGATGACCGGCGCGATGCTGCCAGGGGGTACCGACTGCGTGATTCCTCTGGAGGAATACGAGCTCATCGACCGGGTCGCTTCCTTGAAAAGCAATGCTCTCGGGGAGCCCCACCGCAACGTCCAGCGTCGCGGCTCGGATAGCCGCCCCGGTGTGCCGATGCTTCGGGCGGGCGTCAGGCTTGGCGCCCCTGAGATCGCCGTCGTCGCATCCGCGGGCCTGGCCACCGTCAGCGTAAGCCGTCAGCCCCGATTCATGGTCGTCTCCACGGGCGATGAACTCATCGAGCCGGGTGAGCCGATCGCGCCCCATCAGGTGCGCCGATCGAATGCGTATGCCCTCGTGGCGTCGCTGGCGGCACACGGATTCGAGGAAGTCAGAACCGACCACCTACTCGATGACGAATCGATGCTGCGGGACAGACTCGCCCGACATCTGGCCCAATCCGATGTCCTGATCCTGAGCGGCGGAGTCTCGAAGGGAAAATTCGACTTCGTCCCCAAAGTCCTCAAGGAGCTGGGCGTGGAGGAAGTCTTCTACCGGGTCGCGCAGCGGCCGGGGATGCCGATGTGGTTTGGGGTCAGCAGCCACGGATGCGCCGTCTTCGGACTGCCCGGCAACCCCGTCGCGACGCTGGTATGTCTGGTCCGCTACGTCGTTCCGGCGCTGATCGCGGCAATGGGAACGCGGCGCACACCGCCTCCGCCGATCGCGTTGGCGGTGCCTATTCTGCGTGGCCGGCCTATGGCGTCGTTCGTACCGGTGACCGTGCAATACGATGATCACGGACGTCAATTGGCACAGCCGCATCAGCCCAATGGGTCGGGCGACTTCCTGGCCTTGGCTGGAACCGATGGCTTTATCGAGCTTCCGCCCCAGGCGGCGCCCTACCCGGCGGGATTCGTCGCAACCTTGCACCGTTGGTAAAGGCGTACTACGCGATTCGCGCGGCAATTGCGGCAAGATCCGCCCGCGTATTGACGTTGGCAAAGGCAGCTTCATCCGCAAAGCGCACGCGCGTCGCGCCCAGGGCCTGCAACAACCGCCATGTGGGCGGATGGGCACCGCCCTCCAGGGCGGCTGCGACTTTTGGCAGTGTGCTGACGGGCCATAGCGCGCACAGCGGCTGATCGCCCGTGGCAGTCTCGGCCAGGGCGGGTCCGTGGCCCGCCGCTTCGCCAAGGCGGTCAAAAAGATCATCCGGCAGCAGCGGCACATCGCATGGACTGACGGCGAGCGCGGTGGCGCCGAGGTCTTGCGCCCAGATGAGCCCGACCTTGATGCCCGCCAAAGGCCCCAGAGCATCACCCGGCAGGTCATACAGCAGCGGCATGCCGGCTGCGCGCGCGATGGCCTCGGCTTGCGTTCCGGATCGCACGTTCGCGGCCACGGTCGAACAGGTACGCTGCAGGCGCCGCGCAGCCCAGATCAGCAAAGGGGTTCCCGCCAGCTCGGCCGCCGCCTTTTCGCCCCCGAAGCGGACCGAACGGCCACCGGCGAGGACCATACCCGCGATGGCAGTCAAGCGCCGGCTCGCATGCAAGTTGAGTTGTGCAAGGCGTCAATATACGCCCGCCTGCACAGCTGCGGCATACTGCAGGCCCGCCGAACAAAGGAGCCTCGGGACAATGATTCAGAAGCGAATGGTCGCGCGAATGCTGGTGCTGCTGGGCCTGGGGGCCTTCGTGAGCATCGGCTCGGCGGCTGCGCCACCGACCGTACAGATCTTTGCGGCGGGCAGCCTGCGCGGCGTAGTCAATGATCTTGCAGAACAAGCAGGCCCGGCATTGGGTATCGAGGTGAAATCCAGTTTCGGCGGCTCCGGGTCCATGCGGGAGCGCATTGAGAAAGGGGAGCCCGCGGATTTATTGATGTCTGCCGATTTGGGCTCGCCCGAAAAACTCGAAGCGCAGGGTCGCACCGTGGTTCCGGTGATCGCGTTTGCGCGCAACCGGATGTGCATCGTGTCGCGCAAGGCCTCCGGTGTAACGGCCGCCAATCTGATCGAGCGCCTGCTCGACGACAAGGTCCGTCTGAAGACCTCCACCCCGATTACCGACCCGGCAGGCGACTATGCGTGGAGCATTTTCAAGCGTATCGAAGCCTTGCACCCGGGTGCGCAGGCCATCCTCAAGGCGAAGGCGCAGGCATCCATGAAGCTGGTCGCGGCGCCGGCGACACCGACGCGAAGCGCCGCGGCCGCATTGTTTGCCACCCACGCCATCGATATGTCGATCACCTACTGCAGCGGCTCGGCAGCCTTGGAGAAGGAAATGCCGCAGCTCACCAGCGTGGTCGTGCCGGCGAACATAGACCCGCATCCGATTGAGGGTGTTGCAGTCCTGTCGACCCGACCCGAAGTCATGCGCCTGGCGCTGTTTCTGTTGTCTGAAAAGGGTCAGGCGATCATTGCCAGGCAAGGGCTGGTGCCGCTGACGGATCCGGCGGGCACCGACCAATGAGCAGTGCCCGGGTGCTGGGCCTCGTCGGCTGGAGCGGTTCAGGCAAGACCACCTTGATTACGAGGCTGATTCCATTGTTCTTGAGCCGTGGCGTGCGGGTCGCGACGCTCAAGCACGCCCATCACGCGTTCGATGTCGATCAACCCGGCAAGGATTCGTACGAACATCGAAAAGCGGGGGCTTGTGAGGTGATCGTCTCATCGGCGCGACGTTGGGTGCAGATGCACGAGGTGGGCGACGGCGCCGAGGCGACCCTGGCGCAGCTGCTGGCAAGAGTCAGCGCGTGCGATCTGATCCTGATCGAAGGCTTCAAGACCGAGCGGCACTCAAAAATGGAGGTCTTCCGCCTCGCCACCGGCAAGACCCCGCTGCATCCCCAAGACCGGCACATCGTGGCCATCGCGAGCGATCAAGCCTTACCGAGCGCCGGCGTCCCGGTCGTGGATCTGAACCACCTCGCCGCCGTCGCGGACCTGATCTACCAGTGCGCCGTGCCATTGCAGGCCACGCTGGCGGTGCTCGGGGAACGGCAGGACGCGCCTGCCGGCTAATCGATCGCTGCGGCCTCGTGGATCGGTGTGACGCGAGCCGCACAGAACTTGAATTCGGGAATCTTGCCTGACGGATCCAGGGCGGGATTGGTCAGCAGGTTGGCGGCAGCTTCGGCGTAACAGAATGGCATGAACACCATACCCACCGGCACGTCGCTGTCGGCGCGGACCTTGACCTCGATCGCGCCGCGACGGGTTTCCAGCTTCAGAAAGTCACCGGGTTGCAGGTCAAGCCGATGCAATTCACGCGGGGCCAAGAAGACGACGGCTTCGGGCTCGAGCGCATCGAGCACCCCGGAACGACGGGTCATCGATCCGGTATGCCAGTGTTCCAGCACCCGACCCGTCGACAGGACCATCGGGTACTCCATATCGGGGAGCTCATCGGGCGGCCGGATGTTGGCCGGCACGATCTTCGCCTTACCATTTTCCGTCGGAAACCCATCGACGAATATGATGTCGTTCCCGGGGACACTCGGGGAGTCAACCGGATAGGTGACCGACCCTTCGCGCACCACCCGCTCCCAGGTGATGTTGTTGAACGAGGGCATCGTCTTGGCCAACTCAGCGAACACTTCGGCGGGTCCCGAGTAGTTCCAGTCCAGACCCAGCCGCTTCGCAATCTCCTGGATGATCCACAAATCCTGGCGCGCATCTCCGGGCGGGGGCAGCACGGGGGTGCCGATCTGCACGCGCCGGTCGGTGTTGGTGAAAGTGCCGGCCTTCTCGGCAAATGCCGAAGCCGGCAGCACCACATCCGCGTGAAACGCGGTCTCGGTCAGGAACAGATCCTGCACGACCAGGTGATCGAGCATCGCCAGCGCCTGGCGTGCGTGGTTCAGATCCGGATCCGACATGGCCGGATTCTCACCTTCGACGTACATGCCGTTGATCGTCCCGGCATGGACCGCATTCATGATCTCGACCACGGTCAGACCCTTTTGCGGATCAAGTTTCTGGCCCCAGAGTGACTCGAAAAAATGCCGTACTTCGGCCTTGTCGACCGACTGATAGTCCGGATAGACCATCGGGATCAGGCCGGCGTCCGAGGCACCCTGGACATTATTCTGGCCACGCAGCGGGTGAAGTCCGGTTCCCTTACGCCCGATCTGCCCGGTGATGAGGGCGAGCGCGATCAAACAGCGTGCATTATCGGTTCCATGCACGTGCTGGCTGATGCCCATGCCCCAGAATATCAGCGAGGCTTTCGAGCAGGCATACAGCCGCGCCACTTCGCGCAGGGTATGCGCGTCGATCCCGCAAACAGGCGCCATCTTCTCCGGCGTGAAGCCATCGATGTTCGCCTTCAGCGCGGCGAAGTTCTCGGTATGGGCGGTAATATATTCCTCGTTGTACAGCTTCTCGGTGATGATGACGTTCAGCATGGAGTTGAGCATGGCAACGTCCGACCCGGGCTTGAACGACAGGTGCTTGTAGGCATGGCGCGACAGGCCCTGACGCCGAGGATCGATCACGATGAGTTTCGCGCTGTTTTGCTTGACGGCATTCTTGATGAACGTCGCAGCAACCGGGTGATTCACCGTCGGATTCGCGCCGATGACGATGATCACCTCGGCATCCAGCGCCGCCTCAAAGGGCGCGGATACCGCACCGGAGTTGAGGCCCTCCATCAGGGCCGCCACCGAGGATGCGTGGCAAAGCCGCGTACAGTGATCGACGTTGTTCGACCCGAATCCGGTGCGGACCAGTTTCTGGAACAGGTAGGCTTCTTCGTTGGAACCCTTCGCAGAGCCGAAACCTGCGAGGGCGCGCGGGCCCTTGGTATCGCGGACCTTCTTCAGTCCACCCGCGGCACGATCCAGTGCCTCCTCCCAGCTGGCTTCGCGAAAGTGCGTCCAGGGATTGGCAGGATCAATCTGGTCGTAGGGATCCTTGGGGACGTTATCGAGCCGCACCAGCGGCTTGGTCAGGCGGTGCGGATGATGAACGTAGTCGAATCCGAAGCGGCCCTTGACGCAGAGCCGATTGTGATTGGCCGGTCCATTGCGCCCTTCGGCGTAGATGATCTTTTCATCCTTGACCTTGTAACTGACCTGGCAGCCAACGCCGCAGTACGGGCACAGCGAATCGACCGAGCGATCCGGGTATACCGTGCGCGTTTGGTTCGCATCCAGGTAGGCCGTGGGCATCAACGCACCCGTCGGACAGGCCTGGACGCATTCCCCGCAGGCCACGCAGGTCGATTGACCCATCGGATCATCGAAATCAAACACGATCTTGGACTCATGCGACCGGAATGCCATGCCGATCACATCATTGACTTGAACCTCGCGGCAGGCGCGCACGCAAAGGTTGCACTGGATGCACGAGTCCAGATTGACTCGCATGGCCGGATGGCTTGCATCCGGCTGCCAACGCTCAGCCGCGGGAAAGCGGCTCTCGGTCACCGCTACGAAATCGGCCTGCTGCCAGAAATGCGACGTTGGATCGTGTGAGGTCGCGCGCGCCGGCTGGTCGGCCACCAGCAACTCCATCACCATGGCGCGCGCCTTGGTCGCGCGCTCCGTGGCGGTCTTGACCTTCATGCCCACACCGGGCACGCGCTTGCACGAGGCGGCCAACACGCGCTCACCTTCGATTTCGACCATGCACGCACGGCAATTTCCGTCCGGCCGGTAACCTGGTTCGGGCTTGTGGCAAAGATGGGGAATGTGCGTGCCGGCACGTTGCGCCACCGCCCAGATTGTCTCCCCCGGTGCCGCCTCGACTTGCACTCCGTCGAGTTCAAAAATGATTGCGGGTTTGGCGAGATTCCTGGCGTTGATCCGCCCGCTCGGAATGACGCCCGCTTCCCCGCCGGACTTGGCGCCTTGCGAATAGGTGCCGCCCGCGGCGGGCTTGGCGCTGCCCGGACCACCGGCATCCTCACTGCCCGGCGCCCGAACGGGCTTGGGGGCTTCAGGCGCACGATGATCAATAGGATTGCTACTCATGATTGACCTACTTCGCTGCGCGGAGCTGTGGTGGGGAGAACAGCTCCGGGAAAAAACGAATAATGCTCGTCAGGGGATTGGAGGCAGCCTGGCCCAGACCACAGATCGAGGCATCGCGCATGCACTGGGACAGTTCCCCCAGCAGATCTGTATCCCAGATGCCCTGCTCCATCAACACCCGCGCCTTCTGCGTGCCGACGCGGCAGGGCGTGCACTGGCCGCAGGACTCGTCCTCGAAGAAGCGCATGAGATTGAGGGCCGCGGCGCGCACATCATCCTGGTCAGACATCACGATAACCGCCGCCGAGCCGATGAAGCAGCCGTATTTCTCCAGGGTGCCGAAGTCCAGTGGAATGTCATTCATGGAAGCGGGGAGGATGCCGCCGGAGGCGCCGCCGGGAAGGTAGGCCGCGAAGGTGTGCCCGTCACTCATCCCGCCGCAAAACTCGTCGATCAATTCCTGGATGGTGAGGCCGGCAGGCGCCACTTTGACCCCCGGATCCTTGACTCGGCCGGATACCGAATAGGAACGCAGCCCAAAGCGGCCATTGCGGCCATGGCTCTTCCACCACGCTGCGCCCCGTTCGATCAGATCGCGTACCCAGTACAGCGTCTCGACGTTATTGATCAACGTCGGGCGGCCGAACAGTCCGACCTGAAACGGAAAAGGCGGCTTGTGCCGGGGCAATCCGCGCTTACCCTCGATGGACTCCATGAGCGAGGACTCCTCGCCGCAGATGTAGGCCCCGGCTCCCCGACGCAGATGCAGGAGCGGACCACCGGGCGGGAGCTTGGCGATTTCGTTGGCAAGTATTTCGCGCGCGATCGGGTATTCGTCGCGGATGTAGATGTAGACCTCCGCCGCCTCCACCACGTAGGCGCCGATCAGTGTGCCCTCCAGGAAGCGGTGCGGATCAGTATTGAGGAAGTACTGATCCTTGAAGGTCCCCGGCTCTCCTTCGTCGCCGTTGACCGCCATGAGCCGCGGTCCTTTTTCCCCGCGGACCGAACGCCATTTGCGCCCGGTGGGAAATCCTGCGCCGCCGAGCCCCTTCAAAGCGCCGTCGTCGAGGATTGCGAGGACCGCATCCACGGTCAGCGCTCCGGAACGCAGGCGCTCCAAAGTCTGGTAGCCACCGGCTGCCCGATACGCCTCGTAGTCGATGTAGTCGGTGAGGTGTGGGTGCGTATCGCCGTGGGCGATAGCTGCCTTCACGCTCGTGACATCCGCCCGCTTCAGGAAGTTGTGCCCAACCTCCACGGCCGGCGCGTGGTCGCACAGGCCCACGCACGGGGCACGCACGACGCGAATCCCTTCACCCAGTTCGCCGCGAAGCGACTCCAGAAGCGATTCGGCACCAAGCATCTCGCAGGTCAGACTGTCGCAAACACGCACCGTCAGCGCGGGAATCGGCTCATCCTCTTCCTTGACCACATCGAAGTGCGCGTAAAAGGTCGCGGTCTCGAAAACTTCCGCGAATGCCAAACTCATCTCATCGGCCAACGCCGCCAGATGGGCCGCCGAGATCTGGCCAAATTCATCCTGGATCAAGTGCAGGAACTCGATCAGCAGGTGGCGCTCTCGGGGCCGATCACCCAGCACTCCTTGAATCTGGTGGGTGGCATGGGGGTCAACGGTGCGCCCCTTCGGCACGAGCCGCGCCCGCGCCTTGCCACGACCGGGGTGTTCGAATTTGCGGACTTTGCCGAACTCGGGAGGGCTATCGGAATTACTCATGCGCCTAGGTTACTGAATTCTCAAGGGTTTGGGGCTTCGCTTGCAGTGCGGCAAGGACCTGCCCGGTGGGCACCGCAGCGCTCACTTTAGCGGATGGCCGTGCA
>Ga0182030_10004523_pt1 | contig 29625 bp, 20 predicted proteins | sample 812S3MmetaG_FD_121299 | JGI IMG/M metagenome (GOLD analysis project Ga0182030, IMG submission 121299) | Permafrost microbial communities from Stordalen Mire, Sweden - 812S3M metaG (Illumina Assembly) | ecosystem: Environmental > Terrestrial > Soil > Wetlands > Permafrost | place: Sweden...
AACTCCTTGTTCATCTCCACCAGCGATTCCTTGGTCTTGTCGGTTTGCACGGGCGCAATGGCGTAGAACGGGCGCTGCGACCGGGCATCACGAAGCACGGTGCGCACTCCATACGACCAGTGTTTGTCTTCCCGCAGATTCATATTCATGCGCCCGCCAAACGTGCCGCCCAGACTGTCGTTCATGGCTTCAATCGCGATTTCCTGCGGATTCGCCCGGGGGGGCGCCACCACTCCCGCGATGATCACCGATTGCAGCGCGCCCGGTTTGTCGATCAGGTACACGGCGGACTTCGATGCAACGGCAACGGTCTTCACATTCTTTGCTGGCGCGCTTCCGCTCTTCCACCCCGCAAAAAGCTTTTCCAGTTTTGGCGTCACTTCCGCCAGCGTCGTGTCGCCCACCACGATTAACGTCGAGTTGTTCGGATGCAGCCAGGTGTCATGAAACTTTACCAGGTCCCCTCTCGTCAGTTTGGCCACGCTTTCCTTTGTCCCGGATCCCGTCAGCGGATTCCCGTACGGATGGTCCGCCCCGTACAAGAGCGCCGGCAATACTCGCAAAGCCAGCGTCGTGGGCGTGTTTTGTTCGCGCTCGATTCCGGCCAGCGCCAGTTTCTGCTCGCGCTTCACTTCCGTCTCGGGATACGACGGATTCAAAACGACGTCCGCAAACAAGTCGAGCGACGGGTCGAGTTTTGCGGTCAGCGCCGAAAGAGACACGAACGACAGATCGAGATTTGAAGATCCGCGCAACGTGGCTCCAAGCGATTCCAACTCGTCGCTGATCTGCAGCGCGTTGCGCGTGCGCGTCCCGTCGGTCAGCACCTGCATCGCCAGGTTGGCAGTCCCCGGCGTCGTCGACGCATCGGAGGCGAATCCGGCGTCGGTTGCCAGCGTGAAATTTACCAGCGGAACTTCGTGACGCTCCGCGAGAATGATCTTCAATCCGTTCGACAGCGTCGCCCGCTGCAATTTTGGCAGCTTCAACTCCGGCGGCGTTCCGGTATCCGGTGCCTTGCCGCGATCCGCGCCCGCGGACGAGGTCTTGTAGTCGGGGAAAGGATCCACCTCCAGGATGTACACGCCGTCCGAAAGCCAGTGCTGCGCCGCCGCCCTCAGATCCTCGGCCGTCGCCAGTCGTACGCGCTTGAGCGAGATCTTGTAGGCGTCCGGACTTCCGAGAAACGCCTGGTTCTTCGCCAGCCGGTCCGATTTTCCGCCGAACCCACCGATCCGCTCGATCCCGCGAATGAACTCCGCCTCATACTGCGTCTTGACGCGCTGCAATTCCTCGGGCGTCGGGCCGCTCTTCACGAAGCGCGCCAGTTCTTCATCCAGTTCCTTTTCCACCTGCGCAATACTCTGTCCCGGCCGCGCCGTAGCGCGTACGTAGAACTGGCCGCCAATTTCCCCCAAATCGGTGAAGGCCAAAGCGTCGGTCGCAATCTGATCTTCATATACCAGACGCTTGTAGAACCGCGACGATTTCCCGGAACTCAGGCAATCACTCACCAAATCCAGGTAATCGCCTTCCGCGCTGCCATATTCCGGGATGTTCCATACCTTGTAGATTCGCGCCTGGGGCACGCGGTCCTGCACCACCTGCCGGTGCGTCCCCGTCATCTTTGCAATCCACACTTGTTGGTGCGCCACCGGCGGTCCCGCCGGAATGTCGCCAAAATACTTCGTGACTTTTTCGCGCGCCGTCTTCGCGTCGATGTCGCCCGCTAATACCAACACGACATTCGAGGGCCCGTAATACGTCTTGAACCACTCCTGCACGTCTTTCATCGACGCCGCATCCAGGTCCGCCATGTCTCCAATCGTCGTCCACGAATACGGGTGCCCCGCTGGATACGTATTTTGCGTGAGCAGTTGCTCCGTCACCCCATAGGGCTGGTTCTCGCCCTGGCGTTTCTCGTTTTGCACCACGCCACGCTGCAAATCGAGCGCCTTCTGGTCCAGTGCGCCCAGCAGGTGCCCCATGCGATCGGACTCCATCCACAGCGTAAAATCCACCGCCGAGGTGGGGACATTCTCGAAATAATTTGTGCGGTCCGAATTAGTGGTACCGTTCAAGTCGGTCGCGCCAACGTTTTCCATGGCGTCGATGTACCGCCCCGGCGCATGCTCGCTGCCCCCAAACATAAGGTGTTCGAAAAGATGCGCGAATCCGGTCTTCCCAGGCTTCTCGTTCTTCGAGCCCACGTGGTACCAAATATTGATCGCCACGATCGGCGCCTTGTGATCCTCATGCACGATCACGGTCAGGCCGTTGTCCAGGACAAAGCGCTCATACGGGATCTCAATCTCCTTGGTCTTCGTCTGCGCCAAACCGCTCGTGACAAATGCGAGCACAAGGAACAAAACCACAAATTCCATCCGCATCTTCAACCCTCCGAACCAATTTCACAAAACCATGTCTGCTTCAGCTCTTTGACTCGGTAAACGAAAAATAGTTTACACCCGAGGTTTGGAATTCCCTTCCCGCCTCCAACCTCCGAACGGCCCTTCGCGGTGTTATCCTAAGCGAGGTCACGCCGCAGGGCTTTAACCTTATTCATGTCCAATCCAGAGACCTCATCCAATCCAAGCATGTCCGATCCAGACGCGCCCAACTCAGGCACCCCGGAATCCACACCCGCCAAAGAGCCGGTCGAATCACTTCCGGCCGAATCATTCAAAGATATTTTTTCCGAGTACGAGCAGAGCCATTCCCGCAAGAGCGAACCAGGCTCGCAGCGCCGCGAAGGCACCGTGATTGCCTTGACCGCCGATTCCGTCGTTCTCGATATCGGATTCAAGACCGAAGGCGTGCTGCCGCTAACGGCGTTTCCTGCGGATAAGCCGCCAAAGCCCGGCGACAGAGTGCAGGTCACCATCAAGGGGCGCGATCCCGAAGGCTACTACGAACTGACTCGCGGCAAGGTCGAGCGTCCCACCGACTGGGCCTCGCTGGAAAAGGCCTTCGCCGAGAAGTCGACGATCATCGGCACCGTGACGGGCGTGGTCAAGGGCGGATTGAGCGTGGACATAGGCGTGCGAGCCTTCATGCCGGCATCGCGCAGCGGAACTCACGACGCGTCGGAATTGGAGAAGTTGGTCGAGCAGGAAATTCGCTGCCGCATCATCAAGCTCGACGTGGCCGACGAAGACGTGGTGGTCGATCGCCGCGCCATTGCGGAAGACGAAGAACGCGCCGGCAAGGAGCGCCGCTACTCGGAATTGAAGGAAGGCGACACCGTGCACGGCGAGGTCCGCAGCCTGACCGATTACGGCGCGTTCGTCGATATCGGCGGCGCCGACGCCCTGCTTCATGTCGGAGAAATTTCCTGGCGCCGTGTCAACAAACCGTCGGACGTGCTTTCTACCGGCCAGCAGATCGAAGCCGTGATCATCAAGATTGATCCCGACAAGCACCGCGTTGCCATCAGCATGAAGCAGCTTCAGCCGCATCCGTGGGACGCCGTCGCCGAGAAATACAAGGCAGGCGATCGGGTGCGAGGCACCGTTACCCGCATCGCCGATTTCGGCGCGTTTGTTGAACTCGAGCCCGGCATTGAAGGCCTGATTCACATTTCCGAAATGTCATGGGCCAAACGAGTCAGAAATCCGAGCGACATAGTGAAACCGGGCGAAACCGTTGAAGCCGTGATTTTGGGAGTGAACGCGGCGGAGCGCCGCATCTCTCTCGGCCTGAAGCAGGCGCTGGGCGATCCCTGGGTCGGGGCCGCGCAGAAATACGCGCCGGGCACCGTGATCGAAGGGCCGGTGACGAACATCATGAAGTTCGGCGCCTTCGTGCAGCTTACCGAAGGCGTGGAGGGTATGATTCACGTCAGCGAAATCAGCGCCGAGAAGCACATCAACCACCCGCAAGAAGTGCTGAAGGTCGGGCAAGTGGTCAAGGCGCAGGTGCTCGCTCTCGACACGGAAAAGCGGCTCATACGCCTGAGCATGAAACAACTGGTTCCAACCGGCCTGGATGAATATCTCGCTGAACATAAAGAAGGAGATGTGGTCACTGGCCGCATGGTCGAAGTTTCCGGAGGACGCGCCCGCGTGGAACTCGGCGAAGGCGTGGTGGCGACGTGCCGGATCCCAGCGGAAGCATCGGCGAAGGAAAACAAGCGCGTTGAACCGGCGCCGTCTCCCTCATCGAAGCCTGATTTGTCATCGCTAGGTTCCATGCTGCAGGCTCGCTGGAAGAGCGGCGGCGCCGCCGACGAGACGAAGCCGGAAGCCTTGCGGGAGGGCCAGATCCGCCAGTTCCGGATAGTCAAGCTCGATCCCGCGACCAAGACAATTGAGTTGGAGTTGGAATAACCGCCCGCACGAATAACCGCCCGCACGTCGGCGAGCGCTAACACGTTCACTAAGTATCGTCAATTTATGTTGAAGATACAATTACTGACGACTAACTTCCCGAGTTAGCCATCATCAGCGCGAACAGCGCGGGCAGATAGACGATCGTTGCCCGCAGCAAGCGTCGAGCTGGCAGTTTCGAGGCCGCAGCCGTCGCCGGCAGTTGCGGATACGCCATTCCCATCGACACACGGAACAATGCCGCGCCCATCAGGATGGCCCCCACAAAATACACGCGTCCCGCCATTCCCAACGCGAAGGGCATAATGCTCACAGGAATCAGCGTTGCGGAATAAGCCAGAATCCGCCACACGGTGGACTTTCCATCGGCATCCACCACCGGCAACATACGAATTTCGCCCTGCGCGTAGTCCTCACGATAGAGCCACGCGATCGAAAGAAAATGCGGAAACTGCCAGACGAACATGATGGCAAAAAGGATCAGAGTCTCGGCTTCCAGCTTTCCCCGCGCCGCCGTCCAACCCAGCACCACCGGCATCGCTCCCGGAAACGCGCCCACAAATGTGCACACCGGAGAAACTTTCTTCAGTGGAGTGTAAACCGCCAGATACACCAGCGCGGTCAAGAATACCAATAACCCGGTTAGTAAGTTGGCATAGATCGCCACATAAGCGGAACCGCCCAGAGTCAGCGCCAACCCAACCGTGGCCGCGTGTGCAATGGTCATTCGTCCAGAAGGCAACGGGCGCAGCGCCGTCCGGCGCATCCGCGCATCCACGCTCGACTCGAGCACTTCATTCAGCGCCGCCGTTCCGCTTGAAACCAGTGCTACACCCAACAGCGCATGGACGAGGCCCAGCGACCACGACGACACGCCCATCCGGTGCGCGCCGAAGAAATAGCCGCACCACGCCGTAAGGACGATCAAAGCCGTAATGCGCGCCTTAGTCAGTTCGGCGTAATCCCGCGCCAAAGAAACAAATTTCTGCAACATGGACCCCATACCCGCGCAATTGCCCCCTTCCGCCCTCATCCGGCGGCTTAGTTCAAACCGGCAATCACGGAACAAATCCCCACGAAACACACCAACGCCAGAAGATTGCATTGGTAATGCCCCATCGCTCCAATGTCAAGCCAAAACCTAAAGCGACCCGGCGTCTCACTCGTACAATGCTCGCATCAAACGCAACAGTTGGCAATGGGGCATTCGCTTTACTCATAATGACGGCGATCTCTTGCACCGACCGCGTGAAGACAATACCCGTTTTATGAAGTGAACAGCGACCCGGCGCCAGCGAGCCAGCGACGGAAACGCACCTCTCCGTCGCCTCCGTACTTAGCCCTCCTATCGACGTCCAATGTGAAGCACAAGTGTGGCCTGAAAGCCCTGCCCAGAGCGGGATTTCGTCCAATAACGGGAATTTGCGCCCGCTAACCAGTCCCTCCGGCACGAACTACCTTGATGTCCGACTTACAAGTGATAAAATGTTTTTCATGGCAAACACACTCATTGATTCCGTAGTCAAACAACTCCAACAAGAACGCGCGCGACTCGAGGATGAACTCCATCGCGTAACCGCCGCACTAACTACCTTCGGGAAAGTCTACCTCGAGGGAAACAAGCGTAGATCTGCTGCAACTCCCGCACCTGCAAAGAAACGAACCATTTCCGCTGCCGGACGCAGGAGAATCGCAGCCGCGCAGAGAGCACGATGGGCGAAGGTCCGGGCGGGAAAGAAATAGGTAAGCCGATTTTCCGTCCACGTGGCGGAAAATCGGGGCTTCCCGCTTAGACACGCTCGGAGTGGGGCGTGTCAGTTCGGGAGGTCCCTCAGCACTGCTCCCACAAACTCCGTAAACTCTCGAACGTCCTCTTCGGTCGTGTCGAACGAGCACATCCACCGCGCCACCGACTCCTCTTCGTTCCACACATAGAAGAAGTAGCGCTCCTGTATTTTCTCAATTGCCTCCCGCGGAATTTGCGCAAACACGCCGTTCGCTTCGACGGGATACACAATCCTGACTCGCGGAATCTTCTTCATTTCCTGTTCCAGCAATCGCGCCATGCGGTTCGCCTGCTGCGCATTTCGCCGCCAGAGATCGTCGGTCAGCAGCGCCTCCATCTGCACCGACAGGTAGCGCATCTTCGAAGCCAACTGCATCCCCTGTTTGCGCATAAAAGAAAAATCCTCGGCCAGTTCCAGACGGAAGAACAGCACCGCCTCCACGCCCATCAACCCGTTCTTCGTCCCGCCGAAGGAAAGCACATCCACTCCTAAGTCGCGCGTCGCCTGCCGCAAGGAGAATGACGGTCCCTGCGCCGCCACGGCGTTCGCAATCCGCGCCCCATCCATGTGCAGAAACATTTTTCGCTCGTGGGCAAACCGCGCCAACGCCTCGACCTCTGCCGGCCTGTACACGGTTCCCATCTCGGTCGACTGCGTGATCGAAATTACCCGGGGCTGCACGTGATGCTGGTCCCCAATTCCGTGATACGCATGCGCCACCGTTTCCACCGTCAACTTGCCGCTGGGCGCTGGCAGAGGCACCAGTTTGCAGCCCGTAAACTTTTCCGGCGCGCCACATTCGTCCGTATAAATATGCGAGAGTTCGGGACACAGCACGGCATGAAAAGGCCGCGTCAGCGCCTGCAAGCTCAGCACGTTTGCCGCCGTCCCGTTGAAAACGAAGAAGACCTCCACCTCGGCCCCAAACTCCTCCCGAAATTTCCCCACCGCCGATTCCGTCTGCGGATCATCCCCATATCCCACCACGTGTCCCTGGTTTGCGCGCCGTATCGCCTCCAGCACCTCGGGATGCACCACGGCGTTGTTGTCGCTCGCAAAACTTCGGCTCGGTTTCATAACAAAACAATTTAGCAGAAGCAAAAATTCTTCGGAGCCTCCTGCCTGTCCCAGCGATCTATAATGTTTGGTTCAGTATTGCTGGGGCGGAGTCCCCGCAACAACGAGTTTGAGGAGCCTGCCTCGCACCCACTGGAGGCAGTCCCAGTGGTGCCTGTTTCTTTTTCTTCACAGGCCGAGGAATATCGCGAAGAGCAATGATTATGTCTCGATTCTCTGGAAGAACGTCATCTTTGATTCTGTCGGGGATTCTGCCCGGCGCGCTTCTGGCCACGCTTCTTTTCACTACCGCTTGCGGCAGCAACAAAGAAGCCAAGGCCGCGCCTCCGCAAGCCATGCCGGTCAAAGTCCAAACGGCGAAAGCCCAAAAGGTCGATGACACTACCGACTACGTTGCCACGGTGAAGTCCCGCGACTCGGCCGTGGTCATGCCGCAGGTCGAAGGCATCATTACGCAGATCTTCGTCCATTCGGGCGAACGCGTCGCGGACGGTGCTCCGATGATGCAGATCGATCCTGCCAAGCAGCAGGCCACGCTGAAAAGTCAGGAGAGCGCCACTGCCGCCCAGGTTGCCCAAGTCAAATGGGCGCAGCAGAACTACGACCGGGTCAGCGGCCTCGCCAATGCTGGGGTAGTCAGCCGACAGGATCTCGATCAGGCGCGTGCGACTCTCGACGCGGCCCAGGCGCAACTGCAATCGCTCGGCGCTCAGGTGAACGAACAGCAGGTTCAGTTGCACTACTACCAGGTGGTTGCCCCGCGGGCTGGCGTCGTCGGCGATATTCCCGTCCGCGTTGGCGACCGCGTGGTCACTACCACCATGCTTACCACCGTCGACCGTCCCGGAAGCCTTGAAGCTTACATCTATGTTCCCATAGAGAAATCTTCGCAGCTGAAGATGAATCTTCCGGTGGAGATCGTCGACGGCTCAGGAAACTCGCTCGCCACCAGTCATATAACGTTCATCTCGCCGCAAGTGGACACCGCGACGCAGACCGTGCTCGCGAAAGCGACCATCGCAAACGCAAATGACAGTCTGCGAACCGCCCAGTTCATCCGCGCCCGTGTGATCTGGGGTAGCCAGGAAAAACCCGTGGTTCCGGTCGTGGCCGTGTCGCGAATCGGCGGCCTCTACTTCGCTTTCGTGGCTGAGCCCGATCAGAAGGGCGGTTATGTAGTCCATCAAAAGCCGCTCCAGATCGGCCAAATCGTCGGCAACAACTATGTCGTGCTCAACGGCGTAAAGCCGGGAGATAAAGTCGTCGTCTCCGGCACCCAGTTCCTGATCGACGGCATACCCGTAATCCCTCAGGAAAGCAGCAGCTAGGCATCGGGTGATCGGGCATCGGGCCATCTACTAAACTGCCGATTACCCGATCAGCCGAAGTTTTTCTCGACAACGAACACTTATGGTCGACTTTTTTATTCATCGCCCGGTATTCTCCACCGTCTGCGCCCTGCTCATCATTCTCGCGGGCGCCGTCTGCATCCCCACGCTTCCCATTGCGCAATTCCCCAACCTCGCGCCTCCCCAGGTCGGCGTCACCGCCGTCTACACCGGAGCCAGCGCGCAGACTGTCGAATCTGCCGTCACCACGCCCCTGGAGCAGCAGATCAACGGCTCCGAAGGCATGAAGTACATCACCTCCTCCAGCGACAACAACGGCATCAGTTCGATCACCGCGACGTTCGACCTTAACCGCGATCCCGACCTCGCTGCCGTGGACATCGAGAACCGCGTCAACACTGCTTCCGGACGGCTCCCCTCCGCGGTCAAGCAAGTCGGAGTTACCGTCGCCAAGAGTTCGCAGAACTTCGTCTTCGGCGCCGCCGTCTTCTCGCCCGACGGCCGCTATTCCACGCTCTTCATAAGTAACTACCTGGACGTCTACGTCCGCGACAGCCTGAAGCGTGTTCCCGGCGTGGCCGATGTCCTCATTTTCGGCGAACGCAAATACTCCATGCGCCTGTGGCTCGATCCCGTGCGCATGGCCAGCCGCGCCCTCACCGCCGACGATGTAGTGAGCGCCCTTCAGGAGCAGAACGTTGAAGTCGCCGCCGGACAGGTCGGTTCTCAACCCGCTCTGGCCGGCCAGCAGTTCCAGATCAGCGTGCGCGCCGTCGGCCGTCTCTCTGAATCCAGTCAGTTCGATGACATCATCCTGAAGAGCAATGCCGACGGCACTCTCGTCCGCTTGCGGGATGTCGGCCACGCCGAACTCGGCGCCGAAGACTACAGCTCCGACCTGAACTACAGCGGGCACGAATCGGTTGGCCTCGGCATCACCCAGCTTTCCACCGCCAACGCTCTCGACGTAGACCGCCGCTGCATCGCCGAACTCGACCGCCTGGCCAAACGCTTTCCACCCGGCATGAAGTATGAGCTCGCCTTCGATACCACCGACGCGGTCGGCGAATCCATCCGCGACGTAGTCTCGACCCTTGGCCAGGCCATCTTCCTCGTCATCCTTGTTATTTTCCTTTTCCTCGAAGACTGGCGTTCCACCATCATCCCGGCCGTCACCATCCCGGTTTCGCTCATCGGCACTTTCGCTTTCGTCAAACTGCTTGGCTTCTCCATCAACACGCTGACTCTGTTCGGCATCACGCTCGCCACTGGTCTGGTGGTCGACGACGCCATCGTCGTCATCGAAAACATCGAGCGCCATTTGCAGGAAGGCGAGTCCAATCCCGTTAAAGCCTCGTCTGACGCCATGAAGGAAGTCACCGGCGCCGTCATCGCCACCTCGCTGGTGCTGGTGGCCGTCTTCGTACCGGTCGCCTTCTTTCCCGGCACCACCGGCATTCTTTTCCGCCAGTTCGCGCTGACCATTGCCTTCTCGATTACAATCTCTGCCTTCAACGCCCTTACGCTCACGCCCTCGCTCGCCGCGCTCCTGCTAGGCCGTCAGCACGGCGAAAAGATATGGTTGTTCAAGCGCGTCGACCGCGTGCTGGCCGCGGTCACCAACGGATACGTGCGCGCCCTCCGCGCCTTTCTGCGCTTCGAGGTTGTTGCTCTAATCCTGTTCGCCGCCGGCCTCGGTCTCGCTTACTTCGTCTACCGGCAAGTGCCCCAGGGCTTCGTCCCCACCGAAGATCAGGGATACCTCATCGTGGCCATCCAGGCTCCCACCGGAGCTTCGCTCGAATACACCCGAAACATCGCCGCGCAGGTGACCGCCATCAGCAAGAATTTTCCTGAAATCGAGGACACCTTCGCCATCGCCGGCTTCAGCTTCGGAGGCAGCGCGCCCAATGCCGGCCTCGTCTTCCTGAGCCTCCGGCCGTACTCGCAACGCAAAGGCCGCGAGCACACCTCGGCCTCACTCATCAATCGGCTGCGCGGCCCATTCTTCGGAATTTCCGGAGCCATCGTCATCCCCTTCGAACCCCCCGCCGTGCAGGGTCTCGGCCAGTTCGGCGGATTCCAATACGAACTCCTGGATCAGGGCAGTCACACCCTTCAGGACCTCGACAAAGTCACCCACGACCTCACCCGCGCCGGCGCCGCGCGTCCAGAAAAAGATCTGACCGGACTCTTCACCACCTACACCGCCAGCGATCCGCAATACGTCATCACCATTGATCGCGAAAAAGCCAAGAGCCTGCACATCCCGCTCAGCCAGATCACCGATACCCTCAGTGTTTATATGGGTTCGGCTTACATCAACGATTTCGATTTCAATAACCGCTCGTATCGGGTTTATGTGCAGGCCGACAAACAATTCCGTTCGCATCCGCAGGATATCGGGCAGTATTACGTGCGCTCCGATTCCGGCGCCATGGTCCCGCTCGGAAATTTACTCAGCATCACCCAGACCTCCTCACCCCAGGTCATCAGCCACTACAACCTTTTCCGTTCGACGGAAATCAACGGCTCTGCTGCTCCCGGCTTCAGCTCCGGACAGGCCATCAACGCCATGCAGCAGCTCTCAGCGAAAATCTTGCCTCAGGGCTACACCTACCAGTGGTCCGGAATCTCGCTCGAAGAGCTCGCAGCGGGATCGACCACCCTTATCCTCTTCGGCCTGGGAACGCTGGTCGTCTACCTGACACTCTCGGCGCAGTATGAAAGTTTCGTGCTCCCTTTCATTATTCTGCTGGCCGTGCCCATGGCATTGCTCGGCGCGCTGTCCGCCCAATGGATCCGCAGCCAGCAGAACGACGTCTACTGTCAGGTGGGCCTCGTCATGCTGGTAGGCCTTTCGTCCAAGAACGCCATCCTGATCGTGGAATTCGCCGAGCAGTTGCGTGAACGCGGCATGACCATTCTCGACGCGGCCGTCGAAGCCGCTCGCATCCGCCTCCGGCCCATTCTCATGACCTCCCTGGCCTTCATCCTCGGCGTCGTCCCGCTAGTCACCGCCAGCGGCGCGGGAGAGTACGGACGCCACTCCGTAGGCACCACGGTCTTCGGTGGCATGATCATGAGCACCATCCTCAACTTGTTCTTCATCCCAGTCCTCTATCTATTGATCGAAGGCTTCAGAGAACGCCGCCGCAAACCCGCAACCACCTGACGCAAGTGTGGGTTGTGTGGGGACGGGCTCGTGTGGGGAGGGTGCCTCGCGAGCCTGCCCTGAGCGGAGTCGAAGGGTCCAAGCCGAGCGCAGCTCGGCAGCCTGCCCGCAGTGACGGCGACCTTGGATTCGCGTATAAAAGAAGGCAGCCTCGTTCCCCCACCTCAAGAAAAAAGCAACCGCAAGGCCCTTTTCAGCGTCAGAAAGGTGCGAAAGATTTCAGAAACGCTCACGATCCCAAAAAATCTTGCGTGAGGTTAACCCAATGAAAAAAACACGGCTCGCAGTTCTAGCTCTCCCACTGATCTTCTCAATGATGTTCCTGTCAATGACGATTTTCTCGATGGCGGCTCTCGCCAGTCCCGCCCTCCAGGACAACCCACCGGCTGGCGCCCTCAATCAGAAGAGCTTCGACCGCATTGTCAAGGAAGTCCGTCATGAACTCGTGATGCTCCCCTACTACGGTGTGTTCGACAACCTCTCCTACAAAGTCGACGCCGACGGCACCGTGACCCTGCTCGGCCAGGTCGCGCGTCCCACTCTCAAGTCCGACGCCGAAAACGTGGTCAAGCGCATTGAAGGTGTCGAGAAGGTGGTCAACAACATTGAGGTCCTGCCTCTCTCCTCGAACGACGACCGCATCCGCCGCGCTACCTATCGTGCCATCTACGGCAACGAGGCCCTAAGTGAGTACCAGTTGCGCGCCGTTCCGCCCATTCACATCATTGTCAACAACGGACACATCACGCTCGAAGGCGTAGTGGCCCGCCAGATGGACAAACAAATCGCCGGCATCCAGGCCAACAGCGTCCCCGGCGCATTCTCCGTGACCAACAACCTGGTAGTCGAGGAAGAAGAAAAGAAAGACGACAAGAAAAAGTAGTTAGGTAAACTTGGAGCAAGCTCTTTCATGAATTGTCATCCCGAGCGGAGGGAGGGATCTGCATCTCGCCGCAATAGGTAGATCCCTCGCTGCGCCTGAGCGCGCTTCCACTTCCCCTGTGTTCCTCCGTGTACCCTGTGGCTAAGACCTTTCCGTAATCCGCCATCTACAATTAGCTATGCCCCCAACCGCCGACCCCGGCGAAATCGCCCACGCTGCCCGCCTTCTCCGCGCCGGACGCCTGGTAGCCTTCCCCACCGAAACCGTGTACGGACTCGGAGCCAACGCTCTCGACGCCGATGCCGTAGCGCGCATCTACGCCGTCAAACGCAGACCCGCCACCAGTCCCCTCATCGTTCACGTAGCCTCCATCGAAATGGCGCAGTCGCTAGTAGCGAACTGGCCAGAAGCCGCCGACCGCCTGGCAAAGAAATTCTGGCCCGGACCACTGACCTTAGTCCTTCCCACAAGTCACGTAGGGGCGGACGCCCTCTTCCGCCGCGCCGAGCAAAGCGAGGCAGCGCGCGCCATTCCTGACATCGTCACCGCCGGCCTGCCCACGGTAGGTCTCCGCATGCCCGCGCATCCCATAGCGCTAGCCCTGATCCGCGCCGCCGGCATTCCGCTCGCCGCACCCAGCGCCAACCGCTTCACCGAACTTTCTCCCACCACCGCCGACCACGTCCGGAGCAGCCTGGGCAGCGAGGTCGACTACATCTTCGACGGTGGCCCCTGCACCGTGGGCATCGAGTCCACCGTGCTCTCGCTAGCCGAGCCCGCTCCGATCTTGTATCGCCCCGGCGGAATTTCGCGTACAGAACTGGAAGCCGTAGTCGGCCCCATAGCCTCCGCCCAGGAAGTTGCAACCGGAGCCCATCCCGCGCCCGGAATGCACCCGCGCCACTACAGCCCGCGCACGACTCTATATTTGACGGCCAATGGGAAAGTGCCCGATCAGGGCCATGGAATCTACCTGCGGCACCAGCATCCGCCCAGCCGCGCCGACGTCGCCGTTCACCAAATGCCGCAATCCGCAGCCGGCTACGCTGCCGCGCTCTACGAAGTTCTTCATCAGGCCGACGCCGGGAATTACAACTGGATCGCGGTCGATCTCCCGCCCAGCACGCCCGAGTGGGAAGCCATACAAGACCGGCTCAAACGCGCCGCAACTAGCGAATAGAAAGAGTCTCAACGTCAAGTATTTGGTGCAATCTGATTACGACGGTTACCTGCTCGGTACCTACCTCTTTCCTGATAATTGAGCGGGCAGATTATTTTCAGAAGGCAGATACTCTTGGAGGGAGAAACCAAATGCGTGCCGCCCTGTTGATATTCATGCTGTCGATACCGCTTGTCCAACCGTTCGCTCAGCAGCAAGCGTCTTCGACAACCAGCGCGGAGGAGTCCATCCCAGAGAAGCCAATCCCGCAGGATTCTCCGTGCGCCAACCAGCCAAGGTCTCTCAGCGAACTCACCGCGTTGTTTAGCAAAGGAAGGGCACCCTCGGTACAGGAGCTGAAGGGAACATGGGTCGAGATCGGAGATTTTAACTACGGAATGGTGCCTATTGATGACGAAATTCGGCAGCCTCACTTCCGTAGTCTCAACTGCACAGGCATAATGAGAGGAAAAAAGTTCGAGTTTGCAATGATCGGTACAAGCTATTCCTATGTGATGGAACTGCACGTAGTCGGGTCCAGCGGAGCGGGGCGAGAGAGAATGGAACCAAATCACAAGGGCAGTAGTGTGGATTTTTCTCTTTGCAGCGATGGAGACTGCTCTGGTAGGAATGTGTACTACTGCAGGCTCACCCAGCGTGGGACGCTGGCATGCATCGACGGCCATAGCGGCAATGAATTCAGGAAGATGAAGGTAGCCGACAGCCAATTCTTCGGTGTGTTCAAGCCTTAGACGGGTGGCGGATGGTTGGTGAGAAATCCCCATTAACCGGTAACGCTTCCGGAAAGCCCAACGTCGTCACCTCTGACCTCTAACCTCTGACCTCTCCCGGTACCCGCACCCGAATCGTCTGCGGAACCGCGCGCAGTTTCGCCAGCAACGCCTCATCGCAGGCCCGATTGATGTCGTAAATCGCATAGCCCAGCGGCCCGCGAGTATCCAGCACCTGCCGGTCAATATTGATCCCACGATCTGCCAGGATGTCGTTAATCGCCCGCAAAATTCCCGGCACATTGTGGTGTATATGCAGCAGCCGGTGCGATCCCGGATCATAGTCCAGATGACAATGCGGCAGGTTCACGCTCAGCAAAGAATTCCCGCTCCTGAAGTACTCAATCATCCGAGCCGAAACAAATTGCCCGATATTCTGCTGCGCCTCCTCGGTACTGCCGCCAATATGAGGCGTCAAAATCACATTCGCCAACCCCTGCAGCGGAGTGGAAAACGCGCCCCCCGTCTCCGGCTCCTGCGGAAACACGTCCACCGCCGCTCCACCGAGCTTTCCGCTTTTCAAATGCCGGGCCAGCGCCTCGTGATCCACCACGAACCCGCGACTAAGATTGATCAGGCAAGCTCCATCTTTCATCCCGCGGATCTCATCTTCGCCAAACAAATTCTTGTTCTGTGCCTTCCCATCGACATGCAAAGTAATGACGTCGGAAGTTTCCACCAATTCGCGAAAGCTCACCGCACGCGCATTCCCGCGCGCCAGCACGTGCGCCACGTCATGAAACACCACGCGCATGCCCATAGCCTCGGCCAGATCCGACACCTGCGACCCGATCTTCCCGTAGCCGACAATCCCCAAAGTGAGCCCGCGCACCTCATGCGATCCCACCGACGATTTATTCCAAACTCCGCCATGCAGTTGCGTACTAGCCTCAAATGTTCGCCGCAGCAGCAGGATGATCTCCCCCATCGCCAACTCGGCCACCGACCGGCTGTTTGAGTGCGGATCGTTAAACACCCCAATCCCGCGCTCGCTGGAAGCCGCCCGATCGATCTTGTCGACGCCAATGCAGAACGCCCCCACCGACACCAGCTCCGGCGCAGCATCCAGCACCGCCGCCGTGATGTGCGTCTTTGAGCGCACGCCCAAAATCGAAGTCCCGCGCACCTTCTCGATGAGCTCGCGCTCGTCCAGCGCGCCCTTAAGCGCCTCGACCTCAAACCCAGCTTCTTCGAACTGAGAAACCGCCACCCCGCTAATACTCTCCAGCAATAAGACCTTCAAAGCCCCTCCCCGGAATTCAATCGCAAAATGATCAACGATAATTATAAGTGTAGGGACGGCCGCCCTCGGCCGTCCAAGCCGAGCGAAGCTCGGCAGCGAGCATTGTCAGGCGTAGAATCTTTCTGCTCGCCCCCGTCATCCATAACACTTTGGAGGAAACAAACAATGCCGCATGAACTACCCCCGCTGCCGTACGATTACACGGCGCTTGAACCCACCATCGACGAAAAGACGATGCATCTGCATCACGACATGCATCACGCCGCCTACGTCAAGAATCTGAACGCGGCCCTCGACAAGCATCCCGAGCTGCACAAGAAAACTGCGGAAGATCTGCTGCGCGACCTGAGTGCCGTCCCCGAAGACATCCGCGGCGCCGTCCGCAACAATGGCGGAGGCCACGTCAATCACACCATGTTCTGGAACATCATGAAGCCCCACGGCGGAGGCGACCCCACCGGCCCCATCGCCGACGCGATCAAGAAAACGTTTGGCGACTTCAAGACCTTCCAGGAAAAATTCAACGCCGCCGGCGTAGCCCAGTTCGGCAGCGGATGGGTGTGGCTGGCAGGAGACGCAAAAGGCGAAGTGAAAATCCTCAGCACTCCGAACCAGGACAGCCCCATCTCGCAAGGCCTCCATCCCATCTTCGGCAACGACGTCTGGGAGCACGCCTACTATCTCAAATACAACAACCGCCGCCCCGAATACCTGCAAGCCTGGTGGAACGTAGTCAACTGGGAAGAAATCAACAAGCGCTACCACTCGTCGTTGAAGAAGTAGCTCGTGTGGTGACGGGGCTATGCCCCGTCCAGTCCGCGTAGGGGCGGACGCATTCGTCCGCCCCACCTGCCTTAACTTCCAAAAAACTCCCGAATCTGCGGCCAATACCTGCGAACAATCAAATCGGTACTCAAGTGCCCGCCGCGCCGGAGCAACTTCAGCCTCACTCCCGTAAGCCGTGCAAATTTCTTGACCGATTGATATGGAACATAGGGATCATCCTGCGCATGAAACATTATGATCTTCGAAGCAGTAACTTCGCGCACGTGACACGCAGGGTTATAGAACTTTCCGCTGCGCAGTTTATTCCAGTTTCTGTCCGATAGCCGATACCCGTTCCCGAACGCTTCGCGAATATACGCGGCATAACTCGGATTCGAAGTCTCCTTCTCCTGCTCCCGCCGAAGAATCGACCAATCCACCACCGGACAATTGGCAACCACCTTCTTCACGCGCGGGTCGAGCGACGAGAGGATCGCCGCCGTCCCGCCAAAACTTCCCCCAATCACAAATATTTCATCCAACGACAAGCGAAATCTCCGCCCAAACGCCAACTCTCTGAACTCTTTCGACAGTCCGCCAATCACATCCAAAATGTCCAAGTGCGGAGACCGTTCCAGGAAATCTCCGCCACTCTCCCACGCTCCCCGATAGCGCGGATAAAACACCCAATATCCCTTCGCGGAAAGAAACTCCGCCAAGGGTTGTTTGCGTGGGATCGAAGGCATCCCATCGCAAAGGACGATCGCCTTCTGAATTTTCCCAGATCGAGCTGGAGGCAAAAACTCAGTAACAATGTCGTGCTTGAATCGTGTCCTGAACATGAAGCACCCTTTACGAAGTCTGCCGAATTGATGCTTTCGTCACCGATACTAGTAAACTCCCAAATCCTTCGCCGATACCCACTCCCCCGAATACTCCTTCTTCATCTGCTCCAACAAATCCGCCTCCGGCAATTTCTCCAACGACTGGTGATACAACACCAGCAACTTCGGCCGAGCCCGCCGGGCAATCTCTCCTAACTCAGCCGGCGAAGTATGAAACGTCCGGAAATATTCCTTCCAGTGCGCGTCCTTCAGTTCGTCGCCATGCGGATTGAAGACTTTATGCAGCAACACATCGCACCCATCGCAAGCCTTCACCACTTCGTCCGTAGGCGCAGTATCGCCCGAAATCACAATCTTGCGGCCGTGAGTCTCGAACGTGTATCCGTAAGCCTCTTTCCATATCCCATGCTTAACCGGAAACGCAGTGACGGTAACGTTAGCGTCGCGATATACCACTTCTGCCTGAATCTCATGCACGTTGACCCTGTATCCGGTCGCGTTAGCCTGCTCCAGCCCCTCCCGCCGAATCTGCACATCTTCCTTCCAGGCCTTCTCGATGTGCGAGGTCATATTCTTCAGCCCATGTGGACCATAAGCCTCCAGCGCCTCTTTCCGCCCCAGCACCCAAGGCGAAAAAATCAGGTCCGGATACCCCAGGGTGTGATCCGAATGAAGGTGCGTGATAAAAACAATTTTCAAATCCTTAGCCTTGAGAGCCGCAATCCCATTCCTCTCCGCCGCTGCCGCTCTCCGCACCACTCCCGGCCCGCAGTCGATCAAATATGCTCGGTCGTTCACTACCACCGCCAGCGCCGGACCCGACCGCTCTGGATCCGCGCTCGGATTCCCCGTTCCAAGCACCACTACGCGGGCAGGAAGCGCGGCATCATCTTCCGCGAATCCGCCAGCACAGGCAGCCACCGCCGCCACGAACACGAACAGGAATTTCCTCACGCGAAACCTCCGTGCCCTCGACACCACCTCATCATTTCTGCACCCCAGATTCTTGCAACCTACCATCTGCCCGGCCCCGCCTTGACAGCGGCTCCCCTGGCTGACTAAACTCCTTCTCCACTACGGCTTCTCGCCGCACAGGTCACGTCTAACTCTACAACTTGTTGTACCTACACTTTGGAGGTCCCAATGACCACTCCCCAGCTCTCGAAGTTCGCTGTCACGCTCATTTCGCTGCTCGTGTTGCTCTCCGCCATCGCCGCCGCTCAGCTCAAGATCGGCTCCGGCAATACCGCCTTCGCCGACCCGCCGGTGCCGCGCCCGCACACGACACCCTGCGTAGTCACGCTCTATAAAGGATTCAAGTTCGCCAACTTCAATGCCCAGAGCTTCACCTACACGCCGCCCGCCGCCTGTCCCGGCCCCTGGGCCAAAGTCATTCTCGAAGCCAACTTCTCCGTCACTAAAGGAATCCAATACGACCGCACCGCCAACATCTGGATCGGTCCTACCAACATCTACTTCGGCACCACCTCCGAGCCCGACCCCAACGACGCACGCCACTGGCACGTCGAGCGCGATCTCACCGACTACAGTTCCATCTTCACGGTGGCGCAAGACGGTACCGTGGATCTCGGCAACCTCGTGAATTCCACCTACACCGGCGTCCTCCACGGCTCCGCCGACATCCTCTTCTACCCGCTGGCGCAGAATCAACTGCCGCCCCGCACCGCCGATCAGGTCATCGCTTTCTCCTCCGGACCCACCGGAGGCACCGTCGGTCTCAACAACACCACCAGCCTGCTCGAACAAACTCTAACCCTTCCCACCAACATCACCGATCTCTACTTCGACGTCTTTGCCCAAAGCCAGTCCAGCGACGAATTCTGGTACACCTGCGTCCCTAACGACGTTGCTGGCGAACTCTTCAGTTGCAGTAACACCGCCTTCCGCGAGTCCGAAGTCACCATCGACGGCACTCCCGCCGGCGTAGCGCCCGTCTATCCCTGGATCTTCACCGGAGGCATCGATCCCTTTCTGTGGATTCCCATCCCCGGCGTTCAGACCATGAACTTCCAGCCCTACCGCGTCAACCTGACGCCCTTTGCGTCCCTGCTCGACGACGGTCAGCCCCACACCGTAGCCCTAAGCGTCTTCAATGCCAACAGCTATTTCTCGGCCACCGCCTCGCTCCTGCTTTATCTCGACTCCGACTCTACGCAAATCGCTGGAGGCGTAACCGAGAACACGCTAGCCGTGCCCGTGCCCAACATCACGGAAAACATTCACGTCGCAAAGAACGGCAACCTCACCGGAGCCGTCAACACCCGTGCATCCCACACCTTCCAAATCTCCGGATACGTGAACACCTCTCACGGTCCGGTCACCACCACCGTCGCCCAGGATATCCACTTCTCCAACCTGCAGTCCTTCAAAATCCAGCCCGTGTTCTACGAGCAGAACATCAGCCAGAACACCACCATCCATTCCGTGGTGACCACAATCAACGCGGGCGGCCATTTCACCAACACCGTTAACCATAACTGGCCGCTCAAGGTCGACATCAGCGTGGCCTATAACTCCGACGGCTCCGGAGTCCAAACCACCACCATCAACCAGTATTACGAGAGAGATCAGGAGGCGCGCCACAAAGGTCAGGCCACATCCTTCAGTCTGCTGCAGGACCGAGTTACAACCACCGACGCGCTCGACTTTAGTCCCAGCTTCTCCATCACCGGCAACCAGAATCAGTCCAGCGCGCAAAACTATTTCGCGTCCGACTCTTCGGGATACTGTTACAGCCGCGACCTCACCGCCGCTGCCAACGTCCTGACATCCATCACCAACGGCAAAGGCTGCAACTGAAATTGGAGGCTATCTCGCAGATCGTTTCGGGAAGGGCAGAGCTTGACAGTGCGCGGAAATAACGCGCCAGCGTTGAGCCTGCCCATCTCGGACTGCCACAAGACTCTGACTTGCGCAGATCCCTGCGAAGGCGCGGCTTTACTCCAGAGCGTCGGAAAACTGGCTTATGGCAGTATTGAAAGCGCGAGTGCTCAGCTCTTCCAGGGGACTGCTCAGTAGATCTTCCGAGAAGATCTCAACGCCCCAGGGACCGGCGTAGCCCGTTTTTTCAACCGACCCGATAAAGCCCTTGATATCGAATTCCCCTTGGCCGCAGAACCTGCGATTCACAATGAGCTCCCGGCGTGTGCCCGCTGACAGCTTAAAGCTGCCATCGTCGACCTCGGCTCCAAACACATACTGCAATGGGATACGACCTACTTCTTCATAAGAGATGCCCAGATTCAGAACGTGCCAGAGATCAAGCATAATGCCGCCATTTTTTGCGCCTGCGCCCTCCACCATGGTCAGCACGTCCTTGAGGGTGTGGACCATCGAAACCGCCATCGGCTCGAAAACGATCCTCGTCCCGTGTTCAGCCGCTTCCGCGCACAATGCAGCGAATGAGTCGATCAGACGGGCCATGGAGCACTCCCGCCCATAAAAATCGCCGACTTTCACCTGGCTTGCCTGCAACGCCTCGGCCGCTTCCAGTAGCTTCTTCTTCTGCACATCAGACTCTTTCTTCCGCTCACCGTCGAGAAACCAATCCGTCAGAAATTCGACCTCCGTATACCTCATTCCATTGTCGTCGAGGATCTGTTTCATCTCCTTCAGGGTTCTGCGCTTGAGGATATGGTCCAGATCCGCATGCCATATCCCCATGCCGCTGAATCCGGCGCGGGCCGCGGCTTCCACCCTTTCCTGGAAGTCATACGGGCTGTACTCCGGTCCCGCGCCCGGGAAAACCCCCGCGATTGTCCAATAGGCAGCTGTGAGTTCGGGTCGCTGTTTCATCTAAACTTCACCTGCTCGCAACCGCCTCGCAATCGCAAAGAGCACCACGCTGGCACGCATAAGCCAAGTCGTGCCTCTAGCGTCAGCGGAGCACTCTCCCTGTTCATTGCGAATCAATCTCATGCGGATTAAATAATAGACCATTCGAAATATCGAACATCCTGCAACAACTGAGAATCAGTGGGACAAGCCAATGTGGTCCACGCACGTCGGACAGCGCCAGATCCGTTGTCGCCGTTCCTTAACGCCATCGTGATCCGCGCAATTCACTTCAACACCTCTTCCAACTGAGCACCGGCAACTGTTCCTAACCTGTGCACCCCTTGTGCAAATTCCGGCTGCCAAGCTCAGCCGCGCTGACCGAATTTCTTCGCCCGCTGCTCAAACCCCACTGCTCGTGCACGGACCGCGGTTTCCCCTCGACCCCTGCTTGATCCCTCTTCATCGCGTCTAATTCGTGGACCGGAATTCCACCGTTGCACAATTCTTGTGGTATTGACCCTCCCTCGCAGTGCGCGTACAGTCGCTCCACCTGATGCAAGTATCCCCGAGCGGCGGCCGTGCTCGGCCAAAATCCGAGAACTGAAAGCCAGCAACGAATATCGGCATTGAGAGGTGAAGGAAAGTTTTTATGAATCTTGAAAGCCAATGGACCGTCTATCGTACCCGTTTTCTGGTGCGCGCTCGTCAACTCACCGAACCACTCGTCTTTACCGACTCTCTCGGCCGCGAACAATCCGGCCGCCCCGGCGACTACCTCGTCGAGTCTTCGGAAGGCATAATACGCATCACCAGCCAGGCCCTCTTCGAAGACATCTATGTGCCTCTCGCACCCGCCCATGGAAATCCCGCCGTCCCCGTCCGGCCCGTCTCTCGCGCCTCGCCACAAATTCGTGCCCGTGCGACCGCATAAGGCCAGGTTTCAAGGTTTCAGCGTTTCAGAGTCTGAATGCTGCGAGGGGCGTTTTTGAGACCTTGAAACTCTGAAACCCTGAAACTTTGAAACCTGGCTTCTTCAGGCTTCTTTCCCAAATCGATACCCTTACAACTTTCGGGCTACAAGATATTGTGTTTCCCTCTTGACAGACACCATATACGGGAGTACGTTAAGCATCCCAGAGCAGTTTTTTGCAGACCCCCTCAAGGGGGCTACGACTGCAAACGCACCGGGGCAAGACTGAAAGTCGACGTGACTTCGCGTCTTCCCCCTTCACGGGAAACCATCCCTCCGGAGTGGATGGAAATCAGCGGTGACTTCCCCCCGGCTTGGCCCTGCCCGGCATCCCCTCGGGGGGTTTCATCAACGGAACAGAAATTCCGCGGCTGTAGCTGCTCCCCCGACCGGCCCAGCTTCCGTCGCGCTATTAGGAGCCCCCGATGGAAGGTTTAATCAGACTCGTTGCCGCCTCTTTTGCCCGTCATGGCATCGAATGCCCAGCCGCCGATTCTCAGTTGGCCCGGCCCGTCGAACCGAAGTTCGCAATGCCCCTCTCTGAGCCGACCCTGCCCACCGAGCTCCTGGAGCACAATTTCCGAAAGAGCCTGCAGGCCGATCCAGCTCCATAGGATAGAGACAGGGCTTGCCCCGTCTTTCATGCGGCGGCAAAACTCAGACCTCGCACCACGGTACCGCTTTAGCGATGCCCGTAAGCTCTTCGAAATCAAACGCCCCTTTAGGGGCTCGGCGCCGGGAAGCAGGCCATCTGTTTCGCTGCGCTCACCAACGCGATTGAGAAAATGACGTACTAAACCGCAAGATCGACTGCTTTTTGCCATCATCTAATTAGGAGAAGGAAATGCCCGAAGTGCGCGACCAAATCAAAACTCAATCCGCTGCCAGCACTACTAAGAAGAAGGCCCAAGGCCTGACCTTCCGCCGTTTTTTCACCAAGCCCGGTGTCTCCCCCTACGACGAGGTGGAGTGGGAACTCCGCGACGCTCAGATCACCGACTCCCAGGGAGGCATGATCTTCGAGCAGAAAAATGTCGAGGTCCCCAAAGACTGGTCCATGACCGCGACCAACATCGTCGCCTCGAAATATCTTCACGGACAAATCGGCACCGATGAGCGTGAAACCGGAGTGCGCCAACTGGTAGCCCGAGTAGCCGAAACCATTCGCGACTGGGGCATGAAAGACGGATACTTCCGCAGCGCCGACGACGCCGCCACCTTCCACGACGAATTAGTCCACCTGCTCATCCGCCAGCACGTGGCCTTCAACTCGCCCGTCTGGTTCAACGTAGGCTGCGAACGCGTGGAGCCCAAGTCCGACGCCACCAACTGGCACTGGAACTTCACCACCCAGCAAGTGGAATTCGGCGCCACCGGATACACCCGCCCGCAGTGCTCTGCTTGTTTCATTAACTCGGTGCACGACTCGCTGGATTCCATCCTCACCCTGGCCAAGACCGAAGGCATGCTCTTCAAGTGGGGATCTGGCACCGGCACCAATCTCTCCCCGCTGCGCTCCTCCACCGAAGTTCTAAGCGGAGGTGGCACCGCCAGCGGCCCACTCAGCTTCATGAAAGGTTTCGACGCCTTCGCCGGAGTCATCAAGTCCGGAGGCAAGACGCGCCGCGCCGCCAAGATGGTCATCCTGAACATCGACCATCCCGACATAGTCGACTTCATAGAGTGCAAGAGTAAAGAAGAGGCCAAAGCCCACGCGCTGGTAGCCCAGGGATACGACGGATCGCATCCCGACTCCGACGCTTACAGCTCCATCTTCTTCCAGAACGCCAATAACTCCGTCCGCGTAACCGACGACTTTATGGTAGCCGTAATGCGCGACACCGATTTCTCCACCCGAGCCATAGTCGACGGCCGTGTAGTCAACACTTACAAAGCCAAAGACCTGCTCCAGAAGATTTCCGAAGCTACCTGGCAATGCGGCGATCCCGGCATGCAATACGACTCGACCGTCAACCGCTGGCACACCTCGAAGAACACAGCCCGCATCAATGCCAGCAATCCCTGCAGCGAGTACATGTTCCTGGATGACTCCGCCTGCAACCTGGCCAGCCTGAATCTGCTGAAGTTCGCGCCCAACGGCACGTTTGACGTGGAATCCTACCGGCACGCCGTAGACGTAACCATCACCGCGCAGGAAATCCTGGTAGACAACGCTGGCTATCCCACGGAAATGATAGGCAAGAACTCGCACGACTATCGCCCGCTGGGATTAGGCTATGCCAACCTGGGCGCGCTCTTAATGGCTGCTGGCCTTCCCTACGACTCCAATGCCGGACGCGACTATGCTGCCTGCGTAACTGCCATCATGTGCGGCGAAGCCTATCTGCAATCGTCGCGCATAGCCGAGCAGTGCGAGCCACTAACTCCCATCACCGACACAGTCCAAACCAGACTGGGAGTAACCACCGCCGAAAGTATGCCTGGAGCAGCGTGCCCAGGCTGGTACATCAACCGCGAGCCGTTCTTGGACGTAATAAGAATGCACCGCGCCAGCGTAAACAACATAGGTGCTGGCATGAATCACGTAGAGACGGCCGCCCTCGGCCGTCCAGCCGAGCGAAGCTACGCAGCCGCCCAACTGCAAGAGCTAATCGAAGCCTCAAAGCAATGCTGGGACGAAGCCCTGTCTCACGGCGAAAAGCACGGCTACCGCAACTCCCAGGTAACCGTCCTCGCTCCCACCGGAACCATAGGCTTCATGATGGACTGCGATACGACTGGCATCGAGCCGGACTTGGCGCTTATCAAGTACAAGAAGCTGGTGGGCGGCGGCATGATTAAGATCGTCAACAACACTGTCCCCGGCGCGCTCTTCAAGCTCGGTTACACGCATGAGCAGACCGACGCGATTGTCTCTTACGTGGATGCGACCGGCACCATCGAAGGCGCTCCCCACGTTAAGGACGAGCATCTGGCGGTGTTTGATTGTTCATTCAAGCCGGCGAAGGGCACTCGCTCCATTCACTACATGGGACATCTGAAGATGATGGCTGCAGCTCAGCCGTTTATCTCCGGAGCAATCTCGAAGACCGTGAACCTTCCGAACGCTGCAACGGTCGACGATATTTCCGAAGCTTTCATTCAGGCCTGGAAGTTAGGCCTGAAGGCGGTTGCCGTGTATCGCGATGGATGCAAGCAGTCGCAGCCACTTTCCGCGGCTGGCACCAAGACGGCGAACTCCACCAAGGACGATGCGGCTCGCAACGCTGCCGCTCTGGCGCTGGCTGAAGAGGATAACCTCGACGCGCCGCCGCGCGCCGTGCGTCACCGTCTGAAAGAAGAGCGCATGTCGGTCACGCACAAGTTCAACATCGGAGGCCACGAAGGTTACATCATCGTCGGCCTGTATCCCGACGGCGAACCGGGCGAGATCTTCATCAAGATGGCGAAAGAAGGCTCGACGGTGTCGGGACTCATGGACAGCTTTGCGCTGGCAGTCTCCATCTCGCTGCAGCATGGCGTGCCGCTGAAACTTTTCTGCGAGAAATTTGCGCACACACGCTTTGAGCCCAGCGGATGGTCGAGCCATCCTGAGATCGGCTATGCCAAGTCGATCATGGATTACATTTTCCGCTGGCTGCATCTGCGCTTCCTCAGCGGACAGCAGCAGATGCTGTTCGACAACCTGCGTCCGCGCGCGCTGGGCACGCCCGCTCCGGAAGGCGTCGGCGATCTGAACGGCTCCATTGGTTCGAGCCCAACGACCAGCGACCAACGACCAGCGACCGGTCCTATTCATGCGGCCGACGCGCTGGCCAGCATGATCGACATGGGCGACGCTCCCAGTTGCCACCTCTGCGGATCGATCATGGTGCGCAACGGCAGTTGCTACAAGTGCATGAGCTGCGGCTCAACATCGGGATGCAGTTAGATTCGGGCTCCGACGACGTAAGGGCCTCGCGCGATGGGTGGAAAGGCTGTGCTAATCACCACTGCTGGCGGCAGACACTCTTTCGTGAACGCTGACAGCCGTTGCGTCGATCTTGAGGACGGCTTTGATCTAGTGCTGACCAGTCCTCCATTTTTCCACCCCGAACGGAAGAGATCTAGCCACGGATTTGCTCCGACCACTGACCTCGAACAATACACTGACTATGTTTCGGGGATACTGGTGAAGACGGCCGCTGCCGTGAAGTGCAACGGCACGGTTTGTATCCTCAAGACTGACGTTTGGCACCGAGGAACCCTGATACCTCTCGGGTTCAAACTCATCGAGGAGTGTATAAAGAGGGGTTTGCGCCTGCGAGCGCACTGGGTATGGCAGCGATTCCACCACTATTCTCCATACGCTCCAAGCTTTTCCAATATATTTGTCCTCAGCATGCTGCCTATTCCTCGCCCACCCTTATCAGGGGTCTTTTCTGAAATTCACACACGACGGAGAGTTACTCTCCAGAACTCCTACACTCCAGAGGTATTCGAGATCCTAATCACGGCATTGACAAGGCCGGGCGAGGTGATACTCGATCCTTTTGCTGGCGTGGGAAGCGTTATGGAAGCAGCGTCGAATACAAAGCGATGGTGCGTAGGAATCGAGATTTCACGGAGACAGTTTCAACGGGGGAGGAAACACCTGAGCCGCCTTATTCCGGGAGTCATTTTCCACAGCCTTGTCCCGGATCAAGACAGAGGGTCCTAGTACAGGAGTTTAGAACTGATCGGAATGACTATGAGCACACCACTGGAAGAAGCTGAAAAGAACGTAGAATCCATCGCGACGGCTGCGCTTCCCAAATTGCATTGGTGGAGCGACTCGGATACTTGGAGCACCTTGTTTTCCCCGATCGAAGATGTTGTCGATCAGTATCTGACGGTCGTCATCGCACAGATAAACGAAGGCGATGTAGACAAAGTGATCCAAGTAATCAAGGCCCGTCGAGAAAAATTGCCACTCTCGACAGGAATAACAAATCAGATTTTGGGGATCTGCCAACAGATCCTCGCATTTGGAGCCGCCGGACTAGCGCTAACGATTGGTTTTCTTGACAAAGTCCGCGCATTCTCTGTGCCGCTGCAAAAACTTCTCGCGGTCGTGGGCATTTTCTACTTCGAGCTAATAATCGTTTCGCTCCTTGTATTGGTGTGGTACATCTTGCAAGCGCATTTTCGTTATCCATTCCTGTATTTCAACAAGATAGGCAACGCATGGCCCTGGTTTTACTATGCCTCCATCTCGGAGGTTCCGAGGGGACCAATTCAACTCGCGGGAACCCGGTTTAGGGCTTCGACGTCCTACGCAAAGGACTTCCTGAGATTTGCTGAGAAGTCCGTCACCGAGCAGCCACACGCCAGGCTTAGAACTGAGCTGCAGCAATACTTTCTTTTGATGGCTTACTCGGGGTATGTGCAGCAATTCTCACTGCGTCTAGCAAACTTGTTTGCTTACGGATTTGCAGGTTCTGTTGCTTCCGCCCTTGTCGTCGGCGTTCTGGTCTGGAAAGGGGTCCTCTAATGGCAAAACGAAGGATCGGAGAGTTCACACCGGTGGGGTTTGTGACCGGTTTAGTCCTATGCTTCATCGTTTTCTTGTGCTTCTACAGGAAGCTGCCGTTTGGCAGTTCCCCACCTGCGCCCCCTCCCGTGGAGAACGCCGTTTCTTCCGGCGAGCTCAGCCGGATATCGCAGGAGATCGCAGAGGATCGGAAGCAGATTGAATCATTGTCTAGCCGGGTTAAGGCGTTGGAAACGACTATTGATCAGTGCCGTTGCAAAGCACCGCAGAACGGAAAGTAGGCTGGGGCGCCAAGTATGCACCCAAACAGGAAGACCGCATTCACGAGACCTATTTCGATAACAAGCCAGTTCCCATTTTGTGGGTTACCTTTGCGCCTAGACACCTACGCAGGGTGCGGATTTAGGTGCTCTTACTGCTTCGCCAGGTACAGGGGCGGCGCGACATTTGGGGATAATATCCGGCCAGCAAGCCCCGATACGATCAAGAAAATATTTCACCTCGCGATTGACTTGAGGAGATTTCCAAACGGAGTTATCGCACAGTGCCTCAGGCACCGTATGCCAATCCACTTTGGGGGAATGAGCGACGGTTTTCAGCCAGCAGAAGCGAAATACCGCGTAACCGAGGCGGTGCTGCGAGTTCTTTCTCGCTACAGCTACCCTACCGTGATCAGCACGAGAGGCCCGCTCATCGGTGAGGCACTCTACCTTGACCTATTGAAATCGATCGGTTCAGTCGTGGTGCAGTTTTCGTTCTCGACGACTCGGAAGGAAGTCGCGGCGAGAGTGGAGCCTTTTTCGACGGCCCCTGATGCAATCCTCAGAACCATGGAACGTCTAGCTACTTCCGGCATTGTAGTCACCTGTCGCTGGCAGCCATACATCCCAGGCACAAGCGAACCGCCGCACGAGTTCATGTCAAGGGTTGCCTCCGCAGGAGCACGGCACGTTGCGCTGGAACACCTAAAGTTGCCCTTTGAGAGGTCGAATCCACTTTGGCCTCTCCTGATACGGGGAGTTGGCGACGATCTTCACGCGGAATACAGACGCTCGGGAGCTAAGGCGGATGGTAGGGAATACGTTCTTCCTCCCGAAGCCAAGCGGGCCGCTATTCTCGAAGCCGCTAAGAGTGCCCGCATAAACGGAATGACCTTTGGAGCAGCCGACAACGAGTTTCAGTATCTTTCTGATGGAGCTTGTTGTTGCAGTGGTGTGGATCAGTTTCCGGGCTTTGAAAACTGGTTTAAACACCAAATTGGTTATGCGCTGCGCAAGTGCCGCGGCAAGGAGATCATCTACGAGTCCATCGCTACCGAATGGATACCCACCGGCTCAGTAGACCGGTACCTGAATTCAAATAGTCGGTTGGGCCCTCGGCTGGGTCGGCCAGCTTCGATGCGCGATCACATATGGGCGAAATGGAACGCTACCGACTCTGCGGGCAGTCCAATGTCTTTCTATGGAGTTAGTTGTTGCAACGCAACCACGCGAGGCAAGAGGGCATACAAATGGGCGTAGCCGCGCCCCACCTTCGCGCCTTTCAAAGCCGGGACGCCACGGCCCTATCTCTCTTGGGATTTTTGCCCACCCCAGACCTCTGCCCTTTTTCATCACAAACACCCTGTGAGCGCAATCACAGACATCGATCCCGCCCGAGGCGATAATAGGAATCTGATTTGGGGCAGTGAACAGGTGGTCAGCCAAGACGAACCTCGAAGCTGCCCCAAACCCATTTTCATCGCCATTTGAGGAGCTAAGTCCTTATTCCGGAATACTTTCCATATAAGTCCTTTGCTCTCAAATCTTTAGAGGTAGGCGTCCCTAACGGTTAATATATACTAGACACACGTTGCAAGGTCTGTCACCATGTGAGGGCGACCCATGGCTGACGAGATCAAAACACCGATGTTCAGCGTGCCCAAGTTTGGATTTGCCGGATTCTGCCTTCTCATCGGGCTTATTACGTTTGCGATCCAGCAG
>Ga0182030_10004524_pt1 | contig 29622 bp, 13 predicted proteins | sample 812S3MmetaG_FD_121299 | JGI IMG/M metagenome (GOLD analysis project Ga0182030, IMG submission 121299) | Permafrost microbial communities from Stordalen Mire, Sweden - 812S3M metaG (Illumina Assembly) | ecosystem: Environmental > Terrestrial > Soil > Wetlands > Permafrost | place: Sweden...
CACCCTGATCAAGAAACTCCTGGCTTGGGAGCCCTCGATTTCCCTCAAAACCGGTCTCGAAAAAACCTACCGCTGGATCTACGACGAAATCACCGCCAAGACCTAGCCGGCTTGGACGAGAGGCCCTGCGCGTCCTAAATAAGAACCGTCACCGGGCTGTCGCAGGCGGCAGGCACACCGTCATGAAGGTGCGCAGAATAATGAGGAGATCCAGGTTGAAGCTCCATTTTTCAATGTAGTAGAGGTCGGACTTGATCCGGTTCTCCAGATCACCTTCGCTGCTAATTTCACCCCGATAGCCCCGTATCTGAGCCATTCCGGTAATCCCCGGCTTGATGAAGGCGCGGATATGATAATTCTGGGTTATGTTGGCGAATTTATCATTGTGCTCAACCATGTGCGGGCGCGGCCCCACCACGCTCATGTCATTGAGGAGGACGTTGACGAACTGAGGAAGCTCATCAATGCTAAATTTACGCAGCCAGCGGGCAGCCGGGTAGATCCGGGTGTCGTTCACCTTGGCTTGTTCGCCGGCATTATGATTTGACGCGTACATCGTCCGGTATTTCAAGCAGCGGAAGGTCCGGTTCTGCAAGCCCGCCCGGGTTTGAACATAAAACAGCGGTCCAGGCGCCTGGACCGCTTGGAGAAGGGCCACAATAAGCGACGTGACAGGCAGTAGCAGGAAAACCACCGGAATGGCCACGGCCAGATCCAGGGTCCTCTTGAGCAGGCGGTGATACGGATTCTCCATGGGCTCTTCGCGCAGCCCGATAAAATTCAAGCCGTCGTCCGCAAACAAGGAAACCTTGTGAATGAACATCGAGGGCAGCGTGTTGACCACGAGCAGTCGCACGCCCTGCGACTGGCAAATATCGGTGATGTATTGCAGTTGGTTTTTGAAGACTGGAAATTCGGCCACGATCACCTGGGTGATGTTGTGCATCTTTAAGAGCGGTTTCAAATCCGACAATTCTCCCAGCGCGCGATATTTTCCATACGTACCGCGGGGAATTCCGTCACACACGAGCCCGATCGTCTTGATTCCGATTTCTTCCTTGTGCGCGAGGTAAAGGCCCAGCTCCGAGACTTTCTCGGGAGTACCAACGATCAACGTCCGTTCGACCCGCGACCCGCTAAAGGCATATTTGGTGATAACCGCCGGTAGTTGCCAGTGGGTCAGAAGCAAAAGGAGATAACTCAGGGCAAAGAAGGCCACGACGAACCGTGATCCCAGCAGCGGTGTAGGTGCGGTCAGGAAATAGACGAAGAGTAGCGCCATTACGTACCTGATCTGACGGAATGATTCACGGTGAATGGCAGCGATGTCCTTCCGGAGCAGGCTGGCCAAGGCATCCGTTCTCAGAGCGGCAGCCGCCAGAAGGCCGATAAGAGCAAAGGCGTAGGGAATGCCAAATGCCCGATAGCTTTCGATGCTAAATGACGTGTGGTAGACATCAAAAGTCGCTACCAGAGACCAGTAGAGAACGCTGATGAGCAGGCATTGTACGAGTACGACAAGGTGGTACAAACCGGAGGTGCGTTGGCTAATCATAGTTGTTCCACATCATTTGAGCTTCGGTGGCTTAACGCATTGACCGTGCCTAGCTTCAAAAGTTACGGTTCTTCTTGATTAAGGGGAAGGAGGAAAATTCCCGTGTCCTGCTTTTTAACAGTGTTTCGCGTAAAAACACGATTGCTATTAATTCGTTCTTGTTACGAGTTGAAAGCTCTTAAACATGTGCTTCCAAGCCCTTTGCATCGTCGTATGTCTGACACTTAGGAAATTATTGCCCGATATTATGTCCAAAAAAGCAACAATCTGCCGGATTTTTGAAGCAAAAACGACTATGCATATTCCGTACGGACTTCGCGTACATTACCAAATTGTAATCCGTAAAAGCATTTTTAAATACTATTTTCGCCACCTTAGGTGGCGAAATTTGTACCTGGATTGTGTCCCTGTTCAAATCTCGACATAGGTAATACACCCGATGAAGGTGGATTTTTAATCTCGATAACAATGGCATTCGGGATGCAAAAACCGAAAGCCTTTAATGCCTATTTATCAATAAAAATGGGGTTCTAAAACCCAATCTTGACGCCTGCCTGAACCGCCTGGCCAAAGTAATTGCTCTGGCCTGCCTGAACGAGGTAATCGAGATAGAGCGAAGTCTGACCGTTCAGATCGGCAGTGAGACCACCATCGATCAGGGCGGAATCGCGGCTGGCATTGGGCGTGTTGATTATGAATGACCCTGCCCCGACGCTGGTAAACTGCGAGGTGATGCCTCTGCTCTGGTCCAAAAATTCATGCTGCCAGCTTGCGTCCAGGTGCGGCTTCAGGAGAACCTTCCCGGTCTGGAAGAGATAACCCACATGACCGCCCAAACGGCTGCGCAGGGAATCCGTTTCCTGCTTATTGACCTGCAGGTCCACCGGATCCAAGCCATCTTCGCTGAACGAGTTGACGTCGAGGTGTGTGTACTGTACTCCAGCCGAGGGACCGAACGTCCAGTTCTTCGCATGGAAATCATAGCCGCCATCGAGATTACCGACGATATGGTCGCCGCTCGGTGCGCCGTGCGCGACGCCCGTCAAACCGCCAAAGTTGACATGCCGGTCTTCCGTGAAATTATCGAACCCGTAAGTGCCCATCGCGTTGGCATACCAGCCGTTATCGGCGTAATTGGCAAAGATTTCCGGGGCGTAGCTGTCGACCGTGGCTTTACTGCCGAGATTATCGAGGTCGGCATCCGTATGACCGTAGCCAAAAATTGCGCCGACCCGCAGATGGGGGGTGATCCGGTAATCGGCGCCGACTTGCACCGCACCGGTGGTCGTATCGGCATGGGCCAGATCGGCCTGCGAAAAGTCCTGTGCCAGGACCACGTTACCCAGGACGAATACGTCAAAATTACGGACCTGTTCCGGGGTGATCGTCGGCTTCATTTCCTTCGTGTCTATTCCCGCCAGGACCGGGCTGGTGGAATCACTAAGCAGGCCATGGGCAAGCGGAGCGGGGCTCCAGGCCAGCAACTGGCTGCTCACCTGGGACAAACCGGAATCAACGTTCGGACCGACAACCGTCAGACCGCTTGAATCAATCTGACCGTTGCTCGACTGGAAATCTCCTTTGGCCGTAAGCTGGCCGTGGAAGAAACTGTCCTGCATCTGCGTCGAGAAAGCCTGGTTGTTGAAGATGGTGGTGCGAATGAAGTTGCTGAATTTTTCAATTGTAAGTTGATCCAAGGCCCCTTCCACTGACTGCGGGTCGCCGCCGGTGATCAGATTCTGGAAAGCGGCAAAAAGGGCCGGATCGAAGGTGGCGAGGTTGGGGTTGGCGAGATATGCGGAGAGATTCGACTCATTGGGTGTCAAATTGATTCCGGGGATGGTGTTCAATTGCAAATTAACGGTGTTGACGGTTAAAATTAAATTGTCGCCGCCACTTATCAAAGTACTGACCTGAAATCCGGCCGGGCTGACAACCGGAGCGGCAAGACCGGTGCCACTGAGTCCTGCACCGGTCTCGATAACCTCGAACATATCGCCTTTGACGGGAACAAAATTAAACTTGATGCCAAGCGTGCCATTGACGACAGCCGTAGTGGTAACATTGAGCAGATCATTCGCGGCATTCAAGAGAACCGTCGGATCGGCAACGTGTGCATTGAGTTGGAGCGTCAGGGTGCCGCTGTTCTGCGTGAAACCACCGGGAACATTAATCTGGATTCCACCCAAACCTGTGGTTCCGAGGTTTCCGCCATTCTGCGTCACGAGACCGGTTCCCAGGGCACCGGAGTTGCCGACCAAAAGCGTCCCGGCGGAAATCGTCGTGCCGCCGCTGAAGGTGTTCGCGTTGGTGAGGACCAGCGTACCCGCTCCCGACTGGTGCAACGCGCCGCCGCCGGCAAGAATCGCGCTTATTGTCGCCGTGCCGGATGCGGTGCTGTTCGTGTAGGAGGTGCCCGTCAAGGTGCCGTTTTGAATCGTGCCCGGCCCCGTGATGCTGACCGCACCCACCCCCTGAGGCGGCGTTCCACCCAGGTCGAGCGTGCCGCCACCGACCGCAAGAGGGGCACCCGTACCCAGGGTACCAGCACCAGTGACATTAAGGGTGCCGGAAGAAACTGTTGTACCGCCGGTATAGGTGTTGGCTCCGGAAAGGGTAAGTGAACCCGACCCGTTTTGAGTTACGGTGCTCGCGCCTGTAATCACACCGGAGAAAACACTGGCGCCGCTGCTGGTGTCGTTAACGCTGCCGGTAAGCGTGCCGGACTGCGCAACCGCCCCCGTGCCGACGATCGCAACCCCGTTCGTGGCGGTTTCCGTTCCGCTCAGCGTATTGCCTGCACCGTTGAAAGTCGTAAGGCCGGTCAGAATCAATCCCGTGCCGTTTATCGTACCGCTAGTCACACCCGTGGTTCCACTGACCGAGCCGCTGCCCGCCAATGTGCCACCGGAATTCACTGTGGCATTACCGGTCAAGGCGCCATTGAGAGTCGTTGTGCCGCTCGTGGCCAGGTTACCCGTCAGCGTGCCGCCAGATTGTGTGACGGTCGCGCCCGTGGCGACCAATACTCCGCCGGTTGCCGTCTCTGTTCCAGCGAGCGTATTACCAGCGCCGTTAAAAGTGGTGAGTCCGGTTAAGGTAAGACCCGTGCCGTTTATCGTGCCGCTGGTCACACCGGTTGTCCCGCTAATGGAGCCGGTACCAAACAGGGAGCCGCCGCTATTCACCACAGCGTTGCCAACCACCGCACCGTCGAGTGTCGTCACTCCGCTCGTGGCCATGTTGCCCGTCAGCGTGCCGGTCTGCGTGACGGCTGCTCCCACGGCGACGTTTACCCCGCCGGTTGCCGTCTCTGTTCCGCTCAGCGTATTACCTGCGCCATTGAAAGTAGTAAGCCCTGTCAGAGTCAATCCCGTTCCATTAATCGTGCCGCCGGTCACACCCGTGGTTCCACTGACTGAACCCGTGCCGGCCAGGATCGCACCCGACGTTACCGTGGCGTTGCCAGTCAAAGCGCCGTTGAGGGTGGCCGTACCGTTGTCGGTCAGATTGCCCGTCAGCGTGCCGGTCTGCGTAACGGTCGCGCCCGCGGCAACGACCGCTCCAGACGAAGCCGTCTCTGTTCCACTGAGCGTATTACCAGCGCCATTGAAAGTTAGCACCCCGGTCAGGGTGAGCCCGGTACCGTTGACTGTGCCGCTGGTCACACCCGTGGTTCCACTGACCGAACCCGTGCCGGCCAGAGTCGCGCCCGACGTTACCGTGGCGTTACCGGTCAAGGCGCCGTTGAAGGTGGCCGTACCGTTATCGGTCAGATTGCCCGTCAGCGTGCCGGTCTGCATGACGGTTGCGCCCGTGGAGACTACCGCTCCCGCCGAAGCCGTCTCAGTGCCGCTGAGTGTATTACCCGCGCCATTGAAAGTTACCAATCCGGTCAGGGTGAGCCCGGTGCCGTTGACCGTGGCACCATTCGCCGTGGTCGTACCGCCCACCGTGCCGCTACCGCTCAGCGTGCTCCCGGAGGCTAAAGTAACCGCACTGCCGCTGGCCAAAGAACCGTTGACCTGCAGCGTACCCGCCGAAACCGTGGTCGCGCCGGTGTAAGTGTTGACGCCACCCAAGGTCAGAGTGCCTGTACCGATCTTGGTCAGGGTAAGTATGCCGGCGCCATCGGAAATCGCGCCCGAAAAGGCGGCCGGACTCGTGTTGTCGCCGCCCACGGTCAAAGTGGCGGCTGCACCGCTGTCGGTGACACTACCACCGCCCGTCAAGGAGCCGATCTGGGTGTTGAAGCCACCAATATCCAGAGTGCCACTCGCCGCAACCGTGACCGCCGAATTATTGCCAAACGCGCCGCTTACGCCAGCCACCGAAGCGACCCCCGCTTTGAGCGTCCCGGCATTCACCGCCGTCGCTCCCGTGTAGATACTCGCGCCGGAGACCGTCCATGTCCCAGAGCCCGATTTGGTCAACCCGCCTGTACCCGTGCCGATAATGCTGGCCAACGCGCCGTTGCCGGCGCCGGTAAGCGTCAAGGTAAGCCCGCTGCCGGTGATCGTACCGGCGTTACTCACCGTGAACAACCCGCTGTCCGAACCGATGGTCGTGGCGGTGCCAAGCGTGATCAAGCCGGTATAGGTGTTGTTGCCTTGGCTTTCCAATGCCCCGGCACCTGCGGTACCCGCGCCATTCAAAGTTGTCGGGACTGCTGTCGAGGTGGTGATCCCGCCCGAAAGCAGGAGTGTCGCGCCGCTGGCCACGGTGACACTGGAAGTGCTTCCCAAGGAAGCGTTATTCGTGATGCTCAATGTACCGCCAGAGACTGTTGTGGCGCCCGTGTAGGTATCCGCAACTCCCAGCGTCAGCGTTCCCGCACCCGCCTTCGTCAAAGCAAACGCCCCACTGATACCGGCGCTGTCGAGGAGCGTGCCACCTGTATTCACGGTCCAAGTCTGGTCGGCGCCAAGCGCCACGGCCACGGTGAGTGTTTCCGTGCCGGCCACGCCGGTCTGCACATTAATGCCGTTCATGACCGTCAGTGTACCCGAACCGCTCAGCAGGCCGCCCGAGCCCGAGGGCGTAAAGGTCAGGGAGTTGATCGTGAGAGTCGTATTCAGCGCCGGGGTGATATTTGTCGGAGTGGGCGAGGTCGTCCCGATGAAAATGTTGGTATTGGAATTAATCGCGAGAGTAGCAACCGTGCCACCGCTCGCCGACGTGTTATAATTGTTCACGTTAGTGAAAACAGTATCCGCCGCGCCGGTGTAGTAGTACCCGGCGGAGGGGCTAAACGTTACGTTAACCGACGTACCACTGCCGCTGAATATCGCGGTGTCACCCGCGAGGTTGCCGGTCAAGGTGCCCAGGGTGAAATCGGCCGGCACGAGCCCGCCCGATGCGGAAAAGAAGGTGTATGTCGTGCCCGTGGTTGCGCCGGCCAGGCTGTTGACATTAACAGTGACCGCGCCGGTCAGCGTAGCCGCTCCAGCGAGGCTGATCAAATCGGACGTGCTCCCCGAACCAATGTCGATGGAGAGCGTTCCAGTCCCGGCGGCAACCGTCATCGTGGTGCCATGCAAGGTCCCTATCGCACTGTCCTGGAGATTAATCGTACCACCACTGTTAACCGTGAGAGCCCCGACTGTACCGGTGCCGCTGAGTGTCCCCCCACTGCTAACCAATACCGTGCCACTAGCCGTCGCCCCCGAAGCCACAGTCAAAACACCGCCGCTGTTGACCGTGGTTGCGCCGCTGACCGTACCGCTGCTTATGGTATTGCCTGCGCCAGTCACGGAAATGCTCGTTGTGGTCAACGGTCCGCTCAAGGTATCAGTGCCCGCCAGTGTCACCGTGGTGACCGATCCGGTACCGCTGCCGTGCAGGGTTGCGCCGGAGGCCAGAGCATCACTGCCCGCCGTGCCGCTCACAGTCAGGATTGAATTTGAACTTTGCGTGATCGCTCCCGTTACCGTGCCGCTAATCGTGCTGTTCGTGGTCCCGTTGACCGTGATACCTGTCGTGGTCAAGGGCCCGCTCACGGTATTTCCGCCCGCCAAAGTCACCGCACCGACCGAGCCGCTGCCGCTGCCAGTCAAGGTTGCACCGGTGTTGAGGACATCGCTGCCCGCCGCTCCGCTGACGGTCAGGACCGAATTTACACTTTGCGTGATCGCTCCCGTTACCGTGCCGCTAATCGTGCTGTTCGTGGTCCCGTTGACCGTAATGCCGGTCGTGGTCAAGGGTCCGCTCACGGTGTTGCCGCCCGCCAGTGTCACCGTGGTGACCGAGCCGGCACCGCTGCCGTGCAGGGTTGCGCCGGAGGCCAGAGCATCGCTGCCCGCCGTGCCGCTCACGGTCAGGATTGAATTTGAACTTTGCGTGATCGCTCCTGTCACCGTGCCGCTAATCGTGCTGTTCGTGGTCCCGTTGACCGTGATACCTGTCGTGGTCAAGGGCCCGCTCACAGTATTTCCACCCGCCAGTGTCACCGTGGTGACCGAGCCGCTGCCGCTGCCAGTCAAGGATGCGCCCGTAGCCAGCGCATCGCTGCCCGCTGTGCCGCTCACGGTCAGGATTGAATTTGAACTTTGCGTGATCGCTCCCGTTACCGTGCCGCTAATCGTGCTGTTCGTGGTCCCGTTGACCGTAATGCCGGTCGTGGTCAAGGGTCCGCTCACGGTATTACCGCCCGCCAGTGTCACCGTGGTGACCGAACCAGCACCGCTGCCAGTCAGGGTTGCGCCCGTAGCGAGCGCATCGCTGCCCGCCGTGCCACTGACGGTCAGGGCTGAATTTGAACTTTGCGTGATTGCACCCGTTACCGTGCCAGCGAGGGTGTTACCCGTACTGTTGAAAGTCACGCCGCCATTCAATGCCAGTCCGCCGCCGGTGCCGCTCACCGTGCCACTGGTGACGCCGGTCGTGCCGCTGACCGAGCCGGTGCCGCTCAGGGTAGTGCCGGAAGCAACCGTGGTGTTGCCCGTCAATGCGGCATCAAGGGCCAGGGTGCCGAAGCTGACGGTGACTCCACCGGTTGTGGCCAGTGCGTGATCCAGTTCGACGGTACCTGTGTTGCCGGTCGACCCAATGGTAATGACGTTGTTGTTCGTCGTCCATGTACCGGTATTGAAATCGGTCGTTGCCCCGGTTGCCGCCATGAGAGTGACAGCTTTATTCAGGGTGATGTTGCCGGTATAGGTGACCGTGGTGGCAGCGGCGTTAGTGCCGCCGATCGTATAGGTGCCGGTGGTGGCCTGATTGGCCACGGTAATGTTATTGGCAATGGTTTGTCCGCCGAGGTTAATGACCAGGGTGGGGCTGAAGTTATTGGTTGTCGTATTGGCGTCACCGAGCGTCACCAAGCCCGAACTGAGAGCGCCGGTAATACTCGCGGAAACCGTGCCCGCACCGATGGTTGACGCGCCGCCATAACTGTTGGCGACGTTCAGGAACAACGTGCCTGTTCCTTCCTGGAACACATTACCGGAACCGGAAATAGCGCTGTTCGCATTGACGTTGGTGCTGCGATCAACGACCAGGGTAGCGTTGTCCGTAATGGGGCCGGGTCCGGGGCCGCCGGCCGCACTGCCGCCGACGTCGCTGCCGAGTTGCAAAGTGCCGGCGCTGATCGTCGTGCCGCCGTCATAGGAGTTCGATGCTGTGAGAATCAAAGTGCCGGTGCCGACCTTCGTCAAAGTGGCCCCGGTGCCGCTGAGAACACCCGAATAAGTCGTCGAGCTGTTATTGTTGCCGACCGTCAGGGCGACGGCATTGGGCGTGCCGGCGTTATCCTGCAAGATCAGGTTGGTGCTGCCGCTCAGACCGCCAAAGGTGAAGGCGTGGCTGCCAACCGAGGAATCAAAGACGATACCCGTGCCGCCCGTGGCCAGCGTGCTGTCTTGCAACGCCAGCGAGTTGCTCAGGTTGAGCGTGCCCGCCGTGACCGAGGTCGTACCGGAAAAGGTATTCGCGCCCGACAAGATCAGGGTGCCCGTACCGCTTTGGGTCAGGTTAAAGGCCCCGGAGACGACATCCTTAATCGTTGTTGTGTTATTGACCGCCAAATTTGTATTCGCCGTCAGCACCACCGTCGCGGGAGCCGTCAACGTGGTACCATCGAATACTAGACTTCCGCCACCGGTAGTGGCCATGGTGATATTGCCACTGAGGGAGGCCGAATTGGCCAAAGTGATGGCCGTCCCGTTGTCCTCCAAAGTTGAACCGGCACTGAGGGTCAGAAGCCCCGTGCCAAACGGTCCACTGGTGATGGCTCCCCCGGCAATTATGGTGCTGCTACCCGCCACCAAAGTTCCCGCATTGGTCACCGTCGTGCCGCCGGCATAGGTATTGGGGCCAGAGAAGGTAACGGTGCTCGTGGTGGCGCCATTGCCTATGGTTATGGTACCGGTCGAGCCGGACACGACTTCCGTCGAGATCGTGTTAACTGTACCTGTCATCACGATATTGAATGTCCCGATATTCAACGAACCACCGGAAGCGTCGCCAAATGTCAAGCTGCCGCCCGCCGGCCCGCCGGCATAAGTGGCATTGGCTCCAGCCGCTACAGCCAACCCGAGAACCTGCGAAGCGGTCGTGGTGTTTGTTATCGCGCCCGTAACCGTCAAATTTTCCAGGCCCAGGGACTCAATCGCGACACTGGCCGTATTATTGAAAGTCAGGCTGCCGATGGATACCGGCTGGTCCGCGTTCGAGATGGTACTGGTATCAAGAACGATTGGATTCGCAATGCTGCTGGTGGTTACAGTGCCAATCACCACGTCAAAACCTGCCGTTGATGTTCCTGAGCCGGGTGCAGGCGGTTGCAAAGCCACCCCCGGGACAAGTCCGCCAGACCAGTTGGTCGTATCACTCCAGGACTGATCGGCCCCGGCATCTGTCCACGTTGCCGTCGTGGCATGAAGGGGCGAAGGCGAAATCGCGATCGCAATAAGACCGGCAAGCAATAACCGAACGTTAAAACAATTCATTCATTTTCTCCTCGTAAAACTATTTCTTCCTCCAAAACCAACTCCTGCTCGTGAAACTAATTTGTCGTGTAAGGCAAAGTCGGTTGCACGTAAGAAGTAGCACCGCTAACAGTCCCGCGCTTATTGATACATATGGCGGTTCCCGCGGTGATGACGAAAGAGCTGACATCAGTTATTTTATCGGGATATTTGCGCCACGTCGAATCGGATAACAATTGATAGTAGGAGTCGAAATGCCCCGGCGTCGTGGTGGCATTCCACACGAAAAGAGTATCCGAATTCGTGACAGAAGTGCCCTTCGTCCAATTGGACATTTGAAGATTGGAAAGAGCTATATCAACGGGATATTGGGTCGAGCCGTAGCTGGTGGTGAAACTAAGTGTTTTGATCAGGAGCGCGACATCCGTTACCCCGCCCATTACAGGAAAAGTCGTGTCCCCGTTGCCGGCGCGCCGCGTGATTGCCAAAGCTGCATGGGGATAGAGAATTGTATTATTGGCATTGGCCGTGGACGGATAGAGCCGCCAAAAGCCTTTTGTCGTATCGAAAAAATAGCTCAACGCCGGGGCCGTTGCCGTGGTGAAGGTGGCAACGACATCTGCCGCGGTGACACTCGCTCCTCCAACCAAATAAGCCAGGGGATCCTGGACCGTGCCCGTTCCGAATAGCGTGCCCAGTGTTTCTCCCGGAAACACCTCGAAAGTATTGCCGATCTGAACATCGAAAGCCACGGAGGGACTGCTCAAGAGAGGTGTCGTTTGCGTGGTATGATCCGTTGTATCGAGAGTCAGGGTGTTAGTGGTGTTTGCGGTAACCAAAATGATACGGCCAGTCTGGGGCCCGGTCAGGAATTTCACGAAATAGGGCTGCGCAGGAGTAACCAGTGCGCCCGTCGTCCATGGAGCAGGACTGTCCGCAACTGTAATGGAATTAGCCGTCGTGGCTGATACAGCGCCTGTATAGGCAGGAGCACCCTCCAAGGGCAAACTTAGATAAGTCGTGGTGCCATGTATCAGGGGAAAAGACACGATGCCCTGGGGCGTCGTATTAAGCGTCGTTGTAACTGCCTGCACAGAAATCGCGCTCAGTGCCAAGGCAATGACAGTAAGGAAATAAGAGAAGTTCATACGCATAGCGGATTATTGGGTTATGGTTGAAAAAAATCTTGGCAGAACAAGAGTAGTTATCTGCTCCATGGGAGCAAGCTTATTTATGGACTGGTGATGTTTAAACGGATGAACTGCTTGGCGGAGCCTGTCGCCCTGACTCCAACCTCCATGATCGGATCGTTGGTGGTTAAATCAACGCCCACTTGCCGGGAAAAATCGGGAGGGCTCACTGTCGTCCAGGTTTTCAAATCACTTGAGGTTTGCACGTTGATCGTGATGCCGGTTTCCAAGGCGTATTGGCGGTAGGTCAGCGTGAGATACTCCGTGCCGCTGTTCGTGGTTGTGCCAACGGTGGGAAATGCGGCGCGGGCGGTCGCGCTCAGGGGTATGCCCGGGTTGATGTTGTAGAGGTATTTCAGCAGGTTGGGGACCCCGTCGTTAAAGGGCATCTCCGTAAGTCCACCGGTAAAGTTGTAGGAAGTCGCCCAGTCGCTGAAGCCCACCGGCAAAGCAATCGTGAAGCTTTGCGTCACACTGGTCGCGGCCAGATAGCCGGTGTTGCCAGCCTGATCGGCCTGAATGACAACCGTTCCCAATCCCGTGATGGTCACGGTATTGTTATTCGTGCCCGAAAGGGTGGCCGGGCCGGAGAAAACGCTGTAGCTCACCGGCAAACCGGAAGAGGCTGTCGCTCCAAGCAAGAAAGGCGCGCCGGGAAACTGCTGGCTGGGAATAGTTCCAAAGGTGATCGTTTGCGGTTTGATTACCATTGGCGTGGCCACGCGGATGGTATTGTTGTTCGCATCCGCTATATAGAGGTTGCCACTGGCGTTCATCACCACGCCGCAGGAACTGTAAAACGCAGCGGCGCTGCCGGTGCCATCACCGCTGCCCACGATACCGGCATTCCCGGCAAGCGTGGTCACCACTCCAGCGGGCGTTATTTTCCGCAAGAGGTTATTTCCCGAAAACACGGGTGGTTGGGCCGTGGGGGCGCAGCTATCGGTAACATAGAGATTACCGGAACTATCGACCATGATACCCCTCGGCACGTTAAAGAGCGCCTGGGTCGTGCCCGCACCATCGAGACATCCGGCAACGTCTCCCTGACCGGCGATGGTGCTGACCACGCCTGTGGACGAGATCTTTCTAACAGCGGCATTGCCATAGTCGGCCACATAAATATTTCCTGAACCGTCGACCGCCAGACCAATCGGGCCGTTGAAAAGCGCCTGGGTCGTGGCCGCTCCATCGCTATACCCGGCGGCAAAGGTACTTGAACCGGCAACGATACTGACTGTTCCATTCGCTATTTTCCGAATGACATTGTTACCGTAATCCGCCACATAAACATTGCCTGAATGATCCACGGCGACTCCCTTCGGACTCATAAACGGCGGGGACGCCGACGTGCTGATTGTGGTGACCTGGTTGGTTGTCGTGTTTATTTTTCGAATCTGATTGCTTCCCTCATCCGCCACATAAAAATTGTTTGAAGCATCCACGGCGATGTCCCTCGGAAAATTAAAGAGTGCGCTGTTGCCGTTCCCGTTATTGCCAACCCCGCTGGTGCTGCCCGCCGTTCCGGCTAAACTGCCGTAGGGCGTCGACACCGTCGCCGTCACCACACCACCAGGGCTGCTAAAAGTCACTTTTCGAATCTGGTTATTGAAGCAATCGGCGATATAGAGGTTGCCCGAGCTATCGATGGCAATTCCGGTCGGGTAGTTAAATTTAGCGGTCGTTCCGGTTCCATTCGTCATGCCGGTGGTTCCAGCCTGTCCGGCCAGCGTCGAGATGACCAAGGGAGTCTCCACGATGAGAGCCGTCGGCTGAGCGCTGGTCACTGTCTTTGGCCCGGCATAAGTGACTACGCACTGGAATTGATCTCCACTCATCGCCGTCGTCGTATTCGTCACGGTCAGGGAGGCCGTGGCTGAACCACTGTAGGGGCCCGAGTCGCTAAGAGTGCTCCATGTGGTGGTGCCGAGCGCCATACGTTGCCACTGATACCCAAGAGGGCTCCCGGTCGCCGTGACCGTAATCGTGGCGTTTAGTCCCTGATTGACCGTTTGAAAGGGGGCTTGCTGGCCCACTCCCACCAAGGTCTGAGTTCCCGCGAGAGTTTTGGCCAGCGTCTGCACCAGCGGCACGCCAATGCCGGTTGCCTCATCATAGCCAGGTCCGGCGGCATAGAGACTCGTACCGTTGCCGGGAATGGCATTATTGCCGCTGGTAATATCTCGAAAGTTGGCCGTGCCGGTCAGGGGATAAATCAGAGATCCCATTTGGGGTCCCGACTGCCCTATTGCCGCAAGGCCAATGTTCGCGCGGGCTTGATTGATCAGCGCGCAAAAGGCGGCGCAGGTCGGGCTGGCCCAACTCGTGCCTCCTGATGGTTGTGGAAATCCCCCAAAAACAGTGTCAGCTCCGTAATTGGGATCGGAGGCGCACGATATGTCCGGCACCAACCGCTTCGTTCCAAGTGAAACTCCGGACGGGGTCTTCTGCCAACCCGGGTTGAGAAAGTGACCACTCGTTCCGCCACCGCTGGCGCCTGCAGACCAGGTTGCGTTGGCGGGGTTATTCCAGACAACCTCGGAGCTTTCATTGTTGCCGGGGTTGAGCCGCAACGTGGTGCCACCAACACCAATCACATTAGGATCGCTTGCAGGAGACTCCGTTTCAAGCTCTGGATTTCCATTGATGTCCGTTGAAGGAGTGGACCCTCCATCCCCGGAAGAAGCAAAAATCGTCACCCCCGCGTTGGCCAGCAGCACAAACCTGGTATGATCGGCATCCATTTGGCTGTTCGTCGCCTCGATCTCCCCTATGCCATAACTCATCGACATTTGGTGGATTCCCAGTTCCGGATGTGTCGTCACGTCAGTGAGGATATTGTCGTAAGCCATATCGAGATGCAGTGGGTCAAGATCGGTTGCGCCATAAACCCTTACGTGGGCGCCGGGAGCCATCGCACTGCTCCATTCCGTGTCGAGCGTCTCCTCTCCGGAGGGCACCGCCAGGGTACCCGGAACTGCATGGATGAAGCTGATGTTGTTGATCGTTTGGTTGATCCCATAGCTGTCCCAAAACGCGATCAGATCGCTCGTTGCGGGAAAGGTGTCGATGACAATCGCGATTGTTTGCCCCGCTCCGGTGATGTTCGTGCTGTACAGGCCGTTCACCTGATAGGCTTGTGCGATCTGGCCCGGGGTATAGGGCGCGGTCCCGTTGATGCCATCAGGTTTGACGATGTGTTTATGCATCCGGATGTGAGGTTGAAGACCGTTGATGCCGATAAGAAGTGTGGCCAGGTTCGACGGCACGTTAGGAGCTGTAACGGCCGAGGTGTATTCCTTCCCTTCCGAGGTCACGCGGGCAAAGGTGACTTGCATGGCTTGCCCGACTTGGCTCACTTTTCCGCTGGCAAAAATCGCCAGATGATTCGGGCTCTGATGTGTAATTTTGAATCCCTGGCTGGTCAGCCAGTCGGCCACCGCCCGGTAATCCGCCGGCAACGGCTCATATTTTTCCGCCACCTCTGCTGGTGAAATATGCTCGCCTCCGTTTACCCGCGCTTGCAACTCGGCGAAGTTCCGCATCTTCAGGGCCACTTCAAACTCCATGGCCGAGTTGGCCTCGGCGGCTGTCAGCGCCTGGCGGGAGATGAAGGCCCGGTGCGGGTTGGCCGGCCCCACTACAGGCGCCGCCTCCACCGGTCTGATGCTCCCCTGCAGAACGACAGCCGCCGGAGCCAGCGCCTTGGCGTTAGGCTGGGAAGCCGCCAGGAGCAAAATGACGATCTCTGAACAACTGAGTAAAAAATGATTTTTCCGGCACATGGGTGCTTGGCGTCCAGTCCTGCGTAGCATCGCCTATTTCGGCGGGATAAACAATTATCTTATTGAATGAATAATATTTGCAGAAATGAAGCTCGTATTTAACACAAAAACTAATGAGCGAGTCTCAATTTCCAGAGACCTGAACGCGGATAAAGCGCTTGGTGACCTGCGAGACGGGTGTGTTGTCCCGCACGGTCACTTGCGCCGTGTTGCCGTTGACCACTTGAGAAACAATGGTTGTGAAGGAGGAGCCGGAATGCCATGTGTCGGTATGCTGGCTCAAGTCTCCGGTGACTTGCACCGTGTAGGTCAGGTTCGGGTCGTCAATCTGCGTGTAAGTAATGGCCAGGCACTCCTGTCCATTGGAATCCTGCACCGTGGACAAAACCGGCAGGGGCTCGGTTCCCGTTTGGAGGGGATTTGAATTGAAGGCGTATTCGAGGAAATTGGGCACACCGTTGTGGTTCGGATCAGCCGTGTCACCTCCGATACCGGGAACAGTGGCATTCGCGCCGAACTCAGTCTGTTTCCAGGATTGGTAGGGAGTGAGTTCCTGGATCGTCACCGTATCCGTATTCGGGCTCCCCACGGTGTAAGCGGGCGCAGTACTCAGCGTCAGTTGCACGGTAGGGTTCACGGCTTGACTATTCGAGAGCGGATTGACCGGGATCAAGGCGGAAGACTGCCCCGACGGTATCGTCAACGTCCCGGGCAACGCCGTGTAATCGGTGCCGCTGATCGCGGTGCCTGCGATGGAATAACTCACTGTCAAACTGCCCGACGTGCTGCCCGTACGCGTCACGGTGAACTGCCCTGGTGTCGGGCCAAAAACCAACGCCTGGGCCTGCGTTGCGGCGATTGATACCGTGGGCAATGGCGGAGGCGTCCCCTTGCGGATGACCTGGTTATAAACATCAGCCAGGAAGACTACCCCGGCGCTGTTGAAAGTCGCCGATTGCAGGCTGTAAAATTGCGCGGCTGAACCGGTGCCGCTGGCGCTGCCGGTTACCCCGGCCTGACCGGCAATCGTGCTGACCACTCCGGCGGTCGAGATGCGCCGCAAAAGATTGTTGCCGCTGGCGGTCGAGCCGATGGGTGGAACGAGACTGTCGGTGACGTAGACATTGTCCGAGCCATCGACCGCCACTCCGATAGGGCCGTTGAACGCCGAGTTGCCGGCCACGCCATCGACATAGCCGGGCAGGTTAGGCTGTCCGGCGAAGAGGGTAACCACTCCGCCCGAAGTGATTTTGCGAATGACGTCATTATTGAAATCCGCAACGTAAACATTTTTCTGGCTGTCCACGGCCACGCTGACGGGGCTGTTGAATTCCGCCGCTGCGCCGGTCGCGTTCAGGTAACCGGCCGTCCCGGAACCGGCAAGGATGCTCATGGTGAAGGTGCCGTCGCCGTTCGAGGTTAATTTTTTTATGACGTTGTTGCCGGTGTCCGCCACATAAAGATTGCCGGAGCTATCGATGGCGATGCCGTTCGGTCCGTTAAAACCCGTGGCCAGCGTGCTAACCACGCCCGTTGAAGCCGTAATTTTCCGGATGCTATTATTCCCCGTATCGGCCACGTAGAGATTATTGGCGCTGTCCGCGACAATGGCGTTGGGGGTGTTGAAGCCCGTATAGGGAGTTGTCACCACTCCGGCGGGCGTCACTTCGCGTATGCAATTATTATTAAAATCGGCGATAAAGAGATTGCCGGAGCTGTCGATGGCGATCCCGCTGGGATAGGCAAATTGGGAGGTGAACGGGTTGGTGCTGTTGACGTTACCCGGCGTACCGATAGTTCCAGCCACGTTGCTGATGGTGAGTGGCGTATCGACGACCAGAGACGAGGAAGGGCTGCTCACGCTGCCGGGCCCGGCGTAGGTGACAACGCACTGGAACTGGTCTCCACTCATCGCGGTGGTCGCTCCACTGACGGTCAGGGAAGCCGTGGCCGATCCGCCATAGGTTCCATTGTCGGAGAGATTGCCCCAGGTCGTCGTGCCTATCGGCATCCGCTGCCACTGATAGTTGACGGGGCTGCCGGTGGAGATAACGGTAATCGTGGCGTTTTGTCCGGGAACGATGTCTTGAAACGGGGGCTGGATTTGCACCTGCGGCGGGGCGGGCGCTGTTGTCAACGTTTGGGTCAGGGTTTGCACCAGAGGCACGCCGATGCCGGTGGCCTGGTCGTAACCCGTCCCGGCGGTATAGTTAAGGACCCCATTCGTCGAACCGCTGTTGGCTGTGGCATTGTTCCCCTGCGTAATGTCCCGGAAGTTTGAAGTGTGAATGAGCGGATAGATGTACGGTCCAAGCAAGCCCAGCGATGAGAGGCCCACGTTCGCGCGAGCCTGATTGATCAACGCGCAATAGCCAGCCCAGGTCGGGCTGCTCCAGCTCGTGCCTCCAACCGTTGTTTTCGTGCCGTTGTAGTAAAGAACCGCCCCGGTGCTCGGATCCGCGGTACCTGCCACATCGGGCACCGTACGCATGGTGCCGGTCGGCACGCCCGTTCCGTTCTGCCAGCCGGGGCGGGCAAAATAAATGCTCGTGCCGCCGCCGGGCGCGCCGGAGCCATTATTCCACACCGTCTCGGTGTTTTCGCTGCCGTCGGCCTTCAACGTCAGCGAAGTGCCGCCAACGCCCGTGACATTGGGATCGCTGGCTGGCGATTCCACCTGAAGCGGGCCGCTCTCATCTCCAGACGAACCTGCTCCCGGAGTAGAACCGCCGTCACCGGCCGAGGCGAACACGGTCACCCCTGCGCCGGCCAGCACGGCAAAATACTGGTCGTCGGTCTGGACCTGGGCGCTTGTGGTGTAGGTCTCGCCTTCACCGTAACTCATCGACATCTGGTGAATGCCCAGTTGCGGTTGAGTCGTTACGTCTGTGTAGATCTGCTCATACGCCTGGTCGAGATTGACGCTGTCAAGAGTGGTCGTGGCATAGACCCGCACCTTCGCCCCTGGCGCGATGGAACTGCTCCACTCCACATCAAGCGTCTCCTCCTCGGAGGTCGCAGGCAGCGTGCCCGAAATCACCTGGATGAAGCTGATGTTGTTGATTGATTGATTGACCCCGTAGCTCGTCCAGAAAGAGGTCAAGTCACTCTTGGCCGGAAAGGCATCGATCACAATGGCGATGGTCTGCCCGGCGCCGGTGATATTGGAACTGTACAGGCTGGTGGCGTTGTCCGCCTTGGCGATCTGGCTGGGAAGAAAAGGAGGATTCGTGCCCGTCGATGAATTGGGCTTCACAATCAGATGCTTATGCGCCTGGATGTGTGGCTGCAGGCCGTTGATACCCACCACTGCGGCAGACAGGCTCGTCGATAGTCTGGGCGCCGTCACCGCCGATGTATATTCCTTCCCCGCAAGCATCACGCGGGCAAAGGTGACTTGCATGGCTTGCCCGACTTGGCTCACTTTTCCGCTGGCAAAAATCGCCAGATGATTCGGGCTCTGACGCGTAATTTTGAATCCCTGGCCGGTCAGCCAGTCGGCCACGGCCTGGTAATCGGCTGGCAACGGCTCGTATTTCGCCGCCATCTCCGTGGCTGAAATACACTCGCCCCGGCGCACACGCGCCTGCAACTCGGGGAAGTTCCGCATCTTCAAGGCCACTTCAAACATCACGGACGCGCTACTCTCGGCGGAGGTCAACGCCTGGCGGGAGATGAAGGCTCGATGCGGATTAACCGGCCCCACTGCAGGCGCCGCCTCCACCTGTTTGATGCTCCCCTGCAGAACGACAGCAGCCGGAGCCAGCGCCCTGGCGTTAGGCAGGGAAGCCGCCAGGAGCAAAACGACGATCTCTGAGCAACCGAGTAAAAAATGATTTTTCCGGCACATGGGTGCTTGGCCTTCTGCCTTGCATAGTATTACCTATTTCGGCGGGATAAACAATTATCTTATATGTGCGCTTGAGATTGTTAGAATTCACACGACATAAAAAACTCCATGCGTGACTCAACTCTGTCCAACCTCGATCCGGGCTAATCCAGGGAATAAGGCAGCGGCGATTGTAAAAAGGTGGCCGCACCGGCAACTATTTCCCGCTTGCCGATGGTCGTGACGGTTCCCGCCTTGATGGAGAAATTGCTCTGGTCAGTTACCGCGTCGGGATATTTGCGCCAGGTCGAATCGGGTTTTTGATAGAAGGTGTCGAAGGCGCCCATCGCGGCATTCCAAACACTCAGCGTATCCGCCGTGGTGACGCTGGATCCCGTGACCCAATTGGACCCAAATTGAAGCTGGGAAAGCTTGATGTCAGCCGCGTAATGGGTGGAGGTGAAAACAGTCCCGCTGCTAATCACTTTGGTGTCAGCCACGACCGATGTAACTCTGCCGCCCAGGACCAGCGTCATGTCAGGATGGTTGTTTCGGCGGGTAATCGTGAACGCCGAATAGGGATAAATAATCGTATTGTTGGCGCTTACCTTCGTCCCGTACTGCTCCCAAAAACCGGCGGTGGCGTTGAAGTAGTAAGTCGTGGCGGGAGCGCTAGCCGTGGTGAAAAGGGAAACGGTATCCGAGGAGGTGACATTGGTGGCTCCCGTCAAAAGCAACGGGCTCTGCGTGGTCCCGGCACCAAACACCGAGGCGAGCGTATCCCCGGGGAAAATCTCAAATGTATCGCCGGCCTGCACGCTGAAGCCGGAGGTGCTCAGAAGAACGGGCGATCCTGAGACATGGTCCGTCGTGTCGAGGGTCAGGGAACTGGTGGTGTTCGCCGTGATCAGCAAAACACGGCCCATCTCGCTTCCGCTGAGGAATTTTACGAAATAGGGCGAGGCTGAGGTCGCCAGGTTTGTCGTGAACGGGGCAGGCGTATCACCAACACTAATGGTGTTTGTCGTCACGGCGGTCACCGAGCTGGTATAAGTCGTATTATTAGTCAGCGGCAGGCTCAGGTAGTTCGTCGAACCCTGTTTAATGGCAAAAGTGATCATTCCCTGGGGAATAGAGGCAACGGAATTCTGTCCGTTTGCCGATATCGCGCCTGTAGCTAAGGCGATCCCGGTCAGGAAATAAAAAATCTTTTTACGCACAATCGTGGTTAGGTAGAATTTTTTTCAGAATTTCGTTAAATGGCTGCTTCGTTACTCCATTCTCTTTGCAATGGGTATGCCACGAGTAGTCTATAGCCCTGTTTTCCGCCTCTTTTCAGAGGTAAATTCATTATTTTTGCGTAAAAACTCCCTGCATCGCCGTGTCTTAATTTAAGGCTATATTTCAAAACACATCGTCGGAGTTCGCGTCCGAAGCAGTTTTCATGCCGTGGGCCTAAATGCAGGGCCTTCCCAGAGGCAAAGAGAGCCGTTCCCAAAAGCCCTCTTTTACGACCCGGACCTTGGCGAAAATAAGGAGGAAATCGCGCGAGTTGCCTTTATCTTCAGGCGACAAAACGAGCGTGTGAATGGATAAAACTGCGTGACGATAAGGTAACGGGTGATCAATCTTGCGCTTATCGCAAGGCCCCTTTTCCGCTGAATCGAAAACGTTTCCAGTCTTTCAAGCTGAGCTTGAGCATCCGGCGCGAGGCCTTTTCAAGCCAGTCCGACGGGAGATGGTCCCACGACTCGCGAATCCGCCTGCGGCCTTTGGGTGCGCCGAGATGGATGTTGGCGATCTCCTGCCCCATGCAATAGAAAAGCGACGCCATGTCCTCATGGTGGACAATCTCATCCATGTCGATCCGGCTGCAATCGGGTCCGAGCCTCCGCACCAGCCAGCCCCGCCTCACTTGATAGTAGGGATCAGCACAACGCACGGCGGACCGAACAGTCTTCTCCAGCCAGGGATTCCCCTCCCCGGCGTCTTTGCCTTCCGCCCAGAGACATGCGGAAGCCACAACCGTTTTGGCCTCCCTCGCCATCCTGCCACCCTGCCATTCAATCAGCGCCAGGTAGCGCTGGCGACCAAGACTGCCCAGGCCTTTGGGTGCTTTGAGGACGCGATATTCGGGCTTGGCGCCCTTGGGGAGTATTTTCGAGATCGCCTTTCGGACGGAATCGGGGGGATCACGTTTCAGCGGGGTCGACTTGGCTTCGAGGCGTTCCCAGAAGGGCGCCGGCTGACGCAAATCCTGGATCGCCATCCTGCGCAGCTTGGGATGAGACTCCATCAAAACAAACGGCTCGCCTCCCCGCTCGATCCCGGCACGATAACCATCCGCGATCCGGGCGCAAACCTCACCGGGCTGAAGCTTGAAATGAGGCGATGATTCGCCCGCGAGCAACGCGCTGACCGCCAGGCGCACGAGGTCGTTGGGAAAAGCCATCGGGTGGGCCTCGTCAAAATCATTCACGCCCCAGACGAGCCGCCCTTCTTCATCTCGCCAGGTGCCGAAATTCTCGAGATGCAGATCGCCGACCGCGAGGATTTCCGGCGCGCGGGCAAGTTCCGGGCAGTGCTCCGGCCAAAGCTGCGCCCACCGATAATACGTGGCGCGAAAAAAGAGAAACGGATCGGCGCGCATCTGCTCGTGCTTGTAGTCGAGGTCGCGCCCGACGACTGTGATGTGACGCCTCAGCCATGCTTCAAACCGACGCGTTGCCTCGACGATGTTCATAAGCATAAGTTGCAAGGGTAGTCTGGATTTGAACAGAAAAAGATGCAGATGCTTTAGCAGCTAGCGGACGAATCGAAAAGTAACAAGAGCCTAAAATTCCAAAAAGATGCGATCCAATTACACTATTTGCAATCATATTATTATAAGCATGTTACAGAATATATGACTCATCGTTTTATTTACTTTTTACACAAAATAAGGCACTAATTGCCTATATTAGTCGAAATAATTTTGATGAAAATATGCATATTGTGCCCAATTATTCCTTGACGATATACGCAAATCGACCTATTCATTAGAAACAACAAAGGAAAACAATGCACAATATGCCTATTGATTTTTTAGCAGCCTGCGTAGGAACCTTGGCCGTCCTGCAAGCGCTCTCGATGCTTTTGACCCATCTCGAAACAGCCGCAAAAAAGATCGAAGGCCGCTCGACCTGGATCGCTCGCGATGGAACCGTCTTTGAAGAATTCGCGGTCTCTGAACTCGAAAGCTCCCAGGTCATGCTGCACGACTTTGAAGAGACCCGCGGCGAAGCCCTTTTGGCCACACCCCTCAGCCTTCACGCGAACGGGTAATTGATTTTTACGCAGCAGCTCCCTCCAACAGATCGAAACCTTCCGCGTTAGCATCGGCAAGCGTTCGATAGTCGGAATTCGGGCTGCTGCGTAAGCCTTTTTTAATCGACTGCCGCGCCCCTTTTTCATTAGACGCACGCAGAAAAAGAAAGCAGGCCGGAGTCTATCTCATAAAGTCGCGGCCTCGACTATTTGTGAGATAGACTCTAAGGTCTTCCAATGCGTACCTGTGGGGTGCATTCCCTGAACATTTGGCGGATGGCCTTGGGCACGACCCTGTCGGCAACGCTTGTTTTCCAACCGGTTCTCGCCCAGGACAAGCCGACCGGCGCACCGCTCGTTCGTTCTACCACCGAAACGGAACAGGAAGTTCCCCTGGCCATTCTCCTTCCCGACGGCAAGACCGCCAAATGCGTGCCCCTTCGCCTGCACTGGATATTCAAGCCGGACGTGGGCCCGAATGAGGACGCCGCCAGCTTCACGCTTGATCTCCCGGCGGAAAATCCCGCCACGCCCGTTTTCACGGCGCAACTTTGGAACGCGTCGCTGGCCAGCGCCCTGGCCTGGCAGGAACCGTGGGAAGGCGCGCGCTGGAAGGTGTTGCAAACTCCCGTCAGCGACGGCACGGGACTCGATGCGGCCCTGGCCGTTGGGATGATCGCCACTTCGGCGCGTCGCCCTTATCCCCCCAAGACCGTCGTCATCGGGAGCCTGAATCCGGACGGCTCGCTCGGCCCGGTTTCGCATTTGGTCGACCGCATGAATGCCGCCGCCAAGGCGGGAATGGCGCGGGTCATCATCCCGGGCGTGCAGCGCTTCGACACGGACGCCTCGGGCCAGGTCGTCAATATGGTGCGGCACGCCGGCGACCTGCACCTGGAATGCATTCCCGTGGATAACCTCGTCGGGGCCACCGAGACGACGATGAACGATCCCCTGCCCGACACGACGCTCGATTCCTCCGTCCCGAAATACAGCAACGATGTCGCCACCTACATCGACGATTTCGCGCATCGCGAACAAAGTGAAGCGGCCAGCGGCCTGAAGTTTGCACCGAAGGATGCGGATCTTGCCACTTATCCGCCCCGCCTGGCCGCCGTCTGGAAAAGCGTGTACGCCGATTACGACGCGGGCCAGCAGGCTTATCGCGCCGGGCAGGTTTATGTCGCCTACCAGTTGTTCTGCCGGACCAACGGCCATATGAACGGCGCCAATGCCCTGGCCGGGAAGAGCCGGATCGGTTTCGATGTGAAATCGACGCTGGCGGAGTCCGACGATCTGCACGACCACCTGCACATCCTGATGACTCCCCCCTCCATCGACCAGGGCGGCTTGGAAAGCGCCGTGCTCGTGGCGGAAATGGCCGATTGGGCCTTCGACATCAATGCCGCGTTGGAGGGCGCGCAACTCGTCACCCGGCAGGCTTTCTCCCAACGCTCCGACGCAACCGAAGCGGAAAAGGACCGCGCGCGTGAAGCAATTCTCTTTGCCAACGAACAATGCAAATATCTTCTGACTCAGGCCAACTTTTACACCGGCCTGCTTGCCCATATCTCGAAGGAGAATCCCACGACGGTGGACGAAAACGCGGCGCATCTACTGCCCCAGTTGGTCCCGGCACAATTGGCCACGGCCCGCAGCTTCACCGATGGCATCCGGGCCGGCGACCTGCGCGACGGACTGCTCTTCGATCCCCGGCTGGTCGCCTACGTGAACGTCCTGCGCCAATCGAAAGCCGATTGGGATGCGCATCAGCGCAAAAAGGAAAGCGAGGCGGAGACCTCGGCGAACGCGGCGGCACAAAATACTCAGGCCACCCTGGGCGCCGGGCCGGTCAAGCTCAACGCCAACGCCCCGGCGAGCGCCGTCGGTTTTGATCCCGGCAATACCTATCAGCCGCCCCATACGGCGGTCGCGACGGTCGCGACCGCGAAGAAATTGAGCGATGTTGCGCTCTGCCTCATCTGGGTCAACCACGACTGTGAAATCGCCTCGCTCGATGAGAAATACCTGCGCCTGGCCGGAACGATTGATCCCTCCACGCACGAATGGCATATGAAGGATCGCGCCAAGCTCGACGCGTTGCTCCAGATGGCGGAACTCGGCGCGCGCCACGGCATCGCCTTCGCCGCAAAAGCGGAGATCGACCCCTCCGTCCTGGCCATGATTTACGAAAGAGCCGCCCATCAGCGCCTTCAAGGCGACGACGCCTCGGCCCTGGACGCCTTGCGCAACTACTGGCGCTGCGCGTTGCTCGGCAACGTCTGCTGGCAGCTTGCCCACACTCCCAAGGCGCAGCCGGTCGATTTGAGCACCTTGCCTCCCGGCAAAGACGGCGACAAGCCGGCCAAAGTGGACGGGAAAAAAACCGATGCGACAGCCACAGCCAAAGCTGGAGACGAGCCGAAGAAAGACGATAAGCCTGCCGTCGTCCCCACGCCGACAGCCTCGACCAACACCGTCGTGGTCGTGAACCCGCCCGGCACGCAGACAGCGACCAATCAGATCGTCACTCCTATCCCACCGCCCGCCGTCACGAACACGGTGGTCCCGATGAACCCGCCAGTTGCACCGATTGCGACCAATGTGGTCGCGATTCCCGTCGCGCCGCCTGCCGTCGCAAATACGAACGTCGTGGAGATTCCAGTAGCGCCCATCGCGACCAACGAGATCGTCATTCCGGTCGCGCCCATCGCAACCAATGAAACGGACCATCCCGCGCCGCCAGTTCAACCGATGCCACCGGTGGTGAATACCCCGGTCACGAATTCAACTCCACCGCCCCCTGCTCTAACAGCGTCGAACAGCACCAACGAAATGAATATTCCGGTTGCCCCGATCGCCAAGGTGGAGGATTACTCCGGCGGAAGCGAGACGCCACCCGCGACCAATGCCGCGCCGGTCATCGGCCCGATTCCGCCCTCTAATAAGCCAGATAACGCCGACGGCCACGCGGGATCGTTTCCGTAAAGTTTTTTTTGGAAGTCAATGAGGCCATGCGGGCGGCTTCTACAGTTTAACCAGCAACCCTGCGGCCTTCGCCAAACCGCATTGCCGCTGATCAAAAGAGAGAAACAGTCTCGTTCCACTTTCAAGCGCCGCCGCCACGCGCAGCAAGTCGATGGTACGTTGCCCGTTTTTGACCATATATTTTTCACTCAAGTCATCTGCTCGACGGCAAATATCGCTCCACGCAACCGGCACATGCGACAAGAGTCCATCCCGCAGGTCCTGATCGATTTGCTTGAAAGCCCGCCGACGTTCCGCCGCAGTGATTAATCCCCGGGTCTCGGCGAAACGAAGCGCATTGCGCAGTTCCACGCGGTGTAAAGGCAGGAATACAAGCACCGGCGAGTGTTTCGCCATAAAGGCATGGGCAGCGGCATGATTGCCATCTTGTCGGTAGATGGAAGCAAGGAAGCTGCTGTCGGCGTAAGCATCTGCAACCATTTTCTTCTATTCCCTCAGAGACTTCCAAAAGGCGTCAGTCTCACTCCTGGTCGATTTGCGGCCTACTGCCGGCCTTTCGGCCAGGCGCTTCGCCCAATTCACTCCATGTGATTTTTCAAGAGACGCAGGAGATAGGGTCGCAAACGTCGCACCATGGCGGGTAATGGCTACCAACTCTCCCTCTTCGATCCATCTGGCCACATCGGCAAAGTGATTTCTTAAGTCTCGTACGGTTGCCGTTTTCACTGTGATACCATTATGTCTCACAACAGCCCTTCGTCAACCCGCTTTTTAAAAACGCAATGGTTCCTCCCGACTTCACTCAGGACAGGCTCCGACCACCGCTGCAATCTAAATCTTGATCTCGCCGGAGAAGACTTCCGTCGCGGGGCCGGTCAACGTCACGTCGCAAAATGCATCGCCCTCGGCGCGCGCGCCAACAGTGAGGAGATCGCCGCCGCGGACCTTGACGCACAAGGGCAGCGCAAGCCGATGGACACGGTTCGTCACGAGCGCCGAGGCAACCACGCCCGTACCGCAGGCCAGCGTCTCATCCTCCACGCCGCGCTCGTAAGTGCGGACGATAAGCTTCCCCGAATCGGTGACCTGGACAAAATTCACGTTCGTCCCGCGCGGGAAAATCGTGCTGCGGCGAATCGCGCGTCCGTGGGTGACCACCTCGGCTTGCGCCGCATCGGGAACATAGACCACCGCATGCGGAACGCCGGTATTTATGAAGTGATACTCGATCTCGCCCCAACCGAAATCGGCGCGCCGGTGGAGCTTCGTCTCGGTCGGAGCGGTCAGGCTGATCCGTACTTCATCACCCACGTATTCGCCGGTGATCAGGCCGGCGGGCGTGAGAAATCGGACCTGCTCCGCGTTGGCCCGGCGCAAGGGATGAACAAAACGGGCGAAGCACCGCGCGCCATTGCCGCACATCTCGGCTTCGCCGCCATCGGCATTATAATACCGCATCCGGAAATCGGCATCGGGCTGACCGGCAGGCTCGACGGCGAGCAGACCGTCGGCGCCGATGCCGAAATGGCGGTCGCAAAGCCGGGCGATTTGTTCGCGGGTCAGGGCATGGTTCATGGCGCGATTATCGATGACCACGAAGTCATTGCCCGCCCCGCTCATTTTGACAAAAGGAAGACTGTCCATTAGCTCTCCAAGATACCGGCATTGGCGTCCAATGCAAACCCCTGAAAGCGGGTGGTCCCGGCGCGAGTCGAACGCGCGACCGGGAGTTTGGGAAGCCCGCGTTTTACCTCTGCATGCCCTCTTGCGTGCCAAATCCGCCAAAAAAATGCCCGCCATGCGCTCGGTCGAGGCGATTGCCTTCCCAGTTGCTAACCCCACAAGGGGAATTCTGGATTCTCCGTTAGCAGGACAATAGCCACAATGCCTTCACCAACCGATGCGTAGCCAAGGTAAGACCCTTTTTTGCTATAAATTATAAACAAGTTGAAATTTATGTAGGTAATCAGTCGAAAAAACCGCAGCGAACAAAATGAAATCATCCAACACCACATCTCAAAAATTATTCGGCAGCCTGTTTGCCGCCCTCCTCGGTCTGTGCTTGATGGGTGCAGCACAAGGGCAGGTTTTTACCAGGAAGCCGCTGCCGGAGACGATTAATGGGCAGCCCATCGATTCGTCGCTGTCAGCGAACGCGGTCCTGAATTATGTGGATCATGAGGTGCAGGCACGGGTGCGAATGGGTGCCGGGCAACTTAGGCATTTGGCAGGAGGTGGGTCTTACATGGAAGAGACGCCACTTTCTTTAACGCCGGAACTGAAGTATGCGATGGTTCGAATTGTAGCGAAGTTCGGGGTAGCCAATCTGCTGGAAGCGCTCAGGCTCGGTTCGAGACCACGCTCGGAGGAGGGCGATACGAGCACGGTAGTTACGAGGTTGGCGCAATACGAGAATTCGATCATACGCGAAGCGCTGGTATCGGTGGCGACAGAAAAAGATCGTCCGGCGCTGATCGAATTATCGAAGAAAGACGCACAACTGGCTTCCATGATCATGGGAAAAGCGGATTTGGGGAATGTTTCGAGTGCGGCCGCTCGCTTTGCCGCTGCAGTCGCGCTGCCTGCGCCCGCACCTGAGGCGGCAGCAAACACAAACCAGCCTGTTGTTCCAGCGGCCACGACAACGATGGCTCCTACCGCCCCTCCGACGCCCGCGCCGGCGGCGCCAAGGACGGCGGTTGTGACGACGGAAACGAAGATCGAAACCCGGACACCGAACGGAGGCCATGCGACGGTACCGTTAAGTATCGGGGCCAAGCTGATCATTCTGTCCGTAAACAACGACGGGACAGTGACGGCCCGGGCCGATTTTGGCTTTAAGGGAACGGTGCCGCAATCGGCAATCCAGATGAGTGAGTCAAAGGAGCCGTGAAAGGCTTCTGCGATATGGGCCTGTTCAGCGAGGCATGGGCGGTGCTTGATGATTTGCCCCCGGAAGATAAAGGCCTCCCTCCTGCTCATTTCGTTGTCATCATTTTTTTGTGATGCCGGGCTGCATCACGCTTGGAGCTTGGAAGAAGTGATTGCGCTGTTAGATTGATCAAGTGAAAGAGCCTAGGCATATCTTGTTTCTTGTGCTTTGCGCCTTAATCGTCGGCGTTTTATTAAGGGTGCCAGTTGCATATAGCCCCCTTCACGACGCCTGCACTTACGATAGAGTTCTCTTTTTTATCGGAAAATTCTCAGCAATGGGCATTCTAGTTTGGTGTTTGATTTTTAGAAAAGTTGAAAAGTACAGGGCATCCGTAGGAGTGGGCTTGGCGGTCCTTTGGGTCATATTTATTTTTGTGTTTGCGCCGCGTCTCTAAAATAAAAGAATTTCAAACTGTACCACTACCCGATTTTGGGCTGGATTGTCGTGCTGCGATGAAAATAAGGTCACTTTGGGCTTTAGCGCCCTTCCTGGACCAACATGCGACGGTTGGAGCAGGGTTCGGTATCATCGTGCAATAAGATCAACTACACGTTTATATTGTGTAGAAAAATAAGCCTTAAATCCTTACTATCCGTGACGAGACTGAGAACGCCCCACTCCAGATAATTTCATAAGACCCTATAGCTCAAATGGATAGAGCAGTGGTTTCCTAAACCATCGATTCCAGTTCAATTCTGGATGGGGTCACTTCATTAGAAAACTCCCGGGCAATTCATCTGAGCTACGGAACCCTGAGTCGAGGCACGATACGATAGACCGGCGAAGGGACCAGGTGTTTTGCCGCGCTCAATCTGACACCCCAAGTGAAGCCTCCTCACCAGTGACGCAAAGTGACAAGTGACGAAGGCAGCGCACGCATCATGCGCATGGTAGGCGTAGTATGCATCGTACGTGTCGTAGGTCGAGTAGGCGGCGTACGCGTCGCACGTCGCGTATCCTCGCGTAGATCGCGCATCTTAAACCTATAGCATTTTCATAAATGTCGTAGCCGCATTTTAGTCCTTTGGCCCGGAGGGCCAACGGAAATTAGCCGGGGGTGCAAACCCCCGGTGTGACGTAGCAGAAGAACCCGCCCTGGCAGGGGCG
>Ga0182030_10004525_pt1 | contig 29621 bp, 18 predicted proteins | sample 812S3MmetaG_FD_121299 | JGI IMG/M metagenome (GOLD analysis project Ga0182030, IMG submission 121299) | Permafrost microbial communities from Stordalen Mire, Sweden - 812S3M metaG (Illumina Assembly) | ecosystem: Environmental > Terrestrial > Soil > Wetlands > Permafrost | place: Sweden...
GACGCGAAGCTGGAGGACGTCGAACAACCCGCGGAATTTACCGCTCATGCGCACGTGCCTCAGTTCGCCCGCGTCGACGCCGGCACGCTCATCGTTCCGGTCGGTCCGAAGGAGCATATGGTCAGGGACTACGCGCCTCTCGGAACACGCGCCTCGGATCTTCGAATGGGAGCGCAATGGACCCGCGAAGACTCGTGGTCGATCAAGCTACCCGCGGGTGCACGGATCACCGCAATCCCACCTCCGTCCCACATCGCCAGTGCGTTTGGGCATGCCGATGTCAGTGTGGACGATAGCGGCGGATATCTCCGGGTCACGACGCTCGTCTCCGTGTCGGTCACGCGAGTGTCCGCCGGAAGTTATCCAGCATTCAGAGCCTGGTGCGAAGGCGTGGATCGCGTTCTCGGCCTGACCGCTGCGGTGGTTGTACGATGACTCGAATCACCGCCATCGCCGTGCTCGCAGCCGCCGCGTGCGCATGTGTCTCGAGCGCGCGCCCACTTCACAGTCCTGGGTCGGCCGCGGAGCTGCGTGACGCGGCGGCGCGGTCCACCGATGGGGAGCAGCTCGGCCGATGGCTGCTCGCCGAGCTACTGGCACCCGGCGGACTCCCAGACTCCGCACAGGCCGCGCGGAGACGTCTCGATAGAGTTCCCAATCCGGGCAATCGGGGAATGTGGGCGAGCATCGCGCGCGCGACAGACGACGACGCGGGGGGTGAAACGAGAGGCGCCGCGGACGCATTTGTGGAGGCACTTCAGGCATCGTCGACCGACGCCAGTCCGTCTGCACCGCTCGTCGCCTGGGTCTCGGTGCGCCACCTGCAAGAGCTTCGCGCATCGGTCCCAGCTCTCTATGACCGTCACCGGAGCGTTCTCGACTCTTTGCTGAGCCACCCCGGACACCTGGGCTGGAGAGCGGTCGCGGAGCTCCAGGAGTGGCGCGCGGCGGAGGGCTACGCGCATTCGGATGAGACGGACAGCGCGTATGACGCGGATATCGTGCGAAGGACGGGGTGCGCCCAAGCGATTCGCCTGGCGGGACCGTTCGGGCATGGCGGAGGCCGCGATCACACCCTGAGTTTCCCCCCTGAACGCCCTGGTCCGTGGCCCTTGGCATGGCCTGCCGACCCCATGCGCAGCAATGTGCCGCACGTCCTGTCCGTCACGCAGCACCGCTGTCTCGCGATTGCGGACGAACAGGTGCAAGATGGCGTATTTTATGCCGAATCTTTCTTCGTCAGCCCGGAGGAGCGGGAGCTCATCGTAGCGGTCCAAGGGGCCGTCGCGGTCTGGATCGATGACACTCCCGTTCTCACGCGTGCGCTCGAGGATTGGGGCTCATGGCAGCGATTTGGCACTCACGTCCGTGTCCCAGCGGGCCGCCATCGGATCCTCGCTCGGGTGCTCAGCGCGATAGCCAGCGTGCGCGTCCTCAACCCGGATGGCACGTCGGCGGGCCTCGCGATGGACGCGGACCCCGAGCTTCCCTATTCGATGACGCCGCCGCGGGTGCTCTCGGATCCGAACCCCATCGACGCCATCACTCGGACGGCTGCGGCGGGCATCGACTTCGCCAGGACGGCCCCCATCGAAGCTGCGCTCGCGGCGTACGCAGCTCACTCCGAACAGATGGACGACGTCGCCTCGGATCTCATGGACCCGCTCACCCTCCCATCCGATGCTGCGCCGCTCGCGCTCGAGCTTGGTGCCGGATTCTGTGCTGGCGATGCCGCGCAATCGCAGGATGTTCGCGCATCCCAAGAGCGGACTCTCCGGGAGCGAGCGCTGGCTCTCGATAAGCGACTTTGGCGCTCGCAGCTGCGCGCAATTCTCGACGTCGCCAATCAACAAGGGCTCGCGGACGCCGTGGCTCCTCTCAAGGCGCTCGCGAAACAGGTGCCAGCCGAATCCCAAATACTAGAACAGCTCGCGCAACTCTACGCACAGATTGGCTGGCGAACCGAACGCCTCCATGTGCTCATGGATCTCGCGGAGCGGTTTCCCGACGATGTGCCTGCGCTGCTCGCGTATCTCGAGGCACTCGACGAAGATGGACCTCCGGCCTCGGCCGACCGCGTGGCAGCTCGGATCAAACGGCTCGACCCAAGCGCCGAGGTGGAGCTCGATCGTGCCCTAGCCCGCCACGATTACGCGACAGCCATCAAAGAGCTACACCGGCTCGCGGCAAGGAGTCCCAAAGACAAGCACCTCGTGGCGCGCCTTGCGGACGTACTGGCCCGTTCGGGAAACGCGGACGCAGCCGCACACGAAGTTGAGCAGGCTCTGACCAAGCAGCCGCTCAATTCGGACGCTCGGTTTCGCATCGCGGACCGTCGTTTTGCCTCAGGTGACACGGGCGCACTGCGCCGCGCGCTCGCCACGGCCCTTCAGGTGGGCGCCAACCATGAAGACCTCCGAGCGGCCATCGACCTCCTCGAGGGAGCTACGACACTCGAGCCCTTCCGGAAGGATGGCCTTGCAGTGATCCGAGAATTTCAAGATTGGGAGCAAAGCGGCCATCGATTGGACGGGACGTCCGCGAGGATTCTCGACTACGGGGCGATCTGGGTTCACGACGACGGTTCGAGCGACATGCTCGAGCACGAGATTCAGAAGATACAGTCGCAAGAGGCGATCAACGCCGAGGCCGAGGCCGAGCTGCCGACAGGGCTGATTTTGCGAATGCGCGTCGTCAAAGCCGACGGGCGAGTGCTCGAGCCAGAGCCGGTTGCTGGAAAGGCGACTCTAACTCTTCCGCACTTGGACATCGGCGACTTCGTGGAAACAGAGCACATCACGCGGGAAGCCAACGACGGCGCAAAGGGACGTCAGTATCGCAGTCCCCACTGGTTTTTCCGGGAAGCGGACAAAGGTTACTGGCGCAGCGAGTTCATCGTGGTCGTACCGAGCGACAAACCACTCGAGGTGGAGACCTACGGCCACGTGCCCGCTCCGGAGCTCACGACCCGCGGACACTTCGTGGAACGACGTTGGCGCGTCGAGCTCAGCCCACCCGCCGAGGTCGAACCCGATAGTCCTCCGATCACTGAGTTTCTTCCGAGCGTGCGGGTCGGCTGGGGGGTTTCTCTCGACACGACGCTGGCGCGCCTCATCGACGCCGCTTGGGACGGCACGCCTCTCGATCCCAGGGTGCAAAAAAAGGCACTCGCCATCGTCCTCGGCGTTCCGAAGAAGTCGGTCGACGAACAAGCTCGACGCCTTTATCGCTGGGTGGTCGAGAACGTGCAGGATGGCAAAGAGACCGATGGCCGAAGGGTCGTCACCGGACGCGCTGGTTCGCGACAATCGGCATTTCGATACCTACTTCGTTCCGTTGGAATCGACAGCCAACTCGCTCTGGCGAGGAACCGCCTCGCCGCTCCGCCACTCGGCGCGATGAGCGAGGTGGATACCTATGATGCGCTCGTGATGCGTCTGGCCACCGATCATGGCATCCGGTGGCTCACGGTCAGAGACAAGTTTGCGCCTTACGGATATGTGCCCGCGGAACTTCGAGACCAGCCCGCTGTCGTGCTGATGGACGCCATGCCCCGGGAGACCGTGAAGGCACCCGGCGCTCTTGATGGGGTTGCCTACGAAGGGTCGGCCACGCTTCGGGCCGATGGCTCGGCTCAGGTCGACCTCGTCGTCACCTTTACAGGCAGCAGGGCGATCGCGTGGCGAAGCGCTCTCGCTCAAGTCGCGCCCTCCAAGCTCGTCGATTTCGCCGAGCGCGAGCTCATCGCTTCGTTCTTCGACGGCGGTCACGTTCGGGACTTGAAGGTGGATGGGGCACGAGCCCTCGACCAGCCGCTCGTGCTGCATCTAAGAGCAGAGGTGCCGGAGCTCGCAAGACCGGAACCCCGTGGCCTCGCGATCCGGCCTCCGTTCACTCCGCCCTTGGTTCACTTTGCCGCGCTTCCCTCGAGGCAAACTCCTCTTCTTCGCAGGAGCTCATGGCACATGGAAGTACGTATTCAGGTCGCGCTTCCGGAATCGGATCACGTGGTCTCCGATTTGCCCCGTTCGCACGAAGAGTTTGGAGATGCAACGGTGAGGGTATCCGATACGGTGCAAGCGCGCGGCATTCACTTCGACCGAGTCATCGACATTCCGGCGGGTCGCGTCGCTCCCGGGGAGTCCTACGCGGCTTGGCAGCAATTCGTCCGGCGGGTTGGCGATGTCATGAGTCGCGAAGTGCTCGTCGCTCCCTAGGTGAGCCGCGTGACCGTCGACGCCGCGCGAATTCGCCCGTTTCCTTGGGGTGCTTTCCACGCTCTCACCCGGACCGAAGCCGCGACGTGGAACGATTTGCTCAGATGGATCGCCGGACATGCACACTTCGATAGCCTCCGCCGAGAGATCGAGTCTCTGGTCGGCGACACGTGCCAGTTTCGTCCGCATCGCGTCCGGCTAGGCGACCGTCGAGATATCGCTTGCATGGGGATCGGTGTCATTCTGGCTGGACGCGAGGACTCCGATCGAGACGCGGTGCTGCTCGACGTCGAGCCGGAGCTCGCGTCGCTCGCAGTCGCACGAGTGACCAAGCGGGACGTCGGAGGGGTGCCTACCAGGAGGTCCGCTTCTCCCACGATTGCAGGAGCTTTCGCGGCGATAGTCGCCACTGCGCTCCGGCGCGCTCACACCGATACGTACCTACGGGTCGTGGCCGCGGGCACTGCCACAGACTTGCTTTCTAGGATAGCCGTACATGACAACGACTGGGTGCTCGCGCATCTCACGATAGTCCTTGGCCGCGAAGCGTTCGACGTGCGAGTCGCCGCGCCGCGCTCCGTCTTGGCGGTAGCGCCCGCCCTACCATGGTCGCGGGCCCGCCTCGGGCAATTGGGGCCGGTGCCGATCGCTCTGCCTGTTGTTGCCTTTTCAGGTGCATGTTCGGCCTCCGAGATCGCACGCCTGCGCATCGGCGATGCGATCGTTCCGCCGGCGTGGACGCTTCGCCGAACGCATGACGACTGGGTCGGCGGACCTGTTTGGCTCGCTTCGCCGTGCGCGGAACTGGGTGTGAGTGCATCGATCGAAGGCGAAGGCAGACTCGTGCTAGGAAGCGGGCAAGTCAACTTGGACGGACCGGACTCCCCTATGCGCTGCGAGGATGTGGACGCGGTCGTCGCGACTGTCGGCGACGCGATGGTGTCCGTGCGAGTTGAAATCGCGACGGCGATGATGACGGCTCGGGAATGGGCGTCCCTCGGCCCGGGAGCCGTGGTGCAGCTTGGTCAGCGCGTGGGCAACCCGGTGACGATCCGGGTCGGTGGCATCGCCATCGCATCCGGGGAGCTCATCGATATCGACGGCGAGGTCGGTGTCCGGATCCTGTCACGCACTTCCGAGGCCGCAAGCCCATAGTACTTCGGAGTGAGGCCCGCGGCCGCCACCGCGAATTGTCGCTCCACTGAGTACCGCCAATTGATGGGACCCAGCTGATCCACAATTGGACTCATCCCGGACGCAGCAGTCCCCGACGAGCACGCCTGGTCTCGAATGATCTCGATGCATGGAGAGCGGACGGAGGCTATCCTCCGCGTGTCGCCAGCATCTTTGAAATGCGCTACGACGGCGCCAGAGCGCGCAGTGCCACGCGCGAGCGATACCGGAGAACCATGGAGACTTTCGTCGATATCTTCGGGACGACCCTTCCCGCCTTCGGAACATCGCTCTTGCTTGCGACGATGGTGGTCGCCAGTTATTCGCTGGCGATCTCACTCGTAGCGGGCGCGAACGGGTTGCAGCGAACTCTCAGCTCAGCACGGCTAGGCGCATACTCCACGGTGGCGTTGATCGGCGTCACACTTCTTTGCCTGGCCTATGCGTTCCTCTCCCATGATTTTCGGATCCGCTACGTCGCCCACTATTCCGACCGGTCGATGCCCATTCACTATCTGCTCACCGCACTTTGGGGTGGACAGGACGGCTCGCTGTTGTGGTGGCTGTTTCTATTGAGTGTGTACATCGGCGTCTGCGTCCGATGGCTCGGAACTCGCTACCAGGAGCTTCAGCCGTACGTCATTGCCACCCTGATGGCCATTGTCATCTTCTTCTGCGTCGTGATGATTTTTTCGGCCAATCCATTTGCCGTAAACTTTTCTGGAATGCGTGCGGATGGAGACGGCCTCAATCCGCTGCTCCAGAACTACTGGATGGTGATTCATCCGCCATGCCTCTACGCGGGCTTTGTCGGCTGCTCAGTTCCTTTCGCGTTCGCGATCGCGGCGCTCGTAACCGGGCGGCTCGATCACGAATGGCTGATCGCGAGTCGAACGTGGACTCTGTTCGCGTGGCTCTTTCTCGCGATCGGAAATACTCTCGGAATGGTCTGGGCCTACGAAGAGCTCGGCTGGGGGGGCTATTGGGGCTGGGACCCTGTCGAGAATGCCGCGTTCATGCCGTTTTTGAGCGCAACGGCGTTCGTTCACTCCGTCATGCTGCAGGAGCGCCGCGGTTTGCTCAAAGTCTGGAATGTATTTCTGATTTGTCTGACGTTTTTTCTAACTATATTCGGGACGTTTCTAACCCGCTCGGGCGTAGTTTCTAGCGTACATTCATTCGCGCAATCGTCGATCGGGTCCTATTTTGCTGTCTTTCTCGTTATTCTTCTCGTGTTCACGACGACGCTGGCGCTGTGGCGCTGGCCAGAGCTTCGCGATGTCAAGCCGTCGCGTCGTCTGCGTTGGGCTGCCGTTGCGACTGGATGGATGATTTTCGGGATATGCGGACCGGGCAGCTTTGCCATGTGGCGCCTGGGGCTGCCGGTCGGTTGGCGAGTGGCAATCATTGCAAGCGTGTGCGGGCTCGGAGTGTTCGTCGCCCTCGAGATCGTGTTTCGCCGTTTGACGGCTCGCCTCGAACTCCGCAGCAGCCGCCCGCTCATTGAATCGCCCTGGTCGCGAGAATTCACGTTTTTGCTCAACAACTGGATCCTATGCAGCCTGCTCTTCTTCATTCTGGTCGCGACCACGTTTCCGTTGATGAGCGAAGCGCTTGACGGAGAATCGGTGACCATCGGCCCGCCCTTCTACAAGACATGGGCGCAGCCTCTCGGCCTCATCCTCCTTCTGCTCATGGGATTGGGAACCCTCTTCGGCTGGAAGCGCACGAGCAAGGCAGCGCTGCGCCGCGTATTTTTTGCTCCCGTGGTCGTCGCGGTGACAGCCCTGGTAGCCCACGCAACATTCGGTCGCCGACTCGGCTTTCCCGCGGTAGTTGTCAACCCTCCTATCTACTCGGGCGTTTTGGGTCCTGCGCTTCAGTGGTTCAACGCGGTCACACCAGTTTTGGGATTCACGCTCTGCGCTTTCAACGCCGCTATTGTCGTTCAAGAGTTTGTTCTCTTGTTTCGCGCTCGGTCGAAGCGCCTCCGTGAAGAGATGCCCCGAGGACAAACCCAGCGGCGGTGGGCGTTGTATTTCGACCTCCTGTCGCTGCCGGCTCCGTCGCGAAGGCGGTACGGTGGCTACGTCGTTCACTTTGGCATCGTCCTCATGTTCTTCGGATTCGCGGGTCTCTCGTGGAACGCCGAGCGAGAGGTCTCCCTCAATCCGGGAGAGAGCGTGACACTTCAGGGGCACACGCTGCGCTATTTGGGTCCCCGCATGGAGGCCGACGACAACAAGCGGATGATATTCGCCGATATTGATGTATTGGACGGGTCCCGCGTCGTGGGTCGCTTGACTCCTGCCAAGTTCATCTACCGCAAGCAACCGGAGGCGCCGACATCGGAGGTAGCCATCTCCCATGGGTTCCGGGAAGACATTTATGTCGTTGTTGGAACCATTTCTCCTGACCATAACAATATTGCAACTTTTCAGATTCACGTGAACCCGTTGGTCGCGTGGATCTGGATTGGGTGTATCGTTCTCATTCTCGGAAGCGTCGTATGCCTATGGCCTACGGTAGCTCCTGAGGAGTCGCGAGCCTGGGTGGGCGTTCGCATGTTAGCGGGTGTCGGTGTCAGCTGCCTGCTCGGCGTGATGGTCGCCGCGACGTCGATATCGAGTCTTTCGTTCGCCAACGCGGCTCGCGCGGACTTCTCCGATGCGCAAGGGGCTCTACCAAGCGTGCCTGTTCGTTGATAGCCCCGATTTAACGAGGTTGCTCGGCGGATGGTTTCTCGAAGTGACGGCCGCTGAGATGGCAGCAGCCGGTTTGCCGACATCCACGATCGGCTATCATGGGTTTCATGGTCATGGCACCCGGGTCTGCGACTCCCGCGAGAAAGTCCAAATTGGGCGTCGACGAATTACCGAGGTTCTCCCTTTTGTCGTTATCAAGTCGAATCCACAAGGACACGCTGCGGACCGCAATCATCGTGATCGTACCGTGCGCGGTATTGGCCACGGGAACCTGGGGTGGGTTAGGGCCCGCGTTTCTCCTCGCTGCGACGATCGTTTTGCTGATCGCAATTGGCACGTTATGGAGAAGTCTTCTACTCGTAATTTCTGCATCGGACGCCGGTGTGGCTGGAGCTGTGTCGATCGCATCGGCTCGTCGCTTTGTCGAAGATGGAGACGAAAAGCGGCGTTCCTTGGAGGCGATTCACGATTTGGTCGACGCTCACACGCTCGGTAAGCTGGACGACGTGGACTATGCCGCAGCGATGGCGCAATCGCGGGAAGAGGCGAAGGCCATCATTCGGGGGGAGGATCGAGTCGTGGCTCCGTTTCGGCGAGCTGCTGAGACACTTGCCGAGGACTATCTGCGGAAGAACATGGGTTCTCGGCCGACGGAGGAGCGAGATCGAGTTCGCCCTGGGGCCTCTCCGTCGTCGTGTTCGGCGTGTGCTACCTCCAACGATGAGGACGCGGTATTTTGCAAAAAATGTGGCGTCCGTTTGCCGAGGAATTCGTCGTGCTGAAGCGGTTCGGAGTCTCGTCAATTGTGGTTCGTTGCGTCGCGTTCGTCGTCTTTGCGGCTATCGCCTACGTCATGCTCGGTTGGCCTGTCTGCCACGCGGCCACGTCCGATCCGCCCTCGACGGCGGCTCACGGTGGCTTGCCTGCGGGCCATGTTCCTGAAGACCGGGTAGATGATGATCCCGCGGTCGCTGAAGGCTCTATCGCAATCTCTCTGCGAGACGCTGAGGACAAACCTGTACGCAATCGCCCCGTAGTGGTCGGGAGCGTCACCACGTCGGTTGCAAACGGGGAGAGTCACAATCACCTCGAGATAACGACAGACTCGCAGGGCGAGGCGATCGCTCACGGTCTGGAGATTGGCGGCCATATAGCCTATCGCGTCACGGAGCCTTTCGACGGAGCTACTTTCCATTCTGCCCCGTTTCGCCTTCCAACTGGCCGCGGCGTGCGCGTCGTCCTTCACGTATTCAATGTGACGCACGACGAATCGCGAGCTGGGATATATTTTGATATGACGGTCGCTGTCGAGCTGCGCGAAGATCGCTTTCAGCTCGATGAAGCCATCAACGTCTACAATTTGAGTCCACTCGCATGGGTGCCCGTCGACGTTCGCATCCCAGTACCTCCATCTGTATCCAAATTTCATTCGCAAACATCCATGAACGACCAGATGGCCGTTGAGTCGGATGGGAATGTCGTTCTCAAGGGGACGTATCCGCCGGGTCGGCACCTCGTCGTCTTTGGGTGGCAGATACCGTGGACTGGCGATAATCAGCTGTCACTTCTGGTCGAGTCGCTTCCGCGAACGTACGCAGCGAGGGTCTTGACCCCGGAGGCGCGAGGGTTGCGTCTTGCTGTCGATGGCTTCTTGCCGCCCGAGACGAGGGATGATGGGCAAGGCCGACATTTACTCGTGTCCGAGCGTCGCTGGCAGGCGCCGGACGGTCGCGGCCACTCCGTCCATATTACGCTGAGCGGCTTGCCGTCGCTTCCCGCCGGGCGCTGGGTATCGGTCGTCCTGTCGATAGCGCTTGTCGGGAGCGGGCTCGGTTACGCCGTGGCGCATCGAACGTCGAACCGTGGGGCCGTGGGCAGTGCATCGCGCCGTAGCGCTGTCTTGCAAGCGCTCGTGGAACTTGAGCGGGCTCGCAGCCGAGGAGACGTCGGTCCACATACGTATGAACGCTCCCGAGAGCGTCTCCTCGACCTGCTGGCTGGCGCGCTCGCTCGCGCGTGATGGAGAACCCCAGAGAGGGAGAGCCTCGCTCGTGTCGCACATCGAACGACATTCCGGCGTCTGTTCCGTGTCCTTGGCTGAGGACGACGCGTCCTCGACAGACGCTGTATCGTCGACAAACCGGACCCCTTCAAACATGGGGGAAACCGTCGGATAACAATCACGTGACGGTCGTATGACCTGCGTGTAGCTCGTATCCGGTAGTGAACCCCCTCGTCAGTCCTCAGGCCATCCCCTGCTTCATCCACACGTGACCCCTGACCCAAGTACCTGTTGTCACACGAGAACTTCAGTTCTCCCAGTTGCTCACACGCTCTATCAACACTACTACTGATCTTCTCTAAGGATGCTACGTAGACCAAACCGATGGAACTGACCGTACCGAAACGAGACCTTTTGCGTCTGGTCGCTCGCATGCAAGGCGTCGCGGAACGCAAGAGCACGATGCCGGCGTTGTCAAACGTTCTGCTGGCGGTAGACGGGCCGAATGTGCTTCGCGTGGCGGCGACGGACATGTACCTTGCGCTCGTCGGACGTGTGCAAGCGGATGTGGTCAAGGGCGGAAGCGTCGCGGTCCCCGCAAAGGACCTTCTGGACCGAGTGCGGATGATGCCCGAGGGGCCGATCCAAATTTTCGTACGGGATGGTTCGACGACCCTGAAAGCTCTGGGCAGTTCGCGTCGATATACGCTGCGCGGAATGCCCGGGGAAGATTATCCAGTTCTTCCCACCCCGAGTGCGTCGTCGACGTCTTTTGCGCTAGGCGTGGAAGTACTTCAAGACCTGATTGCTCGAACATATCTTTCGATCTCGAGCGACGAAACGCGAGCTCATCTCAATTCGGCGCTTTTTGAGTGGGATGGGGAAGTGGTCCGTATGGTGACTACGGATGGTCATCGACTATCCAAGATGGAAGCGAGCGTAGCCGGGCGACAAGCATCTGCGGTCATGCTCATCCCGCTCAAGGCTATTCTTGAATTGCGCCGCCTATGTGACGACATTCTCGGAAGCGACACGTCGACGATGACCGATGGCGTAGCGAAGGACGTACTCGATATCAGTCAGAGCGGGGCAAACGCATTCTTCACCGGGGGCGGTATGACGTTCGCTGTGAGACTCGTCGATGCTCAGTTCCCGCCGTATATGCAGGTTATTCCGCAGCACAACGACAAGGTATTGCGAGTACCTCGAGTCGTTTTCGCCGACGCGCTGAAGGCCGTCTCAGTCGCTGCGAACGAGCGAACTGGCGGCGTGCGGCTCAATTTGCGACAAGGCCAGGTGTCGATTGCCACGGAGTCCCCGGACAGTGGGGAAGGCTTCGATGAAGTACCGGTCGACTACACCGGTCCCGCGATGACCGTGGGATTCAATGCGAAATACTTTTTAGACGTGCTTGGGGCTTTGAAGGATGACGAAATCGAGATTGGGCTCGGTGGAGAGCTCGATCCCGCTGTCATTAGACCTGTAGGTCGAACGGACTTTCTCGCGGTAGTGATGCCCATGCGCATTTGATGACGATGCCGTCGGTGGTGGTCGGGTCGCTGAGGGTTCGTAGCTTCAGAAACATACGTAGCGCTAATGTAGATTTGAACCCGCGGCTCAACGTCGTATGGGGAGACAACGCGCAGGGAAAGACGAGCCTACTGGAGGCGATATACGTACTCGCGACCTCCAAGAGCTTTCGGACGGGCCATATCCGAGATGTCATGACGTTCGCATCGAGCGGCGCTCACGTTCGTGCGTTGGTGCGTGATGGCGAGGTGGAGAGGGAACAGGCTGTCGGCATTTCCACTGGGGGTCGGGTCGTCGAGGTAGATGGGAACACCGTGCATCGCTTGGCGGAGTATGCGGTCTTGACGCCGGTGGTCGCCTTCGACGTCACGTCGATGACGCTCGTGTCGAGCTCGGGCGGAGATCGACGAAAGTTGATAGACCGATTGGCGCTGTATTCACGAAGGCTCTCTCTCGCCGACGTGACTGCCTATTCACGAGCCGTGAAGACCCGACGTCTGGTGCTGGAGGCACGGGGTACGTCCGCTCCAGACCTTGAGGAGTGGGAGGAGCTTATCGCTCGCCATGGATCGTCGTGGTTCGCTGCTCGGGCTTCGACCGCGGCGTTATTGGCGCCAGCGATCGAGGATATTTTCGCCGCCATGGCGCCCCAGTCGCAGCCACTCAAGGTCGTCTTTCACCATGGTGCTCCTGAAGATGTCAGCTCCTTCCGTGCGGCTCTCGGCGAGAAGCGCGATTATGATCGCGGCCACCGTTCGGACGCGATCGGTCGACACAAGGACGATCTGCGAATTGTGATGGGAGGCCGTGATGTGCGCGTCATCGGATCCCAAGGAGAACGTCGAGCGATCGTCCTTGCGCTCAAACTGGCGGAGCTGAAGCTCCTTCAGCTCATGCGAGGTACGACTCCCATTTTGCTCCTCGATGACGTTTCAAGTGAGCTCGATGCCAAGCGGACCGAACGCTTCCTGTCGACGGTACGCGATGCTGACGCGCAGGTTCTACTCACGACGACTCGACCCGAGTTGATCGCTCGCAATCATCTGTGGGACCGAGCAGATCGACACGATTTCTGCGTCTCGTCTGGAGAAGTTTGGGCTGTCTGACCCCCGCTGCGCGATCGCACCGATCTCTTAGAGCTAACATATCGATATCCCACTCGAAACAAGCTCGCCCCGCTTGCGCCGAGGGTCGCATCCACGTACCATCTTTCACCACCGATTGGATGCCACGGGAGCGCTTTGCCTGACTCTTGAAGTTCGGTTCTGTCGGTCTCGGTCCGCCGCGGTGCGATAATCCCATCCCGTCACGCCGGGTTCATCCACGAAGGAACGCCTTTCGTCATGTCGAACGTACCCGCATCCGAGCCAACGCCCCCAGCAGCGTCCAGCTACGACAGCAGTAGCATCACCGTTCTCGAGGGGTTGGAGGCCGTTCGCAAACGTCCGGGTATGTACATCGGTGATGTCCACGATGGCTCGGGGTTGCATCACCTAGTTTGGGAAGTGATCGACAACGCGGTCGACGAGCACCTCGGCGGCTATTGCAACCGCCTTGAAGTTGTCATCCACTTTGACGGGTCCGTGACTGTCGACGACACCGGGCGAGGTATTCCCGTCGGGATTATGCCTGAGCGCGGGGTCAGTGCCGCCGAAGTGGTGATGACCGTACTCCATGCTGGTGGAAAGTTCGATCACTCGAGCTACAAGCTGAGCGCAGGGTTGCATGGCGTAGGCGTCAGCGCCGTCAATGCAGTGAGTGAATGGCTCAAGATGGAGATTCGGAGGGAAGGTCACGTGCATTTTCAGGAATACCGCCGAGGAATTCCTGTGGCTCCGCTGGTCGTCATAGGCGATTCAACGAAGACGGGCACGCGCATTACGTTCAAACCTGACTCTCAGGTATTCACGTCACTGGACTTCCAATATGACATTTTGGCGAGCCGGCTACGCGAGCTTTCCTTTCTCAATGCCGGATTCGTCATCATGCTTTCCGACGAACGAGACGGCGAGCGAAAGGATGTCTTCGAATATCGTGGGGGAATTCGAGAATTTGTTGCGCACCTCAACAAGACGAAGGAACCCGTCCACGAAACCGTCATTGATATCGTTGCAGAGCAGACCCCAGAGGGGAGCTCGCTCCCGATAGGCCTTGAGGTAGCCCTTCAATGGAACGCGACGTTCACCGAGCAAGTCTTTTGCTACACGGACAACGTCCCCAACCGCGATGGCGGCACCCATTTGACGGGACTGCGGTCGGCTCTGACGAAGGTCTTCAATAACTATGGGACGGTCCACAATCTGTTCAAAGACATAAAGAATGGATTTCAGGGCGAAGACATTCGCGAGGGTCTTACCGCTGTAATCAGCATCAAACATCCAGATCCAAGTTTTGACTCTCAGACGAAGAGCAAGCTCGTTTCGAGTGAGGTGAAGACGGTCGTCGAGAGCGCGATCTACGACAAGCTTGGACAGGTGTTCGAAGAGAATCCGCCGATGGCGCGCACGATCATCGACAAAGTGATCCTCGCGGCAAAGGCGCGGGATGCAGCCCGGAAAGCACGGGAGGTGGTGCGAAAAGGGCAGCTGGAGTACTCGACGTTGTCTGGGAAATTGGCGGATTGTCAGACCCGCGATCCCGGCGAAGCCGAGCTCTACATCGTCGAGGGCGACAGCGCTGGTGGTTCTGCAAAGCAAGGTCGAGATCGTCGATTTCAGGCCATTTTGCCGCTTCGTGGAAAGATTCTCAACGTGGAGCGCGCGCGTCTCGACAAGATGTTATCGAGCGTCGAGATCGGAACACTTATCGCTACGCTCGGGTGCGGCATCGGGGAGGATAACTTCGACGTCAACAAGATTAGGTATCACCAAGTCATTCTCATGACGGACGCGGATGTGGACGGAAGCCACATTCGAACTCTGCTGTTGACGTTTTTCTATCGGCAAATGCCGGAGCTCATCGCGAGAGGCTACCTATATATTGCACAGCCACCGCTCTTCAGGGCTCGCCGGGGGAAGAAGGACGTATATCTGAAGGATCAAACCGCGCTGGATCGGTATTTCCTGGAGCATGGTGTCGACGGTTTGCGCGTACGGGCGGCGAAAGGTGTCACCCTTTTAGGGGATCCTCTGTTCCGACTCGGAGAGCGTTTGCGCATGTTCCGACGCACCTTGACGGCTCTGGAACACCGGACGGATCCGTGGGTTCTCGCCCAAACATTGCACGCCGCAGCGCTTGGCAAGTCTGAGCTCCGCGAGCGGGGAAAGGTTGAGAGCAGTGTTCCCGCGATCGTGGCACGCCTGGAAGCAAAGCGTCCCGACGTCGCTCCCGTTGAAGTCAGTGTCGATTGGGAGGCTGAGCACGGCGCCGCTCGAATCCATATCCGTCCTCGGCGTGGAGGATCAGCCCGTCCGATCGTCATCGATTGGGACGTGGTCAATTCGGCCGAATATGAGGAGCTCTACGCTATAGAGCAGGACGTTCGCTCGATCGGAACTCCGCCCTATTTCGTTGGAGAGCTGGGAACTGATGAATCTGAAGATGTATCCATAGAGGATGCGGACGCGCTGTGGGACTACATTGATGCGCGCGGACGGAAGGGCATCGAGCTTCAGCGCTACAAGGGTCTAGGGGAGATGAATCCGGAGCAGCTTTGGGAGACGACTCTCGACCCCAACACTCGAGTCATGCTTCAAGTTCGGCTCGACGACGCTGTTCAGACGGACCAGATATTCACGCTGCTCATGGGTGATCAGGTGGAGCCGAGGCGACAATTCATTGAAGAGAATGCGCTCCACGTGCGCAACCTGGATATCTAGAGAGAAACGTGATGGCGGCGACAAGCGAGCCGGGCGGAGCGAGGATTCCTGAGCGCTCAGATGTAGTCGTCATCGGCGGGGGTATCGTCGGGCTCGCCACCGCGCTCGCGTTGCAGGAGGCATCTCCGGGCGTTTCCGTGGTCATCCTGGAGAAGGAGGCGGAGCTCGGATCGCATCAGACGGGTCATAACAGCGGTGTCATCCACGCGGGTCTTTATTACAAGCCTGGCTCGGCGAAAGCGCGGATGTGTGCGCGTGGCCGGGCGCTGCTCGAGAGATTTTGTGAGGAGCATGACGTTCGAGTGGAGCGATGCGGGAAGACCGTCGTTGCAACGTCTCCCGAGCAGATTCCTCGATTGGATGAGTTGGAGCGGCGTGGGCGTGCGAACGGATTAGACTCGATTCGGCGTCTCAGCCCCGAGGAGCTCAAAGAAGAGGAGCCAAACGCCGCGGGTGTTGCGGCACTCAGGGTATCGGAGACGGGGATAGTCGATTACAGGCAGGTGCTTAGGGCCTACGCGAATACTGTGGAGTTGCGTGGGGGGCAAATTGGCCTTGGCGCGCGCGTAATTGGCATTCGCAGTGGGTCGAATAGCGTCGTGGTCGAGTCGACCCAGGGTTCGGTAGAATCTCGCGTGTTGGTGAGTTGCGCGGGTCTGCACGGTGATCGGGTAGCAAAGTTGGCGGGGCTTTCGCTCGACGTGGCGATCATACCGTTCCGAGGAGAGTATTGGCTGCTGTCGCCTGAGCGGTCGAATCTCGTACGAAATCTGATTTATCCCGTTCCGGATCCCGCGTTCCCATTTCTCGGCGTCCATTTTACTCGCCGCATTCATGGTGGTGTCGAAGCGGGACCGAATGCCGTCCTCGCTTGGGCGCGGGAAGGCTATTCGCGCACGAGTTTCAACCTGCGCGATGCCCTCGAGGTCGTGCGATGGTCGGGGTTCTGGCGAATGGCCGGAGAACATTGGCGAGCGGGTTTGAAGGAGCAATTGCGATCGTGGAGTCGCCGATCGTTCGCCCGAGCTTGCGCGGAGCTCGTGCCGGCGGTGACTCCTTCCGATTTGGCGAGTGGAGGCGCTGGCGTACGAGCTCAGGCTGTCACGCGCGCAGGCAAACTCGTGGACGACTTCGTCTTGGTAGAGTCCAGCCGAATGGTGCATACGTTGAATGCTCCTTCTCCGGCCGCGACAGCGTCGCTTGCGATTGGGCAGGACATCGCCGCCCGAGCGCTAGCGTGGGTGTAAATCGGGTTAAGGCAGATGCAGAGGTCTCGTTCTGGTCGGAGTAAGGCGGCGGGGCAATCGCTATGGGTGCGGACCGGTGCCGCTATCGGCCTCGGATCATTGGCTGCGTTGGGCGCTGCTGCGCCGGCAGCGTGGCGGATATGTCCTGGAGGACCGCGTTGCGCCGTGGGAATGTGGGCGGTTCTGGCGACGGTCGCCATCTGTCCAATGCTTCTCGTGGTCTCGGCGATCCGCGCGTCGCGGGGAAGCATTCGGTGGGTTCATCATGGCCAGGCAGGAATACGGATGTTTGGGGTTTCTTTGGCCTTCGTGTGTCTACTGGTCACTCTTACGGGGATCGGGAGCGTTCTTCGCGCCACGACACACCAGCATGCGCTTGCGGGCGTCACGTTTGCCTTCGGGTCCTTGGCGTGTTCAGCCCTTTGCGTCGTGTCCTTGCTGCGGCTCGTGGCGATTCTCGAGAAGGCGAAACAAGGTTGTCGTTGGGTTGTTGTCGCAATACTCACGGGAGGGGCGGTAGGCAGTCTGCTCTGGATGGCTCAGCGAGTCGTGCCAGCTGGGGTGAGCAATCTGGCATCGGCTGGCGCGACCGCGACTCTGGCGGACGTCCTTCTGTTTGGCATTTGTGCGTTCGTAGCGTCGCGACGAGTCGTCACAGAACTTCCGGGGCTCACGCTTCTTGGTTTCGTCGGGCCAGCGCTTGCAGTCACTTTCGTCTCGATTGGAAGCGGACAACTCAACGATGCGAACGTGCGGGCACTGCTAGAGGAGCGCGCTCCCGCGTTTGCATCGGTCGTCACGCTGACTTCAGGCCCGTGACGTGCGGCGTGTGCTAATGCGAACGCATCATGAGTTGGCGTCTTCTTCACCGTCGGAGAATGCGTCTCGTCGCTAGCGCATGGCTTTCGATGGTGACCATGGGTCTAGCGGCGGCTCATTCCGCATCGGGCGCCGACTCCGCCGATGGTGGGAATGGCGAATGCAGCGACGCCGAGCATCGCGCGGACATTCTCGAAAGAAGTGGCAAACTTCGCGAGGCACGAGCGGAATTTGAATCGTGTTCGGAGCCTACGTGTCCCGGACCAGTGCGGGAAGAGTGCCTGAAGCGGGTGGCGGCCGTCGGCGAGTTGATGCCGACCTTGGTTCTGGGTGCGAAAGACGCGGATGGCAACGACTTGGGCGGCGTTCAGGTCAAGGTGGATGGCATTTCTATGTCACACGCGGCCGATGGAATGCCGCATGAGATCGATCCCGGTGAGCATCACATTGTATTCGAAGCTCAAGGATTTGCGCCGCTCGAGAAGATCTGGGTGATCATGGAAGGAGAGAAAGGTCGCCGTGAACGAGTGGTGCTTCCGTCGCGCTCGCCGCGTAAGGTGGACGTGGAGCCTTCCGTCAAAGCGGCGACGTTACAAGCGCCGTCGCTCGCTACCCATCCCATATCGACCGCATCGCCGGCGCCTGTTCAGCCGCTTCCCTTCTGGAAGTCGAGCTGGTTTTGGGGTGCGGTCGGCGCTGCAGCCGTGGTCGGCTGCGGAATTTATTTTGCTTCGAGCCAAGACAGCAGCAGCGACCGGATCCATCTTCAGTTGCAGGTTCCGCATTGAGAACGTTCCTGCGCCGCCGTTGGTTCGCTTTCGCCCTAGGGTTCTTGACCCTCCTCGGTTCGCTCATCTCCCGGCGTGTGATGGCCGCCGAGCTCCAACCGGTCGATTCGCTGTCGGCAGACGTGATTCGCAGAGTCGACGATGCAGTCCCACCGGCTCCTCCCGAGTTTCAGCGGATCGAGCGTGGCTGGCTTACGCTTGAGTTCCCCGCCAGTGTGCGGCCCCGTATCGATCCGCTCGTTCGGGCAGCGAACGCGTTTCGTGTTCGGATCTCGGCCGACCTAGGTCAGTCCGTGCTGTCCCACGCGCTTGTGCGAATCGCCCGCAGTCCGGCGCAGATGGCTGAACTTGCGCCACGAGGAGCTCCTCCCCCACCCTACGCCTCAGGCGTCGCGTATCCCGCGGAGCATGTCGCGATACTTAGCCTTCAAAATCCCGGCACGTGGGAAGCGCCCGATCTCGACGAATTGCTTCAGCACGAGCTTTGCCATCTCGCGTTGTCGGATGCGACGTCAGACCTTCGAGTCTCGCGTTGGTTCGACGAGGGTCTGGCCATTCGAGAGTCGGGAGAATTGCCTTGGAAGCGGCGTGTAGCTCTGATGAACGCGTCTTTGGCCCACCGTCTCATCCCTCTCGCTGAGATCGAACAAAGGTTCCCGGACGACGATCCAGGAGTGGCCCTTGCGTACGCAGAATCGGCTGATTTTGTGAGATTTCTGATGCGCGATTCCGATCGCGTACGCTTCGGTTCATTGATTGAGCGCGTTCGATCGGGCGTTGCGTTCGATCGTGCACTCGATGACGCCTATGGCGTCGACGTGCGCAAGCTGGAATACGAATGGCGCGAGGATGTCGCACGCAGATACGGAATACTCCCCCTGGTCACCAGCGGCGGAGTGCTGTGGACCGGAGTCGTAGCGCTCGCGGCTATCGCCTGGTTCAAGCGGCGACTCCGCGCAAGAGCCAAATTGGCAGAGTGGGCCGCCGAAGAAGAAGCAAGGATTCAACCGGCGCGACCGCGGGACGAAACACGAACGGAATTGTCGACGGCGACTCCTCACGCGGTGCCTGCGGTGGAGCCTTCCTCGCTATCGGGGAATGGGGCGGGTGTCGTGGAATACGAGGGGCGGTACTACACGATTCACTAGTGTCTTTCGGCCGATCCCTTCGCGATCCCGGCGTCGAGCGTGCTCGCGTACGGGAAGTACGCTCCGCGCGACTCGCCGCCGGCCTCGCTCGGTTTCGACCGAAATACACCGACCTTTTTGAGCTGTCCCTTCGGGATTCGCCGCTCCGGGCTTGTTCGTTGACGCCATGTTCCGACGGTCTGATTCAAAACTCGTCGCGTCCTTCGCCGATGAATCGCTCACAAGAGGCAGCCTTTGAAGGCTAGAGGCACGCGAATGAGGTTCATGGGCACGCGAATGAGGTTCATGGGCGCGCGTATAAGGTTCATGGGCGCGCGTATGAGGTTCATGGGCGCGCGTATAAGGTTCATGGGCGCGCGTATGAGGTTCATGGGCGCGCGTATAAGGTTCATGGGCGCGCGAATGAGGTTCATGGGCGCGCGTATAAGGTTCATGGGCGCGCGTATGAGGTTCATGGGCACGCGAATGAAGTTCATGGGCACGCGAATGAGGTTCATGGGCACGCGAATGAAGTTCATGGGCACGCGAATGAGGTTCATGGGCACGCGAATGAGGTTCATGGGCGTGCGAATGAAGTTCATGGGCACGCGCATGGAGTTCAAAGATACGCGCATGGAGTTCAAAAGCGTGTCCACGGGCTTCATATCAGTATGGAGTTGTCACAAATTGGGTGTTTCTTGGGAAAAGGAGGCGTGTTCTTTCGAAACTGAATGGGCCGCGAAGCGGTAGCCATTGCTTGCGATGGTTAAGGTCATATCGATGTCGATGCACTAAGGGCGATCAACGTATATAGGTCGGGCAACCCGCTACCACTCGCACGTCGATGACGCTTCCAGATAGAATCTGCTGGCAGCTCGCTCCAAGAATTGTCACGACCGCGCCAGCGAGAGACCATCCATCCGGGCCGGATTGACTGAGCGGCTGTTCATCAAGGAACACGTTCACAAGAGACGGATCAGGCGGGATGCTACTGAGTGTCAGCGTGCACGATCCCGTAATCTGCGCGGCAATCGAGGAAAGGGCCTGAAGAAGCGAGGCCTCGTCTGCGGTCCCAACGGCGTAATAAAGCGGGGAGCTGGCTCGAGCGGTCCCTCCGGCTTGAGCGAGCGCCTCTAACAAGTTTACGTACGGTTCGCTCCCAGGCATCCCCATCACGTACACGGGTATTCCGGCGGCAGCGATCGTCGAGACCGCATGGACGGTGGCGTTGCCATCGAGACAGTCGAGCGCAGTCCCGACGCTGCCACTTGCGCAGCAGTTCGGTGGGCCACCTGGCGTGCAACCAGGATAGGATTCGATGTTGACGGTGCAATCGACCGCATCGCATTGAGCGGCTTGGTTGCAGTTCGGTCCTCCATCCGTCGCGAGGACAACGTAAACTTGGCCCGACAGTTCAACCAACCGAGGGTAGAGTGCCTCGAGCGTCGCAGCTGTGGGTGTTCCTCCGGCGGGCGGAACGCTGCCGATCGCCCTCAGGAAGGCAGTTTCCACGATGCCGGAGGTTCCCGCAGGACTGTCGCCGCGGGCAGGCGCGAAGATCTCGAGTCCGGACGCACACGAGTCGACACTGTTTGGATTTGGAAATACCGCGGCGGCGATGTTGGCCCTCGGACCGAGAGCAGTGACCAGGCCGAAGAGAGCATGATTTACGGAGGTCCATTTGCCGCTTTCATTCATGCTCCCTGAACGGTCGAGCACGAAATAGAGCGTCGGGGGAGTTCCGAGCAACGGCTGATCGACACACGCGCATATGCCACCATTGGGACCGAGTGCGCACGTCGGAATGACAGGCTCGGCATCCACCGAGAGGATGCTGCTGCCGTCGGATGTCGAATCGCCCGACGGAGCGCTGCCAAACGACTCGTTTGCCTCGGGGGGCGGGTGATGATGCTGACCGCACCCGCACGCGACGATGATCGCAAGGTGGGCCGCGCGCGCGAATGCACGTCGAATCTTCATCGGATGCGCGATCATGCCCGCCTCCCTGAAATCCCCAGCATAGCAGGACGGACCAAGCGTGCGGCGTTCGCTGAGATAAGGTGACGGAGTGGGCTGGCAACAAGTGATGCGAAACCATCTGGACCCTCACTCGTCGCCTGCCGTCCGCTACCTCCTGTCGCTGTCAGTATGTGTGATCGTGGCTATGGCGTTCGGGGGAATTCCGGGGGCTGTACTCAACACAATAGAAGAGGCGGCAGCACCTATCGCCCAAGACGAGGGTCTCGCGGGTCGAACGATGCAAGTCGAGGTCCGCTCCGCGTCGAGCGATAGCGCTGTCGTGGGCGCAAGGGTTCGCGCATTCGTGCGGAATGGTGACAAGGTGTATGCCGCAGACGTATGCTTGACCGATGGAGAAGGGATTGCCAACTTGCATGGCATTCCCGACGGGGATGCATGGGTGGTCGCGGACGCCCATGGCCTGGCGAGGCGTTCGGCGCATATAGCCGGCGGGGACACTCGGATCCGACTGACGCTTGGAGAGGAGCATTCGTTCGTCGTCAACGTTACAGATGAACACTCGACGGCGATCGATGGTGCTGAAGTCGAAGTGGTCGGAGCGGTCGACCCGATGCCCTTCGGCGTGAGGACGGCTCAAGATGGTCGCATTCGCGTCGGAGGACTTGGCGAGGGTCCGTGGAGGGTGAGCGCGCGCATGCCTGGCTACGAAGACAAGAGTGCACCAGCGGTTCGCGATGGCGAATCCGTCTTTCTCACGCTGCAGCGGCTCTGCTCTCTCAGTGTGCGTGCAGTGGATGACTTCGACAAACCTGTTGCGGGCGCTTGGGTGGCTGTCGCGGGAGGGACCTTATGGCCCGCGCGCGTGGTTGAAACAGATTCGGAGGGGCGCACGACCATCCATGGTCTTCATGCTGGGATATTCGCAATACGGGCCAGTTTCCGCGATCTCGTGTCGCCAACCGAAATAGGCGTTGAGGTTGCTAGAGAGCGCTCATCAGAAATCGTACTCAAACTCACGCGAGGGCGATCAGTCATCGTTCGAGTGACAGATGGAGACGACGAAGACGCCTCCCCCATCGCTGGCGCCCGCGTTACGCTGGCCGAACGAGGACTGACTCCCTTCCCGCTCGAGTCTGTGACCGATCGTCGTGGCATTGCGCGTCTCGGGCCCGTGGCGGTCGGTCTCGCCACGGTCAGCGCACAGGCTGACGGATTCGTATCTCGCGGCGCCATTCCGGTAGCGGACGCGGTCTCCCCAGAAATGCGGGTGGCGCTTTTTCGCCCTGGCACTCTCACCGGGCGCGTGACCGATTCGCGGGGATTTCCTATCGATGGTGCGACGATAGAAGTCGTCGGAAGCGATACGAACGGAGGTCCCCTGCGGCTCGACCCCCAGCGTTCGAATTTTCAAGTGGCGCACTTTGAGAGGATGCTGACCGGGCCATCAGCGCTCACTGCGGCCGGACAGCTCGGTGTGCTCCCCGGGCCCGTACCACCGATTCCCGGAGGGCCAGCGGTCAGCCTGGTCCCGGAGATGAATGCGCGCTCGCTTCACGAGAAGGTCTCTCCGTGGTCGTCAAAAAGCGACGGGACTTTCTCTGTTCATCCAGCGCCACCAGGAAACCTGCGCCTTGTCGTGCATCATCCACAGTATGTCGATAAAGAGAGTCCTTTCGTCACGCTCCGACCTGGCGAAGAAGTGCAGGTGAACGTGGTGATGCTCGAAGGCGGCGAGCTGCAAGGGAGAGTTCTCGACGCGAGACAACGGCCAGTAGAAGGTGCTCGAATTCACGTGGCCGCGACGCGCGGCTTCATCGAGCGTACGACGTATGCGGGGGGCGACGGGACGTTTGCATTTGTTGCCCTGCCATCGGTCATCGAGCTTACGGCGGGAACGGACGATGATCCCGCGCTGGTCCGGTTTCAGGTTTCGATTCCCAACGGCGGTCGCCGTGAAGTCAATGTTCAGCTTCCCGAGGAGCGAGATCCCGTTGACATAGAGGTTCTCGATGAGCGCGGTTCACCCATCCAGTCAGCGCGAGTGAATCTGACTTCGCTGGCCGTCGACACACCCATGCGAGCGACCGGATATACAGACGAGCGTGGCCATACGACCGCGAAGCACGCCTGCGGTTTGCCTATTCGCCTCGAAGCCTCAGCGTCGGGCCATGCGTCGCAGATCCTGACATGGGACGAGGCGCCGCGAGACGTGGTCGTCACGATGGGTCTCTCTCCGCATGTCACCGGGTCCGTTGTCTCCGCGCGCGATCACGAGCCGGTATTGCGGGCAGAGGTTTCGCTGACGGCCCCTGCTGGGGTCTTTCGAACGCAAACGTCGGGATACGGAGTATATGAGTTCGACGGTGTCGGTCCCGGTGCGGCGACGCTGCGGGTGCGCGCAAAAGGCTTCGCTGCGATCACTGCCGACGTGTCGATTCCGGAATGGAACAGGAATCGCGATAGTGAACTTCCGCGCGTCGAGCTGGTCCCCGAAGGCACCATCGAGGGTGTTGTCAGCGACTCTTCCGGCGCCCCGGTGGCGGGGGCTCGAGTCGCAGAGAACCAGGCGCCGACGTGGGTCCTGTCTGGCGCGACTCCGCCAGGAGTCGTCCTGGCGGATTCGCGTGGGAGATTTTCGATCGGACAGCTGGCCGAAGGCAGCGTCACGCTCGAGGCCTATGCGCCTGGGTTAGGTCGTGGCCGCTCCGAACCGGTGGTCGTGGAGTCGGGGAGAACGACCGAAGGAGTGAAGATCGCGCTTGTGGGCAGCTCGCGGGACGACCCGATGGCCGAGCCTCCAGCGAGCGGAAGCCTAGCCGTCACTCTGGGTGAAACGGCAGATCCAGTCGACGTCGTGGTCACGTCTGTGGTCGAAGGCAGCTATGCAGAACGCGCCGGAGTACGCGTCGGTGACGTGGTTGAGGATGTGGATGGAACACCAGTCCAAACGATGGGTGACGCGCGGGAACGAATGAGCGGGCCGGTATCGGATGACGTGATCCTGCGCGTGAGGCGTTCGACGCTATCGGTCACGCTTCGCGTTCCCAGAGAACAAGTGAGGCGATAGGACAGCAGAGTGCGTCTTTATCCGCTTGGAGCCGTGCTCGACGGATCGCAATTGCCCTCTATTCATACGTCGTTCGCGATGCCGAATGAATACCCCGTATCAGTTCACGGAATTCCAGGCGGCAGTCACTCCGTCGACGACACTCAGAAGGTCGACCTCAGAGAGGGTCGGATAAAGTGGAAGGCTGATCGTTCGCGCGCCAATTTCTTCGGCGATCGGTAGCGAGCCATAAGGGATTTGAAGAGTCTTTGCAAAATAGGAAAGCTCGTGAATCGCCTTATAGTTCACTGCAGTTCCAATTCCCGATTGCCCGAGCAATTGAAGCATTGCATCCCGCTTTCCTGGCTGGGAATGGATCGTAAAAAGGTGATGGCTGCTCGTCCCTCGCCGTTCCATCATCCACGGTACTCGAGTGGGGGTGACGGGCGGCGATGCGAACTGAGAAATGCGCTCACGCAATAGAGATTCGTATCGCTCGACGAGACGTTGGCGTGTCGCACGTTTCTCCTCGACGTAGGGTAGCTGGGGTCGCAGGAGCGCTGCGTCGAGGTCCGTGAGATTGGCTTTGTATCCGAGATCGACCAGATCCCAATGGACGTAGGGGCTTCCGTGGCGGTCGGCCGCAGCCTTGGACACCCCGTGGTTGCGAAGCAGTCGCAATCGGTTCGCCAGCGCACTGTCACGCGCCGCTATGGCACCGCCGTCGCCACAGGTGATGTTCTTCGTGGCGTAAAACGAAAAGACCACGGCTTCTCCCAGGTCACCAGGGCGGATTCCGTCTCGCTGCATCTCGATGCCATGTGCGGAATCCTCGAGCACGAAAAGGCCATGGGCGTCGGCCAAGGCACGAAACGCGCGCATATCGGCGAGCTGACCATAGAGATGCACGGGGAGGATGCCCACCGTACGGGGACCGATGGCTGCGCGCACGGCTTGCGGATCGAGGAGACCTGTCGCCGGCTCGACATCGACCAATATTGGAGTTGCTCCGACGTGGAGGATCGCGGCTGTAGTTGCCGCGAAGGTCAGCGGTGTCGTGATGACCTCGTCGCCTGGGCCTACGTCGAGCGCCTTGAGGGCAATCATGAGCCCCATGGAGCAGGAAGTCACTCCGACCACAGTGGGTGCGTTTGCGTGATCGCGCCCTCGAATCAGAAATTCTCCGAGCTCTCGTTCGAACGTGGCGACCTGCGGACCTAACGTTAGAAAGAGCGAATCCATCGCTCGTCGCCAAGATGCTGCTTCGGCATCGCCAAGCTGATGGCGATAGAACTCGACGGGGCTCATGAAGCGGCCGACAGCAAGCGACCATCGAGCGAGAGCTCCGCGCACGCGCGTTCGGCCTCGCGCAGAAACAGATACTGCTTGAGCGTGTACCAGCGGCGATCCTCGGGATCGACCGATCCTTCGCGGAGCGCTGACAACACCTCGCGAATGCCATCGTCGATCGAGCGTTCGGGGCGAAATCCGAGTACCCGGTGGACCTTCTCGAAAGACACGTGATAGTCGCGAAGATCGGGATCTGTCGGCGCGTGAACCACCTCCGTCCCCGGCACGGCATCCCGAACCCGAAACGCGAGATTCAGGATTTGAACGTTGTTTTGGTCCGAGCCGATATTGAACACCTGACCCGCGACGGCCGCCGGGTCGCTGCCAAGAACGCGTTCGAAAGCCCTTGCAGCGTCTGTCACGTGCACGAACGGACGCCATTGGCGACCGCCTCCATCGACGGTGATCCTGTGGGACACATACGCGTTCTTGGTCATGACGTTGATGGCGAGATCGAACCTCATTCTCGGACTGAGGCCAAAGACGGTCGCGAGCCGAAGTGCGCAGACCTGCATCTCGTTTCGAGAACGCTGACCCAAATCGAACAGAAAGTCCTCTGCTTCGGCCTTTACGCGTGCGTATAGGGATACCGGCTGACGTTCGCTCGTCTCAGACAGTCCTGAGGCCTCACCATGGCCGTACACCGAGCAGGAAGAGGAATAGACGTACCTGCGAACCCCGTGCTCTCGCGCGGCCGCGGCCAATCGCTTCATGCCGACGAGATTTACGCTGCGAGTGAGCTCCGGCTCGAGGGCGCACGATGGGTCGTTCGAGATACCGGAAAGATCCACGACCGCGTCGATTGAGTTCAATAATTGGGGATCGAAGGATCGTATGTCCCCGCGAACGACCCGCAGAGTGTCCTTATGGCGGGCCTCGGATGCGGCAAGCGAATTGCCGAAGAAGAGGCGATCGAGAACCGTGACGCGATGCCCGTGCTCAAGAAGCGACGGAACCAGCACCGACCCGATATAGCCGGCACCACCTGCGACAAATACGTGCATATTGTGGCGGACGGATACCACAAGACGCGTTTTATGTCACAGGCGGGACCATCCGGTTGCGAGCGGGGTTGGCTACGACTTGTCGCTGGTTGGAAGTTGCGCGGACGCGTGACGCATGGGAGACGGATGTTCGTGATCCGGAATGATGCCGTGCGGTGAGGCAAGCGCGAGCATGTCCTCGAGGTGGTAGCCGGCTTCGCCATGGTCGACTTGGTCGAGGCCGTCCTCTTCGCTGTCACGGTCGGGTCGCAGGCCAACGAGATACTTGACCACAGAGGCAATGACGAGCGTCCCAGCAATGGCCATGAAAATCGTGATGCCCATCGCCTTCAGTTGTTCGACCCACAGGGTCTTGCCAACGACGCTGGCGAGATTCGTGCTGAGGTTGGCGTTGGCGTCGGATGTCGCAAGGAAACCTGTCAGCAGAGCGCCGAGCGTTCCACCGACTCCATGAACGCCGAAGGTATCAAGTGCGTCATCGTATCCGAACATCGCCTTGAGTTTCATACACGCGAAGTACGGTATCGCGCCGGCTAGAAGGCCGATCAATACGGCTCCGCTTGCCGTAACGAAACCCGCAGCGGGCGTAATCACCACGAGCCCGGCCACCGCTCCCGAGCAGAATCCAAGCACGGTTGGCTTGCCCCGCGTCATCCACTCGATGGCGGGCCATGTCGTGCACGCCACGGCCGCCGCTAGAGTCGTAGCCATGAACGCGTTGGCAGCGATACCGTCTGCGGCGACGGCGCTGCCGGCGTTGAAGCCGTACCAGCCAACCCAAAGCATGCCAGTCCCGACCATCGTAAGGACGACGCTATGCGGATAGAACGCACGGTGGCCGAATCCGGATCGCTTGCCAAGCATGATGCAGAGGACCAGCGCAGTCCATCCGGAGGACATGTGCACCACAGTGCCGCCAGCGAAGTCGATGGCGCGGATCGATGCTTTCGCGTTCCAGACGCCGTTGAGCATGCCGTCGATACCCCAAACCATATGCGCGAGCGGGAAATAGATAAGGAACATCCAGCCTACGATGAACGCCATAATTGCCGAGTACTTCATTCGCTCGGCTATCGCGCCGACGATCAGAGCGGGCGTAATGATCGCGAACATGAGCTGGTACATCGCGAATACGCTCTGCGATACCCAGGCACCGTAGTCCGCATTGGGAGTGGAGCCGACACCTCTGAGAAATGCGTATTTTAGTCCGCCGATCGCCGGGGAACCTGGCGCAAATACGAGGCTGTAGCCGACAGCCCACCAGAGAATCGTAACCAGTCCTGCGCAGCCAAGGCACTGCGCCATCACGGAGAGAACGTTCTTGCGGCGGACAAGACCTCCGTAGAAAAGCGCTAGCCCCGGGAGAGTCATGAAGAGGACAAGTGCCGTCGACGTCATCATCCAAGCGTTATGGCCCGGCCCGGGGACAAGTTGGAGCTTCGGAGTTCCGTTGGAAACGTACGCTTCCAAGTCGGAGACTCGAGCTGCCATATTCGAGCACCACGCGGCGTCCGGGCGTCCGGTGGCACCCGACTCCCCCTGAGCGTAGGCCGAAGAGGTAGCCGAGATCAGCGCAAGGGTACCGAGCGCTGCAGATTGAGCCAGCGTTCGGAGTCGGTTGGCAATTGCCGTGTGGGGGCTTCGCGACGGGTGGCTGACGCTTCGCATGAGCGCATGCTCCTTAGGGTCCCATTCTTGAGGGGGGGGCGGGACGAGAATGACGCTATGACTCCGGTATGGTTTCCTGGTGTCGAACTTTATGTTTCGGCTTTGTTTCCTGCTCTATCCGTCCCTTGTCGCCGGGCAGTTTCCCACAGATGTCGCCCACGGTAGGTTGATCTACAAAACGCCGTCTTCCGGGACGCCACGTGTGTCGAACGCCCAGTAGCGACCGTGGTGCGACATCAATCTCACAATGGACCAGTCCGTCTGGAAAACGAGCCGCCGCACGGCCGCTTCTCCGCTGGCGTCTCGAGGCAACTCGGCTGGCGCTTTCACGATCACCAGAGGAAACGCTCTCGCGTACTTGCAGCGGACATCATAGTCCGATGGGGCGAATTCCCAGCCTCGAGCGGGCCAGGCTGGTTGTGAGCCAGGCTTGAATCGAACTGGAACGCTTAGGTAGCGAGCGAATGCGAAAGCCCATTGCCCGTGTTTCCTTGCGGCGTAATAGCCAGCCAGGTGTGCGAGAGTCTCGTTTCGGAATGCCCAGGTACCCGGTTCCCAGATGACGGCACTGGCGGCTTGGTTTTCCGGCAGGTCATCGATCATGGCTGAAGCGTCGGCCGTTTCCCAGGCATAAAGGCAACAGTGTGCGAACGTATTGATTCCGGCAACGATGCCAATTCCCAGCATCCATACGTGGGCGCGCCGAGCGCTCGATCCTTCCCATCGAGGTATGGCGAGAACCGCACCGAGGATTGCCCACTGTCCTAGGCGGGGAAATACCAGATGCGTCCCGACAATCACGATGGGTGTGGCCAAATAGGCAACCATAAGGACAATAAAGGGCGTCACGAACGGAACGTCGTGAATTCCGTCATGCAGATTTCCACTACGTCGCCTTCGCCAATAGGCAATAGTTGCCATGCCCATGACCACGATCGACGCCCAGAGCACGACCTGATCAGTGCAATCGGTGAAAAGATCCGTGGCAAACGCGCTAAAGAACGCGAGTTTCTCCCAAAGAGGAGGAACGCTCCCCTCCATCGTCGGATCGCGGTACATGGCTGGATCCCAGACGTATTGCCTTCGGAAGACGAAAATGCAGTACGCGCACGCGATCAGCAGCGGGCCGACGGCAATCCCAGCCCGC